>JAEEGL014452965.1_pt1 | contig 19307 bp, 14 predicted proteins | sample 9134231 | NCBI WGS metagenome assembly JAEEGL01 (sample SAMN16246548, study PRJNA631951) | gut metagenome | biome: gut microbiome; feature: rumen; material: fiber-attached | host: Bos | place: Iran: Karaj | collected 2018-10
AAGCTGCTGTAAAGGCAGTAGAGCGTATCGACCAGTGCGTGGGCGCTGCGGTAGAAGCCGTAAAGCAGATGGACGGCGTACTCTTAATCTGCGCAGATCACGGAAACTGCGAGCAGATGCTGAACTACGAGACCGGCGAACCGCACACCGCACACACCACCAACCCGGTACCGTTCATCCTGTACAACTACGATCCGTCCTACACCCTGCGTGAAGGCGGCCGCCTGTGCGACATCGCTCCGACCCTGCTCCAGATCATGGATCTGCCGCAGCCGAAGGAAATGACCGGTGAAAGCCTGCTGGTGAAGAAAGCATAAAGAACTATAAGAATTTATGAAGAAATGAGAACCGTTCCAAAAAAGCAAGGGACGGTTCTTTTTTGTCGTTTCTAAAGAACCATCCCTTGCTTCGCGAGTTTCAACCATCTGTTCAGAACCGCCCTGCGCTTCTAAATAGTTATAGTCTCAAAATAAACTCAATTACCCCTGCTTCGCATTCAGCTGTGCCTCTAATTCCGCAATCCGTGCCTGCAGATTAATGATCGTAGCATCCTTTTGCTCAATCTGTGCATCTTTCTGCTCGATCTGCGCATCTTTCTGCTCGATCTGTTCCGCCTGCTGCAACAGTTTTTCTCTATATTCCCCGGAAAATATTGATTTCATTTGTCCCATGATCGATCCCTCCTCCTTCATCCATTCCTTATTCTTGTTCAATTGATACAGCAGATTAAATACCGCTTCCGCATTTAAATAATCCCTAAAATCCAAAAGCTCTTTTGCGGTATTTCCCAGCTTTATGACATCTTCCTCTTTTACATTTGCAGAAAGCTTGGTTACCCACTGATACGCATCTACGTCTGTTTCCGAAGTGACCACGATCTGCATATCATAATGCCCGCTTCTGCGAATGTGATAAATGCCTTTCTGGTACTCTGTTACCGTAAACCCATTCCTTTTCAGCCAGCTCATCAGCTTTACCGGCTTCCGCTCGCGCATAAATGACAACGTGATCTAACTCTGATTGAAAATCCAGCACATCACGATCTGCCCGCAATTCCAATTCCAGTGCAGCACACGCAGGCGGATGATACTGCAGATCCTTCTTTGTTTTATCCATTTTCTTCTCCTTCCTTCTTGCAGGAAAAAGAATGCATATGGACACTGTCCTTCTCTCTCCTGCTTCTACTGTTAATGTGTGAATAAAAGCATCTGAGAGTTCAAGACATTAGAAATAAAAGAGTTTCACGATATAATAAACTTTCTTTGCTTTGAGAAAAATATAACATGAATGAAAATACTTTACAAGATGGTCTTTTTTTAACTGCAGCTTATTCAACCGACAGACCAAAAATCTACGAAACCGGCTCTATGCATACCGCACGCCCCCGGTACCGTTCATCCTGTACAACTACGATCCGGCTTACACCCTGCGTGAAGGCGGTCGTCTGTGTGACATTGCTCCGTCCCTGCTCCAGATCATGGATCTGCCGCAGCCGAAGGAAATGACCGGCGAAAGCCTACTGGTAAAGAAAGCGTAAAAAAGAGGAACTTACTCATATAAAGTAATTTAAAAACCCCGCGCAAGAAATCCTGCACGGAGTCTGTCTCGATTATTCACATATATACTTTAAGTGAAATATTTAATTCTGCGTATTAGTACTATTACTAGAAGTATCAGTCTTCTCAAGTGCCTCCCACTGATTTGAAGAACTGGTATACTTATACTGACTCATCTTTGCACCGTCTTCATCTTTCTTTATTCCTACTGTAATTGAACTGATTTGGTTATTAGTAAATTCAATCTCTTGGATGCTAATAATTTGTCCATCCAACTTACCATCCTTATTTCCACACACAAGTTCCAATGCCTTCTTAGCATATGCACCCTGATTATCTCCCGAACCCTTAAAAGAATCTGTCGTAACTGATCCTTCTTTAGCATATATTTCAGTAGCTATTGCCTGTGCCGCAACACGAACCGACTGTGCAGTATCAAAATCCTTCTCTGATCTTGCTTTGTCGATATACCCCATCAATGTCGGTACCAGAATTGCTGCCAAAATTGCGAGGATGACCAGAACTACGATCAACTCTACCAATGTGAAACCTTTGTTGTTCATTTTCTTCTTCATACGCGTGTACTCCTTTACTTTTTAGATTTTTTAGTCTCTGTGCGGGACTTCCTGTCCCTTGCCACAACTAATAGATATATCGGTTTTATTATACAAAACATTAGTATAAAATGCAATAAATTTTGTGTTTTTCTTTTGGATATTTTGACTATTTCCCACAAAAATATTATGTAATCCAGCCTATTCGTTATATGCGATACGCTGTACTTCTTCCATTGTGGTAACGCCTTCTTCCAGCAGACGGAGTGCCGCCATCTTGATGGTCTCCATTCCCTGGTACTCGATCGCGTATTTTGTGATCTCTTCCGCTGTAGCCCCGGCTGCGATCATACTGCGTACCATCTTGTCCGCCAACAATACTTCGTGTACCGCGATGCGTCCGGAATATCCGGTATTGTGGCACTTTGCACATCCCATCGCCTTCTTTGCCGTCGGAATATCCCGGCCGGCGAATTCCCGCTCGGCATCATCCAATCCTACCACCTGCCCGCAATACGGACATACTTTACGAAGAAGTCGCTGTGCCACTGCTCCTACCAGAGCTGAAGATAACAGATACGGTTCTGCGCCCATATCGATCAGACGGATGATGGTGGATACCGCATCGTTGGTATGAAGGGTCGAAAGCACCAGATGACCTGTGATAGCTGCTCGAAGAGAAATGCTTGCCGTCTCTGGATCTCGCGTCTCACCTACCATGATAACATCCGGATCCTGTCGCAGCAGAGCCCGCAAGCCCACTTCAAAGGTCAGCCCCGCCGTCGGATGTACCTGCATCTGATTCAGATGTGCCAGATTCTTTTCCACCGGGTCCTCAATGGTAGAGATGTTCACCGGCTTGGTCGCCAGGGATCCCAGCGCCATATACAGTGTGGTCGTCTTACCGGAACCGGTCGGACCGGTGATGTAGATCAGACCATTCGGAGATTTCAACATCTTGATAAACTTCTGATAATTATTCGGTGTCATTCCGAAAGTATCGCTGTGATCTATATCGGAATTGGATGCCAGGATACGCATTACCACCTTCTCGCCAAATACGGTCGGGATCACACTGACACGGACGTTGACGATCTGATCGCGGATACGGATACGGAAATGTCCGTCCTGCGGTACACGGCGTTCTGCGATATCCAGTTCGCCAATGATCTTGATACGTGCCACCAGTGCGTTCTGCACGTTTTTGTTCAGCGTCATATAGTTCAAAAGCACACCGTCCGTACGCATACGCACAAGGATCTCTTTTTCAAACGGTTCGATGTGTACGTCGGATACGCCATCCTGATACGCCTTATCCAAAAGCGAGTTTACCAGATTGATGATCGGGGCATCATCCGCTGTCGCATTAGCATCAATGATGACTTCCTGAGTTTCGCTGGCGGATGCATTTTCACTCGCATTCGCCGCTGCCTGTTTGGTCTTGATCGCAGCGTAATGATAGGTGATGGCATCTTTCAGCGGCTGGGATTCTGCCAGCAGGGAATGGATATTCATACCGGTGGTCTGGCGGACATCTTCGATCGCATACAGATTCAGCGGGTCGTTCATTGCCACCGTCAACAGACCATCCTGCAAAGATACCGGCAGGATCAGATACTGCTGCGCCATCTGGATCGGTATGGTCTTTACTGCCTCTTCCTCTACCGGATAGGTGGAGATGTCGATCAGGCTGGTCTGCAGACGATCTGCCAACGCTGTCAGCATCTGCCGTTCCTGCACATACCCCTGCTCGATCAGGATCTGACCGATACGCTTGGAACGATCCTGTTTCTGCAGCGCCAGCGCCTCCATCAGCTGTGCCTCCGTGATGTACCCGGAATTGACCATTAAGTCGCCCAGACGTATTTCTTTTATGAGTTTATTATCCATATATCATGATCTCCTCGCTCAAGTTTTCCCCTCCGGTATCAATCTTTCTTCCTTGGCACTTCGATGCCTGCCATCTCTTCGTCGTACATATACAATCTCAGCCGTACCGTCAGCTGTTTTTCACGGCTGTCCGATACCAGCACGGTCCCATCTTCCAACGTCCGCACGACCGGCGGCATCTCATCCCAGGCAAAACCGGTCACGCGAACAGACGGTTTCACCAGAATATCATCCAAAAGCTTCTGCGCCCGATCTGCAGTTCCGGTCAGTACGATCGTTACATCCGCAGCCCGAACCCCGGATGCTGTGGTATCCTTTACCATCATCTGTTTTTCAGAATATACCTCCAACGGCGTCCTAACAAAATTCACCATCAGATCATCCGCAGAAATACCTTCCGAAGAAAAATCCGTATCCGTTTCTTCCGAATCTGTATCGGAAGACGAAGAAGAGGAACTCTCTCTTGCCGCCACTACCTTTCCTATTTCAGAATGCTTATATGGCATTTCCTCCAAAGCGGAGATTGGCATAGCGATCAGCAGATCCTTCGCCCGCAGACCAAATCCCAGCACATACATGGTGAACATCTTGTCGATCTCAGAGGAATCCATAGGCGCATAATATTCTCCGGTATCCTCCTCCAGATCTTCTTCAAACGTGTCCATCAGGATCTGTGCCGATGTGAGTCCCATCACCTTATTCTCATTCTGTTGTTTCAATGCCTGCGCCGACACGATATCCTCATCCGTTTCCATGATCGACTTGATGATCGGCCGCATCAGTACCCACCCAAATACGAACAGGATCACAATGAATCCCATCATATATAAGAGTTTTTTGTCTCTCGGTGTTAATGTAGCTTCCATTGATCAGCCCTCCGCCAACGTGCATACCACATGGATCGACCACGTATTGTCCGCTTCATTCTTGGTATATCCGGTATAATCCACCAGTTCAAAGATATCCATCGCCAACAGACGTGCGATGAACTTATTGATTTTTTCCACATCCTCTGCAGTAGCGATCACTTCCAGGATACCACTCTCTGCCGAATAGGAATCGATCACCACACCGACATCCTCCAGCCCTGCCGCATTCATGATGCTCTTGTTCACGGACGAATCCGGGATAGGATAGGTATCCCGATATTCCTTCAGCAGATCCACACTCCCCTGTGCCACGCCCAGCTTTTCCGCATCCTTCATCAGCATATCATACTCCGCTGCCGATTCCACGATCGAAGGTTGCATATTGTACTGCTGCAACACCGCCAACTCTGCTTTTTTCTGACTGCGGACGATCAGGAGCACTACTGTAACAATGAGCAACAGGATGACTACGATCACATAAGGAACGATCAGAGTGGTCAGTGTCTTTTTCTTTTGATAATCCTGCGAATCCCGTTTCCACGCTTCCAGGATGGATAATCCCTCCTGCGTGCCAAAAAAGCCAGCGATCGAGAACAGATAATCGCCGAACTTATCCACAGCCGTATTCATGACCACACTGTCCGGCTTCGTCATAATCCCTAAAACATCCCCCAGCGGATATCCCTGCAGCTCACTCTTCAACAGGTTCATATCTTCCATGTTCAGACCGGCGATGTAAATATTACTGATCTCCTGCTCTATATGCTGTGCCGTAGCAAACTGACGAATAGCGGAGATCGCGTTACGGATCTCTGCCGAGAATTCTGATGTACCGGGGATCGAATATACACGGGTGTTCAGATTGTTAAAGTAATTTCCTTCCGCAAACAGGATCGTCGTCAGGTTCATACCATCCAGGACCATATAGACCACGGTATTTTTATTCACCTGCGTCTGCATCATATTTACAGCCAGGTTGATGCCGGCATGAAGGGAATTCAGTTTCACCCCTGCGGCTTCAAAGATACGGATATAAGTCTCCACAAACTCCTTCTCCGCCATCTCCGAGATCACCTGCTGGGTCTTCTTCTTTTTGCTGATCGGATACCATCCAAGGATCGGTTCGCTGAATCGCGCCGTATCCTTCTCATCCACTTCATTATTAACAAACTTATTGGCCTTGTTCCCCGTAAGCAGCGGCATCTCGATACGCCTTGCCAGCAGGTGCGGGCTGTTGATCACCAGGTCCACATTTTTTTCTTTGATGGCATGCTTACGCCAGGTATCGCGAATCGTATCCTGCAGGACCGTTTCATTGATCACGGCACCGTTAAGCAGTGTCCCGTCCGGGATCTCATCCGCATAAAGTGCCTTGACTTTTACTTTCTTCCCCGATTTTTCTCCCAGCACTACCTGTATGCTGCTGTTGGATAAGAAAACGTTTACTTTCATATATTATATCTCCGTTTACGAGTTTCTGTCCGTTCCCCTGTTTTTCAGCCCGCTCCGATCGTGGAGTAGCTCTGATAGATCGGTGTGATAACACCGATCATAACAAATCCTACGATCACAGCCATCACAATGATCGTTACCGGCTCGATATATTTTACAAGTCTTGACATTGCCTGCGCTGCTTTGAAATCCAGATCATTGGCGATCGAGGTGAGCATCTTATCCAGCATACCGGTTTCCTCACCGACACGGATGACCGACGGCAGTTTGATGATAAAGCCATCCACCTTTTCAATGGCATCCGAAAGCGCCACACCGGCCTGCAGGTCTTTATTCACCTGCTCAAACTGCTTTTCTACATATTTATTACCGATCGTCTGGCTGGCGATCGATACACACCGGTCTACCGGAATACCGGCCGAATACAGGGAACTCAGTGTTCTTGCAAACCGGGCGGAATAAATGGTATTGTTCAATTTACCGATCTTTCCTTTGGTTTTCATGGTATCAACAAAGAGCTTGACCTTCGGAATACGGAGTAGAATGCGTCCGAAGAAAATGAACGCTGCCCCTCCGATGATGATCACATACCAGAATCCCGACACAAAATCGCTGATGGCGATCAGAATACGTGTCGTGATCGGCAGGCTCTCCATCTGCGCAAACAGTTCCTGGAACTGCGGCATAACAAAACCGAAAATGGCGAGTACCACACCGACGATGAGCGCCATCAGGATCTTCGGATACACCAAGGCACTCTTTGTATTCTCTTCCAATTGAAATTCTCTGGTAAACTGATCCGCCAGATTAAGAGCAGTGATATCCATATTACCGGAAGACTCCGCCGCCCGAAACATATAGATCATTAAAGGCGGAAATGCGGGATACAGGCTCTCCATCGTTGTAGATAATCCGATACCCTGTATGACCTTTGTCCGCAGTTCCGTAAACAGATACCTCTCGTAGGGCGTGATTGACTCGTTCCCGGCCAGTATCTCCAGCAGCCGCACCAATGGTACGCCGGCCTGGGTCATGGTTCCCAGCTCGGTGCAAAAATTAGCTAATTCACTTTTTTTCAGGGGTTTTAATGTGATCCTTTTACCAGCCGCGCTGGCACTTATCAGCATCTGCCCCTTAAGCCGCAGTTTCTTCTGCAGATCTGCCTCGTCAACAGCGATCAATTTACCGCTATACTGTTTTCCATCTGCATCCTGCGATCTGAACTTATACTCCGGCATCTTCTACTATCTCCTGCTGCCTTATTTTATTACTGTCATTCCCACGCTGTCGTATAGGTTAATACATGGAACTCGTAGTAGATGTCCCACTGACCATCCGTCGTCCCCCCATCACCAAGCGCCTGATACTCCACCATAAACGCCCCCTTCCGGTAGGTGAAGGATCGCGGCAGACCGCTCCTGTCATCCCATCCCGTCAGTACAATTTTTCCGTCCGCATACGTCAGTTCCCGGATCCGCTGTGCCGCCCCTTTGAGCATTCCGTCCGGTGTCGTCGGATCGTACAGAGCATCTCCGGCAGCCGAGCATTCCAATGCCGTCAATCGCATCGCCACACGGATATCCCTGGCTTCCTGCATCACATGATGCGCCTGCGTATCGATCCTGCACCAGCAAAAGAAGATGGCCAGCACGATCAGCAGGATCACGCCCGGAAGAAGCATCTTCCGCAATACGCTCCATATTGTTCGTTGTTCAAATATGATCTCTTCTTCCATACGTATCAGTATACCATATTTTATAAAAATCTGCTCACATTATCTGTACTATATCGGCTGCAGCATCAAGCCGCCGGCTCGGTAATCTCCCCGGAAGTATCCTCTTCAAAATCCTCTTTTTCGGGAACATCTAAATCATCCACGTTTTCATCTACGCCATTTGATTCAGTTTCAGGTGTTTCCTCTTCATCTTCAAGGCTTTCCGGTTCCTCAGCCTCATCTCCCTCAGTTGATGGATACTCCTCTTCTGCCGGCAGATCTTCCTCAAACATTTCCTCATCTGTTTTCAGTGACGGATAGTACTCTTCTATCTCCTCAGGATTCATCTCATCCAATCCATCATCAATCGAATCCTCTGTAAAATCTTCTCCTGCACTATCATCCTCACTAGTCACTGCCTGATCATCAAAGCCTTCGATATCGGTAGCGATTTCTACATTTTCGATAACACCCTTTTTATTATTTTCTCCAACATAACCGGCGCGAGGCTTCGTCATATCACAACGATCTTTATCTATCTGTACATTATGAATATGATAGACCAGTGTTCCACCACTTTCCGAAAATACACCACATTTTCCTTTGTCATTGTTATATCCGAGAATAAACCCTGTTTTCTTTCCGCTTACAATGATCTTCCCACCACCAGATTGTACGTCGAAACTATCACTTCCGGCTCTGCCAAAACTGCCGGCATTTGCCCCCATGATTCCACCGGCATGACCATTGGGCGCAGCTACCCTAAACTCTCCACTTGATACCTTAATAGCAATGTCCGGTATGAATTTTGCATAATTACACCCTATCATTCCACCTGCATATTCAGTATTGGCAGTTATAGAAGAAACTCCACCATCCATATTGATTGTATATGTAGTTCCCTTACTCACAGCTGCCCCGCCATCAAGATATCCTATGATGCCTCCGACATTTCTAGCGCCTTCTATAGTTGTGCCAGACATTGTTACATTCATGGTGCTTTGCATTGCAGATGCATCACCTTCCACAATTGAATCCCCGGCCTTACCAATAATCCCGCCTACATCGTTGCCGCTACTTGTGATCGTAGCTCCTGTAAGGTCTGCCTGAATAAAACTATTAATCTTTTGTGTCGGAAACTTAACACCTGTCTGTCCGATCACTCCGCCTACACCATTTCCGCCCCCCTTAATCACTGCCCCTTTAAGATCGGCTATGATAGTACTATTGATATTACCAGGGGTATGATTACCACCCGTAACACCGATCACTCCACCAACACCGCCTGCACTTCCGGTAACGGAAACAATCCCGTTGACCTCAAGCCTGGAACTGCTATCCTGTCCAACCCTTCCGTCCATACAGCCAATCCAGCCGCCAACATATTCCTGTCCGGAAACGATATACAAAGTATCTTTGGAAGTTATACTTCCATCAAGATTTCCCATCATATATCCTATAATACCACCTAAATCCCAGGTCTTTCTTCCTCTACCCGTGTCCGGAAGAATGCGGATACAACACTTCTCACCGTCCTCACGCTGCGATTTAATCTCTATACTCTCTATTGTCGCATTCGCGCTCTCACACTGCCCTATAACGCCACCAAGCGAACTGAAACCGGAACGAATTGTCAAGTCGTATTGTAAGTAAAGCTTAAGATCTCCAATATGAACAATATCGTTTCTCCCATTATCGTTAAAATTCCCGATGTGTCCGATCACACCACCGATACTCTTGTGATCTCCTAAAACCGTAGCCCCTCCCAGTGGCGTCCCGGCTTCATTATCGTTTACATATTCACTGTCTATATAAGTAGAAATCGTACCTGTAGCATCACTTTTTTGAATGTAGCCAATTACGCCGCCTCTATGTCCATAATTTCCCAACACCTGCCCCCCGGCAAGATGTGTTGTATAATTTCCATACAGATTACTATTTTCCACTCTGCCAAAAACACCACCGATATTCCATCCGCCGCCCTTGACATAATATCCCTCTTTCAATGTCACATCCACAGAGCAGTTTACTTTAGAACCGCCATAAACAGCTCCCACAAATCCTCCGGTTCCCCTTTCCCCTCTACCGCCGGTAGCTACAGATTCTACTGATTGGATTCCCGTGATTTTAAAGGAATCCCCCGATGTTCCTACAACGCCTGCCTTTATCTCTCCAATACAGCCACCCACATGCTGATTTCCCGAAATATTAAGCAGGACAGTATCAGAGAAAGCAATTTTCCCCATAGTACTATCTGTTAATGTCCCTATATAACCTCCAACATTGTTTAACGCATTAATACGGATAGATGCAGTTCCGGTCAGGTTGGAAACCGTGCTGTTTTCCGTAATCTGACCGATCATTCCGCCCACAGAGGAAGTTTTCGGCGCATCCAATATAACTTCTCCACCGGACAGATTCACATTTTCCACCTTGCTGCCTTTTCTTACCCAGCCAACAACCCCACCTATCGCCGTATAGGAATTGGCCGGCGTTGTTACCAGTTTTCCTGTTTCTGTCATGCTCACGGAGGCTTCCTGTACAATCGGTCCATTCTGATCACTTCCGATACAACCAATGCTGCCTCCGATATAACTGTTTGTTGCATCGATAGCTGACATATCCGTTATACCGGTACCATCATATTCTACTGCCACACGAGAATACACAGCAGTACCATCGACCATACCAATACCACCACCCACATAGGCCTGACTTGCAGAAATCACATGATTTGCCGAAATTCTGGCACTGACAATTCCCGCGCTGGTCTGAATATTTGTATAACCTATAGCACCACCAACATAACCTTTGCCTATGATCGCATTGTCAGCTCCGATCACACTACTTATGGAGCCTGTCATATTTGGAGCATTTACAGCACCTATAGCGCCACCAACATAACTTGTCCCCGTTATCACCTGCGTTGCATTTCCGCCGGGGATAGCCACTTTCACATCCGCAGCAAAATCAGAACTGCTGCTTTGTGCATTGATATCATCATAGACGTAGCCGATTGCTCCGGCCACATACAGGTCTATCCCCGATATCGTTGTCTTTGGATGCAAAGCTACCGCATACGTATATTTATCGTTACCTGTCATTGCCACGGTTCCATTGTGCTGACCTGCACCTTTCAGGTCATGCATATAAAAACATCCGGCCATACCGGCTACATACTTTCCGCCCGCAATATTCATAACCAGCTGATCGGAACCATTTTGTGTCGGCATTTCAATCTGTACACCATAAGCTCCGTTATAGGTTCCGACAACGCCTACTACACCACCAATATTCTTATTATCCGCCTGTACCGTAGTATAATCCTTGCATCCCTTTACGGAAAGCGTCGGCACATCTGCACTTCCTTTCAGTTCTTCATCTGCCGGTATCACTCTCTGCAAGGCCATAGTTATCCCTGCCGCCGCTCCCTGCTGTTGGCCGCAACCCACAACGCCGCCAACATTTCTGTGTCCGCAGATAACAGTATCTCCATACACTTGTGTATTGATTTTACTATAGGCAGCCTGCGCCCGCAGGTAACCAACGCTGCCTCCTATATTGATACCTTTTCCTTTGATCTGAGCATTATCGCAAACCCCTGCGATTATGCTTACTGTTTTTCCGGGCGCCCCCTTTACTTCCTTTCTGATACACCCTACAGCCCCTCCAACATTATTTCCGTTTGCTATCACAGCTGCATTTTTCTTCATCAGGCTATAGATATGAGAATCATTCTGCAGGCCATAGATATATCCTATCGCTCCACCCACACCATAACAATAGTCCTGAGCCCCCTTCCAATATTTATCTTCTGTCTGGCTGTCCAAATAGTCTTCGCCATTTATCACACCACTGTTCTCAGCTCTGACATAAAGAGATGGATATGCCGGATTATTGGATGTAGTAACAAAAGCACCTATGGCAGATCCAATGCCAACATCAGAAGATGCCTTATTCGTATTGCAGCAAAGTGCACCTTCATTTCTTACATCAAATACATAGATATCGGATCCCTTTCCAAAGTCTTTTATACATGCAACCCCTGCTGCCGCAGAGTATGATTTTCCATAAACCGTATTTCCGTTATCCCGTTTTATCGCCGTATCCTTTGTTCCGATCCGTCCATCCACTGTATTCCGCGCACTAATATACATTTCACGTGCGGACCCTTGGTAGATATATCCTACTGCCCCTCCGATATACCTTCCGTAATTATTGTTAGAACTTAAGATATATCCCTCATTTATGCTTTTTATGCTTAGAACTTTACTTTGATCATATTTGTAAATATGCCCCACAGCACCTCCGGTTCCCTCGTATCCGGTTTTGCCATCTTTCACATCATCACTATGTCCTCCATACTGCCAAATATACGAATTCTTTGCCAGCCTCACTGATATCCCGTATTCCGCATCCGTCTGCTCTTTAATTGACACTATGCCTTCATCATCACACCGATAATCTGACGCTGTCATAGGTACTACTTGCGCAAAATATCCTTCCACAACATATCCCACAGCACCACCGATGTATTTTCTTCCCATAATAAGGCTGTCAACATCTGTGGGAAATACAACCACATTTCCGCTTGTTTCTTTCCCGCTATCCACGCAGAGACATGCGCCCACGCCCCCATGGACATTACCCATTACGCCACCAACATAATATGCTCCTGCAACAGCAAAATCACCATCTGTTTCAATATAGCCTGCCGAACCTGCATCTTTGGAGTAATATCCGATCACACCACCAATCCCTGCCGGCTGATCAGGATCGTCTACCCCCTTTCTGATATACATTCTGATTTTTTTCCAATTTGTTCCTTCCCATATTCCTGCCAGCACAATGGGATTGCTCATTCTTATTGTATTTTCTTCTTTCGGGGTGTTGGGGGCATCCATTCCAAGCATTCCGTTTTGCACACCAATCAAACCACCCATAGGATATGGTTTCATCTGTTTGTTATCTGCCAGCTTGTAATTTGTATTATCATCTATATTGATAAATGAATCGCCTGAATCATCTCCATGTTTAAACAAACGCGCCAAAGTCTCTGCTACACTCTTTCCACTTGGTTCTGTTCCCCCATCTGCAACACTTTCCAATGTCAAACAAAAATTCTCGCAACGTATATTACATATATTTCCCTCGTTCTTACAAATAAAAGCATATCCTTCATCCGTAGACACAAAAGACTGTCTGCGCATCTGTACATTACGGATTACTGCCGTAGTGTCTCCTGTAGCACCGCTGATATCATTTTTCGCCGCGCGCAGAGTCTGATTTTGAGCCAAAACAGGCATAGCCGGCCAGTTTACGACTTTAAGATCTGTCGCATAACCCCGCCCATTTCCTACCGGTGAAAAACCGACCAGTTTCTGTCCGGAAAAACCATATACTTCTACTTCACTGGTAAAACCACTTCCCAGTTTTTGATACCAGTTAAGATCCCGCCGGATCACATAATCCACTTCTTTCGGATAAGCTGTTGTGTATCGCATATTATACAAATGACGGAAAGATGTGATCACAGCGGTCTGGGTATCAAACATTTTTGAGTAACTCCCCGGTCCAAGATCTCCAAAAAAGCTATTGCATACTGCACAGCCTTTATCCGCATCATTTTGTGCAGCATCTTCCGTATATACATAATATCCGCATTCCCTGCTGTTTCCCGTTACATCTTTTTGAACATACCCGCGGAAATACACCGGATCATCATAAGCACGCTTTGCCTTTATGTTATCCGATGCCGGCAAATCCTTTGCAATATTATAATCAGCCATCAGTGAATCCGTAAAAGCATCCACCGAAGCAATCATAGAAACATAAAAATTTCTCGGAGCCATTGACTTGGAGCTCACAACATTTGTAGCTTCCGCTTTTCCAAACAATCTGGTAAAACTGCTGCTGAGCATTTTGATATTTGACTCTTTATATGCCGTAATATCCTTTTCATAATCAAATTCCGCCTGACGTGACATCATAGCATCCAGCGCAATACTGTAAGAAACATACTCTTTTCTGGCGCCGGAATCATACTTTTTCACTACATAGGAAACCGTCAGCGGAAACCGATAAAAATCCGTATCGGCACTCAGCTTCCCGTGACTCAATGCATTATAATCAAAATCTCCGGATTCCTTATTTACATAGACAAGCGCCGTTGTTTCCAAAGAGGCTTTGTACTGGGTAAACTCCGCTTTCGTATCATCCGACAGATAATCCACAGCATACAAAACCGGGTATTCTGTCCCATTCACACTTACCTTGGAGGTATCTCCATTTTGGATCGGCTTTTCATCCGGATTAAAAAACAAAGCACTACTGTAATCTACCGGTTTTCTGCCATCCGGTTTTCCCGTAGTCAGGTAAGCTTCGCTGATCACCAGATCTGCAATCTTGGAATCGTCGTAAGGATCAAAGATCGTTGCCGTATAATGAATATTGCTCGGCTTTTCTTCGTCCACCGTACCGGTAATATTCTGGTTCCCGCATTTTACACTAAAAGATAATTCCAGCTTTTCGCTATTCCGTAAAGCCAGCTCCACAAACTCCATGCGGTTATCGATCACCGGAGTATAAACCGAATCGACTGCATCCGGATTGCCGCCATTATAGTAACCTACCAGACTGTCTCCCGAACGGAACGCATAATCGCGGGTAGGCACACGATGATTTTCCGTCAATTGCCCACTTTCACTCTGATATACTTTATTATCCCATGCATTCCGCTTCGAATCATAAAATACTGCATACGTATTCACATCATAATGCACCGACTCGTCCCCGGCGATCTTCTTTTCCACATCAAATTCAACGGTAAACGTTGCGTCCAGAATAGTGGTATCGTAAAAATACCCGCCTACCAGATCTGAAATGATCTTGTTTCCATTCCCATTTCCGTCTTTTTGATAAGTAAGGGTATAACGCATATGCACGGAATCCCCAACCGAATGCATCTGCCCCGGGAAACTCTCAAAAACATCTTCATCATAACAGTCATCCAGAATATTCTTTTCCGCATCCTCATCATGATTCTCAAGCACATAGGGATCTGCTTCGCCTTTAGTCAACAACTGCGTCTGAATCCACTCTTCAATCCCACCACTGTTTTTCTTTCGCCCCAAAGACGTCTGCACGGCCTGATAAATACTCTGCGCATTCTGCTCATTCTGGTCAAAGCGCGATTTATCAAGATAGCCAACGAGTGAAAAAACAGCTACCGAGGATAGAATCGCCAAAATAGCAAGCACGACCATGAGCTCCACCAGGGTGAAGCCCTTTTGATTCTTTATGTAATTGATCCTGTCCTTCTGAAATTCCATAACTTTCTGTCTTACCTCTTGTTATCTTCTGCAAAGCAAAGCACCGCCTGACGGCTACATACCAGATTGTCTCCCCTCTCAAAGACCTTGACCGTTGCCACCACACAGACCGGTCGCCGATCTGCATTGGATTCGGAAGATGCACCACTGATATCTTCATAGGTCAGATCCGAAAAATCAACGGATATCGTAAAACCATTATATACGCTTGTAGAAAACGGATTGGTGTAATCATAGGCAACCGTCGGAGTAAAAACTGCCACTTCCTTTCCGTGATCCGTCGTATTCATTATCGTCGTTTCATAATAGCCATAATGCAGATATCCTGCTCTGGCAGCCAGTGGAAGATCTTCCTCTTTACTGATTGCACTGACTCCATCCGGAAAAAGACGGTATACCGCTCTGGAACTTACCACCTTTGAGGCCGCACTCGTAACATGTGCCGTTGATCCGTTGTTTGCCAGTACCTCATTATAATCCGTCTTTGTAACCGGTGTGTTCCAATAGATTGCCTTGGCATATCCCGGGTTGATGCTGAAAATCAGTGCATTTCCACTTGCCTGGCTTATCGCCATACTGCTCTGTACTTGATTGGCCAGTTCTGTTGTAAGACCTTTTCCATCCTCGGAAACCGCTACCTTATCCGGAAGTGATAATATTTTTACATCCGCCACTCCCGTCACATAGGATGTCGCGCATTCCTTTCGGAGCGCATCCGTTACGGTATCCGCCACCATTTGGGCACGGTTGAGCTTTTGCATGTCCATAAAGATGCTCACGATCGGAAAAATAATCGATGTTACTGCCGTCGCCAAAATTGCCGTCAACGCCATCGAAACCACCAGTTCTACCAGCGTAAAGCCCCGATTCTCTATTCTGTTGTGTCGTCTCTGTTGTTTCCTTTTCACTCAAACACCCAGTATGTCAATTGATTTGATGTTTCATACTTCACCGCTCGGATTGATCCCCCGGTCATACCGGAAACAGCAATCTCCTTTGTTCCTTTTATCTGCGCTTCAGTACTGACATATTTGATCTTTTGCAGTTCAATCATTCCATTATCTGCTTCTTTCCGAATATCGATCGCATATTTCTGCGCTTCGCCTGCTGCCAAAATCGAATTACCGAAAAGCAACAGCACAATCATCAGCACCATAAACGCCACCATCACTTCTACGATGGTTTCGCCCTTGTTTCTGTTCGTGTTTTTCTGAGAACTCACTCTGCGCATTTGGTATACCCCTCACCAACGCTTCCCTGATAGATGCCGGTCCAGATATAGGTAGTCTCATAGGTCGTGTCCTTCCCAACCCATGACGTCACTGTTACTACAAATCGACTGTTATCTGTGGAAACTGTAGCTATAACCGATGCATCCGGCATCCCATCAAAACCGGTCTCATTTACCAGTGTAGCGCCATCTGTCAGCGGTAAATAAGTCTTCACGGTATCATCCCCGTTCAGGATTCTCTCTTCCAGAGCGTTTCCCAGACTTGTTGCCAGTTCATAGGCCTGATCCTGGTTCAGCTGCTGGTTTGCCGATGCCATTATGATGCCGGCCATGATCCGCAGGGACACCGTCAATCCGATGATCACCACGGTCAGTGTTACAACAAGGATCAAGCTCGAACCTTTATTCGATTTCAAAAACCTGGATTTGTGCATATTTTCTCTTCCATGCCAAAAAAAGCCTAAATTACCCTATCTAATTTATCGTCAAGTCATCCATAAAAGTTTATACTTCCTATTATACAATTTCTTTTTTGAACAAAAAAAGGATAAGCAACTGCTCATCCCCCTGATCTTAAAATTATCAATTTGCTTTAAAAGGAATTATATACGAAAATCCATACTGTGGAATAATGCTATCCGCCGTCAAAAGCACCATATCTTCACATTTAGCCTGTATCAATTAATCATTCACCCCAAACATATTAGCTATCTCATCATTGCAAAAGTCAATATCATCAGCTACATCATATTTACCATCGAATTTACCGACTTTTCTGATAGATTTCTGAGACATATTTGTCCCATTCCCCGATTCCGCACCGAGAATAAATGCTTCAATCAGTTTTGCCAGCATATTTTGATCTTTGTCTGATAGAAAGTATGCTTTTTGTATTGTATTCTGTAATTCATTCATACTTTATCTCTCCGTTTTATATTCACCCGGATCCCTTATAGATATAATTTTACCACTTAAAACCTATATTTCAAGTATTACCGATATAGCTCTTTTTTTTCGATGTATTCTGCCACCCGATCCGACACATAGCCCCGGATATTCTCACCATTCCGGATCTGTTCCCGCAATTCCGTGGAAGACAGCTCCGATGCCTCCATATGGTAAATGCAGATCCTTGCGCCGTAACGCTCCATGAGCTCTGCCGCCTTATCCTCCATTTCCTGCCGGTCAAACCCTCCCCGGTCTGCCACCAGGATCGTGGCCAGCCGGAAGATCTCCTCCGGTTTCTTCCACTGTTCCAGGATAAAAAGCTGGTCTGCACCGATAATAAAGTAAATATCATCTTCCGGGTATTGCGCTTTCAGTTTTTGCAGGGTCTCACAGGAATACGTAGGCCCCTCCTGGTCCGTTTCGATCGTAGAGACCGTAAACCCTTCGCATTCTTCTGCCGCCAGCTCCGCCATACGCAGACGGTCTTCCCTGGATGCGATCTCTGCCGGATCCTTCATCCAGGAATAACCGGAAGGCACCAGAAGAATGCGATCCAGTTGAAACCGCTTCCGGGCCTCCTGCGCTATACGCAGGTGTGCGTTATGTATCGGATTGAAGGTTCCGCCAAAGAAACCGATCTTCGCCATGTTACCACCTCATCCGTCAGCTTCGCTGACACCTTCCACTCAAGGGGAAGGCACGTTTGCTGTACTATGACCACTTTCCTTCCAGGGAAAGCCACATTATACGATTACACTTCTATAATATGCAGCAGCATCCCCTTAAAATCGCCCCAGGTCTTGTCGATCAGGATGCCGGCGCGCATCAGGGTATCGCCGGAAAGTGCCTGCTTGATGCTGTATGGTTCTTCCTTTCCGGTCTCGATATTGAAACGTTTGATCTTGTAGCGTTTCGCAGGATCCAGCCCCTGCAGGCGAATCTTCTTCGTATGCTGCTGCGCCTGCGCCAATACCTGTATATAGGTCAGCAGCGCTTCCGATTTATCCTTTTTCACCGTCATATAGCAGTCATAGATATGATTTTCGCTATAGGATGCGATACGGTAATAGTCCCCGTCTGCCACCAGATTATGGTACTTATGGTACATTGCCACCTGTTTTGGGATCATAGCGCGGTCCGCCGCAGGGATCCTCGTCACATCCAGCTCGTAACCAAAGGTTCCGGCCAACGCCACATAGCCTCTGGTCTCAAACGGCGTCACGCGGCCCACTGCATGGTTCGGGCAGTCACTGACATGCGCTCCCATGGTGGAAAGCGGATAGATCAGCGCTGTTCCTTCCTGGATCATCAGCCGTTCGATGGCATCCGTATCATCCGAGCACCAGATCTGTGGGCTGTAATACAGCATACCCGGATCAAAACGCGCCCCTCCGCCGGAGCAGTTTTCCAGCAGCAGCTTGGGATATCGTCTGATCAGCCGCTCCTGCAGCTCATACACTCCCAGCACATATCGGTGGGAAAGCTCCCCCTGCCGGTCTGCCGGCAGATCATAAGAACCGAGATCCGTCAGCTGCCGGTTCATATCCCATTTCACATATTCGATATTGGCACTGTCCAGGATCGCGGATACCCGCTCAAAAACATAGTCCCGGATCTCCTTTCTCGACAGATCCAGCACATACTGGTCACGCCCCTTTACGGCGGTGCGCCCCGGCACGGCGATCGCCCAGTCCGGATGCGCGCGGTACAGATCCGAATCCGGCGAGATCATCTCCGGCTCAAACCAGATGCCGAATTTCAT
>JAEEGL016694227.1_pt1 | contig 19307 bp, 6 predicted proteins | sample 9134231 | NCBI WGS metagenome assembly JAEEGL01 (sample SAMN16246548, study PRJNA631951) | gut metagenome | biome: gut microbiome; feature: rumen; material: fiber-attached | host: Bos | place: Iran: Karaj | collected 2018-10
CGCATCCGGCGAGCGATATCTATGCGCTTGGGGCGGTGGCCGTGGAATTGTTCTCGGGGATTTCTCCGGCCCAGATGCAAATTAAAGACTTCAGGCTGATATTTGAGCCCGAAGTACAGCATCTGCCAGTGGCTGTGGTGAATACACTGCGCAAGATGCTTGAACCGAATGTCGGAGAGCGATTGTCCGACATCGATAAGCTGACGGAATTGTTCAAAAGATATAGTAATGCGATATATGATATCGAAAGCATCAAATCGAGTGATATCAATAAAGATCGCATGGTGAACCGACAACTGCGGGAGGTATCGTCGATTTGTGAGCCGGGAAATATGAATTTGTGGCAGCATTTGCCGGATACCACACCCCGGGCCATTCCGGAGTACTATATTGAAGTGCTGAGAAAGGGCATTACTGTTGCATCAGCCGAGGATAAACCCAAAGGCATAACGTTTGCCAAAGCCGGTTTGCTTTGGGCCTTGTGCGTATTTGCGCTGACGGTCTTCGCATCGATTGGTATTGCTGCCGTACCATTCGCTCTGGTTTTCTATCTCCTGGTAGCTATATACATCATAAAAAACAGCTACTTTAAAAAACATAAACCTGATGTGCATATGTTTGCAGGCGTGGATGATCCAAAGACTGTGACCATGAAATATCAGGCGATGATCGATTTGATTGCGGAGGGCCGCAAGACAATCGCAAGAATTGTGAGTGTGGAATATCTGCCCCTTGGCGGCGGACATGCAGTCACAGATGTGGATGGTTTGAAGGTGGTGCGCCTCCTGCCGTCTTTTTTGGTGAGATATTCGTTCAATCCGCCGGATGACGCGCGCAGCGAGGATTTGGTGCACGAATTCGTATCGCATGCGGCACCGGAAGGTGCATTCGCTGTGGGGGATCCACTGCCCATATTATATCGAATCGAGCCGAGATTTCCTGCATCTCTGGGAGACAGTGTGGTGAGTATGCCGTATCCATATCCCGCCGAAGATGCCGTCAGTTCCGAGGTCGTGTTCAGAAGCGATGCGCCCATGGGGGAGGCTTCGAAAGAGAAGGATCTTGTTGAGATTAGGGGTAAGTAGAATGCTGGGATAGGTGATGTAATCGATTTTATCAGATGACGGAATCGTTCAGTAAATAGGCTGCATGGCAGATTGTCTTATGTGGAGGCCGAATGAAGGAAATGAGCAGAATCTATAATTTTTGTGCAGGTCCGGCGACGCTGCCCGAAGAAGTGATTCACAAAGCACAGCAGGCGCTGTGGGACGTAGGCAATGGTGCCGGTATTTGCGAAATCAGTCATCGATCTGCGTTTTTCGACAATCTGATGTATGAACTCGAAGCGCAGTTTCGCCGCATCGGCAATATTCCGGACGATTATGATGTCTTGTTTTTGCAGGGCGGTGCAACGCTTCAGTTTATGCAGATTCCGGCGATGCTCACGCGTCCCGGTGATCACATCGACTGCATTCACACCGGATTCTGGACGCGCAATGCCATGCGTGATGCCGTGTATTACACCGATGTGCACTATGCATACGACGGCTCATCAAGCGGATTTGAGCATATTCCGGGCGACGACGAGATTCATTACAGCGACAATCCCCGCTATGTGTATTATTGCGACAACAACAGTTTTATGGGCACTCAGTGGCCAAAGCCGCCGAAATCCCCTTATCCGCTTGTCGCCGATATGAGCAGCGACATCTACAGCCGTCCGATTGATATCAAAGCGCACAGTCTGATTTTTGCGTCTGCACAAAAGAATCTGGGCATTGCCGGATGCTGTGTGGTGATCGTGAAACATGCATTTTTGGAAGAGTGTCAGCCGAATCCGCAGGCTGCGATGATGGATTACCGACGGCTGGTTGCGAATCGTTCGATGCTGAATACGCCGCCGACGTTTGCAATCTATATGATGAAACAGATGCTTGACTGGATTGAATCGCGCGGGGGGCTTGCGGCTCTGGAAATTTCGAATCGTGAAAAAGCCCGCATTATTCGTGATGCGATTGATCGCAGCAGCGGCTTCTATCGTCATGTGGGGGAACCGGCATGCCGATCGATGATGAATATATCGTTCAGAACCGGCAGCAAAGAACTGGATGATGCGTTCGTTGCCGGCGCTGAAGCCCGGCAGATGTCGGGGCTGCGCGGACACCGCGAAACCGGTGGTTTGCGTGCATCCATATTCAACGCGTTTCCGATTGAGGGGTGCTATGCGCTCGCGGAATATATGGACGAATTCGCAAAAAGCCATGGATGATGGTGAATCGTAAACGACGACGCGCCGCGCAGTGGCGCAACTTCCTGAGCCCCGCAGGGGCAGTTGAGAGAAAGCCTACGAGTTGGGGATACGATCGGAAATATGGGCAGAAAACGACATAAAAAGAGCGGTCGTTCGGAGAGATATATGGAACGTGCAGAACTGAATCACCGGGATTTGGATTCTATCATCACAACTGTGGAATCGTTAAACGATGACGTCAGGAAGAAGCCAGCTGAGCAGCATGAAGAGAACGTTTACGAACAGGGGACGGTTTCGACGCCACAGTCGTTACGTAAGGATTATGCGTTTATTCGTGAGATCGGCCATGGCGGTCAGGCGAAAGTTTATCTGGCCAGGCGTCTGAAAGACAATAAATTGGTTTCGGTGAAGCAGCTCAATATCGATTCGGTGAAGGCCTGGAAAGAATACGAGTTGTTTCATCGTGAAGCAGAAGTGCTGTCGCATCTGAATGTACAGGGGGTTGCGCGATTTTATGATGCCATTGAGTGTCTTGAAGATCGACCTGCGTGCTCCTATATTATTCAGGAATTTGTCGAAGGCGCATCACTCGCCAAAATGATCAAGGATGGTCATCGGTTTACGACAAGTGAGGTGTACGATATTCTGCTGCAGATGCTGAATATTCTCAGGCAGCTGCAAAACATGGATCCCCCGGTGATTCATCGCGATATCAAGCCGTCGAATATCATGATTTCGCCGAAAAAGGATGGCAGCTATAAGGTGACGCTGATTGACTTTGGCGCAGTCGCGAATCCGCAGGTGCAAAGCGGTGGATCGACGGTAGCGGGGACGTATGGTTATATGCCGCCCGAGCAATTGATGGGGCGTCCGCAGCCGGCGAGCGATATCTATTCACTTGGAGCTGTCGCAGTTGAATTGTTCTCGGGCATTTCGCCGGCACAGATTCAGGTAAAGGATTTCAGACTGATATTCGAACCCCATGTGCAGCAGCTGCCAGTTGCGGTCGTGAATACGCTGCGCCGTATGCTTGAGCCAAAAGCTGAAGACAGATTATCGAATTTGTCGGAACTGATAACCACGTTTAAGAACTATAAAAACGAGAATTACGATAACAATGCGCTTGTATCGGTTAAAGCCAACAAAAGCAGGCAGCTGAACAAACAGCTGCTTGAGGTACAGTCGATTGGTAATCCGGGCAATATGGATTTGTGGCAGGGATTGCCAGATAATCTGCCGCGTGAGGTTCCCGAGGTGTTGGTTGATTATGTCGACAAATATGCGGGTCCGGACAAGGCCAATGGTAATACGGGCAAGTCGTGGTCTGATCGTCATCCCTATATGCACACATATATCATTGTTTGCATAGTCATTATGTTTCTGTTGTGCGTATTGCTCGGAAGTATCGCATTTGCAGTGGTTCCGCCGTTTGCGATTGTCGCGATTGTGATAGGTTCGATTGCGTATTCGGACGAATCGGAAGAGGGGACCAGCGGTACGACGATATCAGGTCTTGTGCAAAACAGGCAGGCATTGTCGGAGCTGATTGTGAATGGGCGAAAGACGGTTGCAACGATTGTTGATATTGATTATTTGCCAATACCTGATAATCGCAATGTGGATTGGGAACACGATTTGCTCGTGGCCAAAACGCGTCCATCGTTTCGTGTAAAGTATTCGTTTAATCCGCCGGATGATAAGCGAGAGTCGGATCTTGTGCATGAGTATATCGCTCATAGTTCACCGGATGAATTTTATCACAAAGGCGATCCGCTGCCCATTTTGTATAAGATAGATGAGACATATTTTGGCGAGACTGTTGTCAGCATGCCGTATCCGTTTCCGGTGGATGATAACGATTTGGATGATGTGGTGTTCAGCAGTAATGCGTATGATGCTGCAGCTTCTGTATCTAAGGATAGTTATGAGTACAGGCAAAAGGTTGAACCGATGCTGAAGGCCAGGAACCGCAAGGATTTGATTGATGCGATAGATCAGAAGGTGTGGCTGATCGATGAAGTTGAGTCTTTTCGTGCGGTGCTGGATTTCGCCAAGCGCAAGATTTTGAATACAAATGATAGTGAGATGCGCAGGAAGCTGATGAATGCATTTGTCAGAATTCATCATTATGCAAAAATTCAGAGTACAAGGTCGGAAGTTGAATCATTTGTGGTAAAGTATTTATCCGGAAAGTATGAGGGGTTCAAGCCAACGATTGAAGAATTGAAAACCGTGAGATCCGGGTCTTACGAATTGCCGGAGATATGCAGGAATATCAGGATGCGCTTTGACTCTCTGAATCAGATGATTTCTGCCATGGATCTTTCGAAGGAAGCGTGCCTGCGAATGGTGCTTGAAGAAGCAAACTGGAAGGATTACGTCTATATTGATGACACAATTCTTCGGGAAGAGGTCGATACGATGATGATAGAGGAAATGCGTACCATTCCTGAGCAATATTTGAATTCATGTTATGAAGAATTGAACCTGAAGGAATTCTATCGCAAAAAAGAAATGACGATGAATCTAGGCAGTTACGATTACAGAAAGCATTATAAAGATTTTTTGGATTTGATACAACATCCCAGGACAACATCCAATCGGGAGCAGCTGATGCGACAGATTGATTCTGATTTGTGGCTGGTTGATCGGCTCGATGTTACAAAGGGCATTCTTAAAATAGGAATGGAGTATATCTGGCCGACCGATGATACTGAATTGAGATGTCACTTTATGAGGACACTGCTTAAAATCTACCATTATGCGAACCAGAAAGAAACCCAACGGTATCTGATAAAGTTTATCGTTTGTTATCTGACTAACAAAATTCAGGGTGTTAAGCCGTGCGCAGATGAAATCCGTGAGTTGTATAAATATGACAGAGATGATTTGCCGCCTGAGGTGGACAGCGCTGTTAAGCGGTTTTATCGGTCGTAATGTGCGATGGAATGCAAGATTCATGGATGGATGATGCATTCCGACTCGCCATGCAGATGGGGAATCCCCAGAGATGCGTAGGGGGGCCAGTGATTGGCAGCGGGTGAATTCAACGATATTTGGGGGAGAAAACAAATGGGAAGGCGGCATAAAAAATCGGGTCGTTCGGAGAAAGGTATGGAACGGGCAAAACTGACGCAGTATGATTTGGAACACATGGACACAGCTGTGGAATCACGGAATCCGGCACACCAGGCGAATTCACTGGTGAATTCAGAAAGCGCAGAAACGGAAGCCGCGGCGCAGCCGGATGCAGAAGATACCGGTGCGGTGGAGATTTCGACGCCGCCATCGCTTTGCAGCAAATATCAGTTTATCCGTGAACTTGGGCATGGCGGGCAGGCTAAAGTCTATCTGGCCAACCGTCTGAAGGATAACAAACTGGTCACCGTTAAACAGCTGAACATCGATTCGGTGAAGGCCTGGAAAGAATATGAGCTGTTCAACCGGGAAGCAGAAGTGCTGTCGAAACTGAACGTGAACGGTGTTGCCAGATTCTATGATGCCATTGAATGCCTGGAAGACCGGCCGGCTTGTTCGTATATCATCCAGGAATTTATTGAAGGCGCATCGCTGGCAAAGATGCTCAAAGACGGTCATCGTTTCAAAACAGACGAGGTGTATGATATTCTGCTTCAGATGCTGAATATACTGAAGCAGCTTCAGAGCATGGATCCGCCGGTGATCCATCGCGATATCAAGCCATCGAATATCATGATATCGCCGAATAAGGATGGCAGTTACAAGGTGACGCTGATCGACTTTGGAGCAGTGGCGAATCCGCAGGTGCAAAGCGGCGGATCGACGGTTGCGGGGACATATGGCTATATGCCGCCCGAGCAATTGATGGGCCGGCCTCTGCCGGCCAGTGATATCTATTCGCTCGGCGCGGTTGCCGTCGAACTGTTCTCGGGCGTTTCGCCGGCACAGATACAGGTGAAAGACTTCAGACTGATATTTGAACCCTATGTTGAGCAGCTGCCGGTAGTTGTTGTCAACACGCTGCGCAGTATGCTTGAGCCCAAAGCCGAAGACAGACTGCAGAATATTGACGAATTAATCAAGGCTTTTACTGATTACAAGAATGAGAATTATGAGAGCGGGAATTCGTTACCGGTTAAAGCAGACAAAAATAAGCAGCTGAATAAAAAACTGGTGGAGGTCGAATCGATTGGCAATCCCGGCAATATGGAAGTGTGGCAGGGATTGCCGGATAATACGCCGAGGGCAGTTCCGGAGGTGTTGGTTGAGTATCTCGAGAAAACGCAGATTACCAGGAGAGATGGCAGTGACAGACCGGGGTGGATATCCCGGCATCCGTGTATGACTGCCTATCTGCTGATCGTTTTTGGCGTCGTGCTTGAGATGTTCTTTACGATGGGAATGACGGCTCTGACGATTGTTCCGGTGCTGCTGGTGGTATTCATGTTTTTCGGGATGATTGGCTATGACAACAGCGCCGATGATTATCATTCCATTCGTGAGAAATCCGAGAACGGTATGAGCGTGAATCGTGGTGAATTGTCAGAACTCATTGCCAAGGGGCGGAAAACGGTTGCAACCATTGTCGACGTGGAATATTTACCGGTACCGCACAACGGAGTCTCACACCAGCACGATTTGGTGGTTTCCCAGCACAGTCCGTCGTTCCGCGTGAAGTATAAATTCAATCCGCCGGATGATGCACGCGAAGAAGATCTGGTACACGAATATATCGCCCATACATCGCCGGAGACTTTTTACAAAAAGGGCGATCCATTACCGATTCTGTACAATATCGAGAAGAAGTATTTTGGTGACACGGTCATCAGCATGCCTTATCCGTTTCCGCTGACGGATGAGAGTATCAATGATCTTGTATACAAAAGTGATTCTCCGCACTCTGAATTTGAGTATGCTCCCTATCATGTTTCGGAAGACATGACGCATACATATGAATATGATAATAATGTGCGGCCGGTTTTGGATGCAAAGAATCGTCAAGCACTGCTGAATGCGATCGATTCAAAGATGTGGTTGCTGGATAGAGATGAGTCACTGTCCATTTTATTGGATTATGCCAGAAACAGAATATTGAATACTGACGATGTTGAATTGCGCAAAGCACTCATTGATGCACTGGATAAGATTTATCACTATGCGACAGTGTCCAAGACAAGAAAACATGTCATTCAATTCCTGACAGCCTATTTTAACGGCGATCTTGAAGGATTATTGCCGTGTGTAGAAGAGATCCGTGTGGTTCGGCATGCCCGTTATTTGCCCGAGCGCATACTGAACAAAGACAACAATGATGCGTTCCTCGTTCATTCGCTGGACGATTTGGCCAGCAAAACACACGTCAAAAGAGAAAAATTAGTCAAGATGTTGTTCAATGATCCGGATATGAATGACAGCGTCTTTGATGATTATATGTTTGCGAGCCCGGCTGAAAAGACAAAGGTTCTGGAAGAAGTCAAATCGATCATGATTAATCAGTTCTGCGACAGCCTGAATCCATTTGCTGATGAATGCGCACAGGTATTTGAACAGACGGCAGTTCTCAACAAGTCCAGTTATGATTACCAAAGTCATTTCGAACAAATGGCATCACAACGTTCGCGTAAAGCCCTGCTTGAAAAAATTGCAAATGATCTCTGGCTGATTGATGATCTGGATGTTGCCATGGAAGTGATTAAATATGGAAAATTGCATGTCTGGAATAGCGATGATTATGGATTGAGAAAGACATTTATGGAGGCTTTGCTGAAAATCTATCATTATGCCAATAAGCCTGCGACTAAACTATACGTTATTCAATATGTGGTGTGTTTCATTTCGAACAGAGTGTCCGGTTTATCGCCATGTTTATCGGAGATATCAGCACTGAGGAATTATAGCAGAGACGATTTGCCGCGACAGCTGGTGAATGCTTTGAAGGTGTTTAGCAATTAGCAATTAGCAATTAGCAATTAGCAATTAGCAATTAGCAATTAGCAATTAGCAATTAGCAATTAGCAATTAGCAATTAGCAATTAGCAATTAGCAATTGGCTATCAGCTATTAGTTATAAACTATTAGTTATTAACTATTAACTATTAACTATTAACTATTAACTATTAACTATTACAGCTGGTGCAGCAGTAACAGCAGTTTCGGAGCATTGTATGGAACGGTCAGAACAGGTATCACAGGATAAGGATATCCTGGACATCACAGAAGAGCCACAAACCCCGAAACGCCAATCGGGGCCGTTGGTGCATTCAGAAGTTGCAGGGCCGGTTTTTGCGGTGCATTCGGGTGCAGCAGATACAGGTGCAGCTAAAATTTCGACGCCGCCGTCGCTTTGCGGCAAATACGAATTTGTTCGCGAGCTTGGCCGCGGCGGGCAGGCGCGGGTATATCTGGCCAACCGTTTGAAAGACAACAGGACGGTCACCGTTAAACAGCTGAACATCGATTCGGTGAAGGCTTGGAAAGAGTATGAGCTGTTCAACCGTGAAGCCGAGGTGCTGTCGCGTCTGAATATCAAAGGCGTGGCCAGGTTTTACGAAGCCATCGAGTGTCTGGAGTATCGGCCGGCGTGTTCCTACATCGTTCAGGAGTATATCGAAGGAGCGTCGCTGGCCGAGATGCTCAAGGAAGGGCATCGGTTTTCGACGGGCGAGGTTTATGATATTCTGCTGCAGATGCTGGAGATTCTGAAACAGTTGCAAGACCGGGAGCCACCGGTGATTCATCGCGACATCAAGCCATCGAATATCATGATATCGCCGGTTAATAACGGCGGCTATAAAGTGACGCTGATCGATTTTGGTGCTGTAGCGAATCCGCAGGTGCAAAGCGGTGGATCGACGGTTGCCGGGACGTATGGCTATATGCCGCCCGAGCAATTGATGGGCCGTCCGCTGCCGGCCAGTGATATCTATTCGCTTGGAGCGGTTGCCGTTGAGCTGTTTTCGGGCATTTCGCCGGCACAGATACAGGTAAAAGACTTCAGACTGATATTCGAACCCCATGTGCAGCAGCTTCCTGTGGCTGTCGTGAACACGCTGCGGCGCATGCTTGAGCCCAAAGCCGAAGAACGACTGTCGAACCTTACGGATCTGATAACCATCTTTACGAATTACAAGAACGAGAATTACGAAAGCATCGCGCTGACGTCGGTTAAAGTCGATAAGCGCAAGCAGCTGAACAAGCAGCTGATGGCGGTAGATTCGATTGGTACTCCGGGAAATTTGGAGTTGTGGCAGCAATTGTCGGATGAATTGCCGCGATCAATTCCCGAGAGTATGATGGATTTTGCAGAAAAGTTTGTGGTTGTGAAATCCCAGGGGCAAAGATTCGCAGAATGGGTGGAGAAACATCCGATGATGGCGCTATACCTTGCGGTAATGGTGCTGATTGTATTGGGGATTTTGATTGCGAACGGCTGGGCGGGGATTGTGATTGCGCTGGAGGTTTTGTTTGCACTTATACCGTTTCACTCTGCGGCCATCGTTGGATATATCACGAGCGGCCCCCAAAAAATTGAAACAGACAACAAACCCGAGGTACAGAAGAAGTCTTTGTTATCCGACCTGCTTGTGAATGGGCGGAAGACAGTGGCGACGATTGTAGATATACGATATCTGCCGGTTCCGGGAGAACGTGATTTTGGTATAAGGCGTGGTCTTTATACGACACGGGCCCGGCCGTCGTTTCTGGTAAAATATAGTTTTAATCCGCCGGATGATGAGCGCGCGGAAGATCTTGTGCATGAATACATATCGCACAGTGCACCGGAGAACGTCTACAGCAAAGGCGATCCACTGCCAATATTATATAAAATTGAACAAACGTATTTCGGAGAACAGGTGGTTAGCATGCCTTATCCGTTTCCGATGGAAATTCAAAGTGTGGATGAACTTGTATTTGGCACCAATGCGTATAAGTATTTAGAAAATGTGACAGAGAATTATGGATTCAGGCAGTATATATTGCCGGTACTGAAAGCCAGAACCCGGGAATCCATATTGAAAGAGCTTAGTGAATCCATGTGGCTGCTTGGTGATATTGAAACTTTTCGCTGCGCATGGGATATATGTGAAAATAAGGTGTTAAAGACGGATGATATTGAGCTGCGGTGTGCGTTTATATCAGCTGTGATAAAGATATGTCATTATGCAAACAAGGAAACAAATAAAGAAGCAAGAAACAGGCTGGAGCGCTATCTGTCTGGTGGATTTGAAGGATTGAAACCGACGTTTGAAGAGCTGGAGCATGCCAGATCGTATATGTATACTGAGTTCAGAACATTCAGGCCGAAGTATTCATCTTTTGAAGAAATGCGTGAGAAGCTTCAGATTTCTGAGCAGAAGTGTGCAACACTGGTGTGGGATGGGCAACTGACAAAGTATGTTGATCTTGGCGGCACAAGCGTCAGGGACTTCAATGCATATGTCGGCAGCTATCTGGAGTCGTTGATGCTGGGGTTTGCAGCGCGAAGCAAGGCAGTTGGGTATTGTGCTGTCGATGATTTGTCTGCGCTGGGATTTGCGAAGTTGGTTCTGAGCAATATGTCACATCTGAATTTCCAGCCAGGTGGTGAATGGCGAAAATATGCCGAGTCGGTTTCGTCGGTTATGGGCCGGCTGCTATTTGAACGGTTCCCGGATTGTGCCGACAAATTTGCAGAGCTGGACACAAAGGTTTGTCAGGCAAAAAGTAATGATAATGCGCAATATGAATTACAGAAGTATTTGCAACCGCTGCAAAGCTATTACAGTGACAATGATCGGTTGGGGCTTTTGTCATTTATGGAAAACAAATTATGGTTTGTTAATAACGGATGGGCTGCGCGGTGCATTATTCAATATGGCAAAGAAAGTATATGGACAACAGATGACGCTGAGTTGAGATGGGGATTTTTGAAAGCATTGACAAGAATAGCCAGCCATGCAGATGATCTCGGTACAAAGCAGTATTTGCAGTCTTTTATTGCATGTTATCTGTCGAATCAGCTGCGTGGTATAACCCCGATGATCGAGGAATATCATAATTTATTCTATGTGCAGTTTTATCTGCTGGATCCGTTCAGCTTCTGGCCTTCGGGAGCTCTTGGAATCAGGGAGTTGCTGGTGGCGTACCGGGAACCATGATAACGGTCGGCGTATGCAATAGCCGACCGGCCGGCGCGTATGGTCGCAGACCATAGCGCGGCAAAAAAAATACAAAATTAGCAATTGGCAATCAGCAATTAGCAATTATGCAGAGAATAGTTGTATGGTGAGAATTGTATGTTTTTGTAATTTGTGAATGTATGAATAATTGATTGAATTATATGCGATGTGTGTGGTTGTGTGTGGTTGGATGTGTGAGAAATGGCTGATTTGCTTAAGATTTTGCGTATTTGATTGCCGAAAATATCAATAAAATGATAGAGTATTTTGTTCCCGACGGAGTGTTGGGAGGGCGGTTTTTGTCACGTCGTGTGTTTTGTATAACTTTTTCCATGAGGAACGGTATGAACAGGAAAATGTCGATGTTGATGGTATGTATAGCCATCAGCAGTCTTATGTCGTGTAACGAGACGGTCAAGTGGCAGGACGAGTGTTCGGGAGGTGAGCGCGCGTGCGACAACAACCGTGTGATGGTCTGCAAGGAAGGCGCATTTGTAGTGGAGAGCGAGTGCACAGGCGATCTGGTGTGCGATACGACGAAGTTTGAGTGCGTGCCGCCAGTGATAAAGGAATGTGACACGGCCGGTGCGAAGAAGTGCGATGGCAAGAACGTGATGATTTGCGAGGGCGGTCGCTGGACGGTATCGGAGTCTTGCGAGATTTCGTGTAATGAGACGACAAAGGCCTGTGATAAGCCGTCGGGAGATTGCACCGATGGCGCGACGCGTTGTCCGGCGGACAGTTCAAAGATAGAGAAATGCACTGGCGGTTCCTGGGTTCCCGAAGACTGTTCGGTAGGCACGTGCGTGACGATTGGTTCCGGTGCGGTTTGCGCGGAGTGCGATGATGATGCGACGCGGTGCGTGGTTGAGGATGGCGTGAGCAAGCTGTCGAAGTGTACCGACCATGTGTGGGCGGCTGCGCAGGCTTGTGCGGACATCGATCCCACCAAGGCGGTATGCGACGCGAATCCCGGCTCATCGTGTGTGGATGTGAAGACTTTGCTTTCGTGTCCGACGGAAGGAGATGTGGCGTGCCAGACGGTTTATGGCAAGGAATATGCGGTGACTTGTCATGATGGTGCGATTTCGTCTGCAGAAATGTGTGTGGACGATAAGGTTTGCGATGTACCGAGCAACGGCTGCACGGAGCGTGATGTTTGCGGCAACGGTACGATTGGCGCCGGCGAGGATTGTGAAGAGGGGTTGGATATCAGCGCCACGTGCGCGGATTTGACCGAAGATGCGAATGCGACAGGCACCGTATCATGTGCATCGTGTCAGTATGATATAAGCGCATGTCTGTACTGCGGTGATAACAAGATAAACAACAGCGAGCAGTGCGACGGCATACTGCCGGAAGGCGCGAGCTGCACGTCAGTGATGGATGACGGCAAAGTATATACTGGTGAATTGTCGTGCAACGACGATTGTACGCTGAATACATCGGCTTGTACAGCGGTGCCCAATGCCTGTATCGACTTTAACGAAACCGTGATTGCCGATGGCGAAAAGGGTTGTATTTCCGAAACGGAATATGGCACTTGCAGTGATGGCGAGATGGGCACAGAGGGAACCGCGTGTACAACCGAAGTTGCGAATGCATTGGCGGTTTGCGTAGACAAGGGCGAATGCGGCGTTGTATGCAAATCCGGCTATGAGAATTCAGGAGAATCGTGTGCTCGCGAGGTGCTGGCGTGCAATTTCCAGTGGATCGCGGCTGAAGACGGTGCATTCGGCAATATCGCGCTGAATGGCAAAACCAAGGATGATTACAATGGCCGTTTGGTTTGTATAGATCAGGCAGATGCTACAGATATTGTGACGCTGGATGCTGTATTCAACAAGACAGTTGATGAGGTGAATGCAGAGTTCGGCGTGGTGGATTTGTCATCGATTGGTGCCGGCAAATACCTTTGTACATTTGAGTTCAAGCGTGCGTCGAGCGAATCGTGGTTTGCATGTCAGGGTGTGGATTATACGGAACACTGGGATGATCCGATTCTGATTGAAGACAACGATTATTCGAAGTTGCCGACAAGCGGCTGGTATCGCGAATATCAGGTGCAGCTTTGCACCCCGAATGCGCGCGTATGCGATGGTGACGGCACCAAGCTTTGCAGCGCAGACGGCATGAGATTTGGTGAGGTTGAAGACTGCCCGACAGATGCTAACGGCACCGTGACATGTACAGATGGCGTATGCGGCATCCAGTGCAACGATAACTATACAAAAGTCGACGGCGTTTGTACTTTGATGATTTGCGAACCAGACGAGAAGAAATGCGAAGATAACAACGTGATGGTTTGCAACAGCACACGGACGGGATTCGAAGTTCTGCAGGAGTGCAAAACAGACGATGAACATGCAACGATTGTGTGCGAAGAGAATGCCTGCAAGATTACGTGCGAAGGCGAATATGTCGAGGTCGATGGCCACTGCCTGGAGATCATCTGCGAGACGAATGAAAAGAAGTGCGAAGATGACAGCGTGAAGATTTGCAACAGCACGCGGACAGGATTCGAGGTTCTGGAAGAATGTACGACAGACGATGAAAATGCGACTGCATTCTGCGAGGATGAAGCGTGCAAGGTTAAGTGTAATGATAATTACATCGATGTTGGCGGCATTTGTACACCTATTGTCTGTGTACCCGGCGAGAAAGAGTGCAATGGTGCGAACATCATGATTTGCAATACGACGGGAACAGGACTGACCGTCGATCAGACATGCGAAGCCACAGATGTGAACGGCGTTGCCTATTGTGAAGCCAATACATGCAAAGAGCGCTGCAAAGATGGCTATGTGGATGTGGACGGTACATGTCTCGAAGTCATCTGCGAGCCGGGAGCAAAGAAATGCGATGACGGCGGCGTCAATGTATTGACGTGCAATACGACCGGTACAGATTATGATGCATTGAACTGTACAACAGATGTTGAGAATGCATCTGCTGTTTGCACCGAAGACTTTACCTGCAGCTATAAGTGCAATTCGGGATACTCGCCAGTTGACGGTGCATGTGTTGCCCAGACCTGTACAGAAGGCGAGAAGATTTGTAATGATACAAACGACGGTCTGATGGTATGCAAGGCCGATTTGACGGGGTTTGAAGCCGGCGATCCGTGCAGCGCGCCGGAGCATGCAAAAGCGACGTGTGCCGATGGTGCGTGCGGTTTTGAATGCCTGGATGGTTATGTGAAAAACGCAGACGGAACTGGCTGTGATCGCGAGATTCTGGCCTGTAATTTCCAGTGGATTGCTGCCTCGGACGGTGCTTATGGTAATATTGCACTGAACGGCAAATCCGAGAATGATTATAACGGCCGTGTGGTTTGCATCGATAAGGCAGACGCTACAAATGTTGTGACTCTGGATGCTGCATTCAACAAGCTGGTTGATGGCGTGAATGCTGAATTTGGTGTGGTCGATATTTCGTCGATTGGCGCCGGCAGCTATAGTTGTACATTTGAGTTCAAGCTTGCGGAGAGCAATGCATGGTATGCATGCCAGGGCGTGGATTATTCAAATCACTGGGATGACCCGATTCTGGTGAACAACAATGAATCGGAGGTATTGCCGGCAGACGGCTGGTACCGCGATTATAGCGTACAGCTTTGTACACCGGATTCACGCATTTGCGAAGGCACCGGCAGCTATAAAGTCTGTGCAGGCGATGGTATGAGCTATGGCGAAGCCCAGAGCTGTCCGACGGATCCGCACGGAACCGCTACATGCTCGGAGGGCGTGTGTGGTCTTGAATGCACTTCGCCTTATGTTGCAGAAGGCAACAGCTGCGTTTGCACCGGCGACTATGTGCTCGACGGCGACAACTGTGTGTCCAAATGTACCGCCAATAACAATAAATGCGAAGGCGATGTATATAAGAAATGCAATGTGTCGACCGGCCTGATGGTAACCGAGAACAAGCCCGGTGATATGTATGTTTGCGACGATGATTCGGGATGGGTTTCGGTTGATTGTATTTCAGATACAGACTGCCCGGCCCCCGCACATGCGACGATGGTATGCGACAGCAATGTCTGTAAGATCGCATCTTGCAGCGGCAACTGGAGTCTTAGCGGTGACAGCTGTGTATGCACTGGTGATTATGTCCAGAGTGGTGATGACTGCGTTGCCAAATGTACATCCAACGACAACAAGTGCGACGGCGATGTATACAAGAAATGCAATACATCGACAGGCCTGATGGAAACCGAGAACAGACCTGGTGATTTGTACATTTGTGACGACAGCGAAGGTTGGAAATCGGTATCCTGTATTGATGCTTCGGATTGCAGTCCTGTGGCGCATGCGACGATGGCGTGCAACAGCAATGCCTGTGAAATTGCGTCTTGCGAAGGCAACTGGGCAGTGGGGAATGGCGCATGCATGTGCCCGAGTCCGTATGTTATCTTCAATGGCGACTGCGTGCCGGCATCATCCGTCGTTTGTACGCTCGATGGGACGGATTATGCGGTTGGTGAGCATGTTTGCAACGCAGACGGCATTACCCCGATGGTTTGTGCAGATACGGGAGAGTTTGTGAACGATGGAACATGCGCATTTGCCTGCGAAGCTGGCGTTTGCAGAGATGCCAGAACCTGCACCGGTCTGAATAGTACTGTCGTGGCGCATGAAGCAGCCGGCTGTAAAGATGAAACAACGGTTGCCACATGTATAGACGGCGAATGGGATACAGAACATCAGATCGTATGTAATGTTGCCAATGCAACCAACAGCTGCAATACGGCTACGGCATCATGTGAGTTTACATGCAACGACGGTTATGTGAAGAACGAAGCTGAAGGCCGCTGTGATCGCGAAATCGCCGGCTGCAACTTCCAGTGGATTGGTTCGACCGGTGCGTACGGTACAGTATCATTGAGCGGCAAGACGAAGGATGATTACAATGGCCGTCTCGTTTGTATTGATCAGGCCGATGCTTCACATGTCGTGAGACTGGATGCTGCATTTAACGAACTTAAGAATGATGTCAATGCCGAGTTTGGCGTTTTGGATCTTTCGTCGATGGATCCTGGCAACTACAATTGTACATTCGAATTCAAGCTGGATTCGAGCAGCACATGGTTTGCATGCCAGGGCGTGGATTATTCCGGACACTGGGCAGATCCAATCGTGGTCGACAACGACGAGGCCGAAGTGCTGCCGGCAGAAGACTGGTATCGCACGCACAGCGTGCAGCTTTGTGTGCCGGATTCGCGCGTTTGCGACGGCACCGACAGCTACAAGGTTTGCGCAAGCGACGGCATGAGCTATGGCAGTGTAACGGCTTGCGATACGGCTGTTGAGAATGGTTATGCGGTTTGTCACGAAGGTGCATGCGGGTTTGATTGCAATGCCGATTATGTCCCGGATGGCAGTGTTTGCAAGGCCACATTCTGTCCGGATTATGCCGGAAAACACATCCACAACGGTGATTATGGCTGCCAGACCGAAACGCGTCAGGGCACGTGCGTGGATGGCGCTTGGAGCACTTCGGACGGCGATTATGTAGACTGTCCGAATGGCTGTGATACGGCAACCAACGATTGCAAGGCTGCTGAAAGCTGTACAGATTTCAACAACAATACGATCAGCCCCAATGCATACGGCTGTGTTTCGGCTACCGAGATGGCCCAGTGCGTCAACGGCGTGCTCGATCCAAATGATGCCATCAACTGCAACGAAGACGATCATGCAACGGCCTATCATTGCGTAGGCAACGGCGTTTGTGAATCGACCGCCTGCGAATCGAATTATCATGTCGATGCGAACACACACAAGTGCGTGGATAATGTCTGCGTACCAAATTCTGTAACGTGTTCAGGTGATATGATTTCGACCTGCAATGCAGACGGCAGCGATTATTCCGATCTGGATCAGTGCGATATTAAACTCAATGCGACAGCGACTGCGGTTTGCGAAGGCAATGCGTTCACTGGTTGTACATATAGCTGCAACTCCGGATATGTATGGGAGAATGGCGTTGAGAATTCGACCTGTGTTCCGGTGGCAACGCTGTTCTGCATCGATGAAGTGAGCGGCGAGCATGTTGCCAGCGGAGATATGGGCTGTGCGACGACGACTGCGTCCGCCGAATGCATCAACGGCGTATGGAGCACCGAACTGTTTGAATGCTCGGAGTTCGTCGTGGCTCCGGCCAATGCAACAGCCGTTTGCGATCCCACCGATACAGACGATTACTGCGGCATCAAATGTGCCGATGGTTATGAACTGTCTTCGGATGGTTCGTCGTGTGAAAAGAAGCTGACGGTCGAGTGGTGCAAATTCCAGTGGCTGAATACTCCGCAGAGCGCCGGTGGCCGCATCCTGTTCCCCGAAGGCCTCGGTGATGAAGATGTTCTGGCTTATCTGGCCTGCACATCAAATCTCTCCACCCCCATCGATAACTGGGATATCCTTGATGCATCGCTCAATACGGGCTGCACAGAGACAGAACCCGCCGGCAACGCCTGTGGCAATAACAAGGAATACATGGTCGATGCCAATTCCTATACGGGCGCAGCAGGAACCAACTATTGTGCATTTATCTTCGATTTTGGCAGTGATCGGTTCCTTTGCAGCAACGACGGCGGTGCCGGTGTTCCCGTCACCAGCGATCTCGTTTGGTACACCGATCGTTACAGAACTTTCGAATCAACTTTCTGCACAGGCAAAGCAGACGGTTCCTATTGCGACGGGGATACCTGGACGCAGTGTTCCGGCGGCAGCATCGTATCCAATCCGGCACCGTACTATTGCCCGAACGATAACGGTAAAGTCTGTGAAGTCACCGGTGAAGGCACAGCCGAATGCCGCGCCAGCTCGGTAGTTCCTGAATGCGTACCCGGTACAACCAAATGCGGTGAAGACGCGGATGAAAACATGCTATACACCTGCGATTCAAACGGCCAGTGGCGAACTAAGATGTGCATGAATGGTTGCGATTTGAACAGCAATAGTCAGCCTGTTTGCCTGGTGCTGCATGAGTTTACACTGCCTGCAAATCAAGGTGGTCAAAATGTATATACAAGCACAGGCGAGCTGGTTTCTACTGTGAATAGTAATGTGGTTTTGAAATGGAAAGGTAATCAAAAAGATAGATTCTTGATGACTGCTAATACTAACCATGGAAATTATATTGAGGTAACCGGTCTGAACGGCATTAAGAGTGTGACCATCGTTGGTAATACATATAGTACAGATACTGGAACATGGAAGACCCAGGTTGATGGAACAGATACTGAATATTCCATTAATCTGTCTGGAGATTCATGGTCTCCATTCGTTGCTCCGATTAATAACAATACGTCATCAGAATTCAAACTATATTCAGATGCTTCGGTAACATCGAATAAATATAGAGTTTATGTCGATTCTGTATCCATTATTGCCTATGAATAATATGACTATCTGTTATATTGGGTAAGCGCATGAGGGAGGGGGCCAAGCCCCCTACGGCGCTATTTGCCTTTGGCAAATACGCGCCTACCCCCGATGCGGGGTTCCCCCGCAACGCCCCGGTTTTGGGCTATCCATAAATGCGATACAAATAATAACCGCCCCATTTGGGGCGTTTTTTTTTGTAATACTCCAAGTTTCACACACTTATTATCCGTAATAATGTGCGGATAATCCCGCAATTCAGATGATGGTTGCGCCCATTCAGGGCGCTGATTTGTAGGAATACCTGTTACCCGGGGTTAAGCTGCGCTTCACCCCGGGCTGTGACATTGTGTCCTTTCAGGACACTGGCAAATTGTATTTATGGTGCTGATTTGTAGGAATACCTGTTACCCGGGTTTACGCTGCGCTTCACCCCGGGCTGTGACATTGTGTCCTGTCGGGACACTGGCAATGTGTATTTGTGGCGGTGATTTATAGGAATACCTGTTAGCCGGGTTTACGTTGCTCTTC
>JAEEGL013683437.1_pt1 | contig 19306 bp, 16 predicted proteins | sample 9134231 | NCBI WGS metagenome assembly JAEEGL01 (sample SAMN16246548, study PRJNA631951) | gut metagenome | biome: gut microbiome; feature: rumen; material: fiber-attached | host: Bos | place: Iran: Karaj | collected 2018-10
AGCACGGCTGGGACGACAACGGCGTGTTCAACTTCGAGGGCGGCTGCTACGCCAAGGTCATCAACCTGGATAAGGACTCCGAGCCCGACATCTACAACGCCATCCGTCGGAACGCCCTGCTCGAGAACGTGACGTTGGACGAGAACGGCAAGATCGACTTTGCCGACAAGTCCGTCACCGAGAACACCCGTGTCTCCTACCCCATCGAGCACATCGAGAACATCGTGAAGAAGGTGCGCCCCATCTCCGCCGGCCCCGACGCCAAGAACGTGATCTTCCTGTCCGCCGACGCCTTCGGCGTGCTGCCCCCCGTGTCCGTGCTGACGCCGGATCAAACCAAGTACTACTTCCTCTCCGGTTTCACGGCGAAGCTGGCCGGCACGGAGCGGGGCATCACCGAGCCCACGCCCACCTTCTCCGCCTGCTTCGGCCAGGCCTTCCTGGAGCTCCATCCCACCAAGTACGGTGAGGAGCTGGTGAAGCGCATGGAGAAATGCGGCGCCAAGGCGTATCTCGTGAACACCGGGTGGAACGGCTCCGGCAAGCGCATCTCCATCAAGGACACCCGCGGCATCATCGACGCCATTTTGAACGGCGACATCCTCTCCGCGCCCACCAAGATGATCCCCTACTTCAACCTGGAAGTGCCCACGGCCTTGCCCGGCGTGGATCCGAAGATCCTGGATCCTCGGGACACCTACGCCGATCCCGCCATCTGGGAGGAGAAGGCCAAGGATCTGGCCGGCCGGTTCATCAAGAACTTCAAGAAGTACGAGACCAACGAGGCCGGCAAGGCCCTGGTCCCCGCCGGTCCCCAGCTGTAAAGCAAAAAAACTGACAAGACAAGGGGGAGAAGCTTCGCGCTTCTCCCTCTTTGTACTGTTCCGTCGATAGTATTGCTTTTCTCAAATGCGCCCAGAGCACGTCCGCGCCGTCCGGGACGCTGTGAAGGGCGGCGCTTTCCGGGAAGAGGAGCGCAGCTCTCTTGGTGCGGTTCCTCAGTGCTTATGTCCCGTGGCGGCCCGTTTCTTTTTGGAGAAGAAACTGGTGGTGAAGGCTGTGACCAGCACGATGCCCAGGGCGATGGCAAGGGCCACCATAACCGTACGCATGCCATATTGCAGGGCCTGGGCCTGGCGGCCCCCCACCAGATGATGCATGGTGATATACAGGCTCCCGCCGGGGATCAGGGCAATCTCGGAGAGGATGGTGAACACCGTGGCCGGGGCCTTGCACACCCGGGCCATAATCTCGGCGTACGCCGCGCCAAAGGCGGCCGCCAGGGTGACGGAGAGGAAGTCGGAGCCCACATGCTGGACCAGGATCAGGTATACTAGCCAGGTGAGACCTCCGCCCAGAGCCCCGAAGAACAGGCGCCGGGGCCGGCTGTTGAAGAGGATCGCGAAGCCCAGGGTACCTGCTGCCGCGGCCAACACCTGCAGTAGCGGGGTCTCTGAGTCGAGGGAAGTGAAGGTTTCCTGGGGAAAGAGATCTTTGAACACAAACATGGCCAGGGCGAACCCGAAGGCCACCGCCGACGCGATGAGCAGGGATTCCACCAGCCGAAGGATGCCGGAGATGGTGTCGGAGATGAGGACCTCCCGCATGGCGTTGGTTATGGCGATGCCCGGAATCAGCACCATGATGACGGCCATCATCACCTGGCCCGGATGCTCTCCCAGGCCCAGCAGGATCATGAGATAGCACAGGGCTCCGGCAATAAAGGAGACCAGAAAAGCATGGAACAGCCGCTGCAAAGCGCCCCGCTTCAGAAGCCAGTTCAGGAACCATACCGCGAGGCAGCAGAAGGCGGCCCCAAGGGCGTCCGGCCAGGTGCCGCCGAAGAAGATGGCGAACCCGGCGCCGCTCAACAGGTAGCCCAGCAACAGATACAGCTCCCGAAACTGCTTTTTTCGGGGCGGCAGATCTATGGCGGCCAGCCTTTGGCCCATGTCGTCCAGGGACAGGCGCTCCGCGCATACCGCCCGGGACAGGGCGTTGAGCTGTTCCAGCCGAGAGAAATCGTTGGAGTAGGCCACGATGCTGACCCGCCGATTTTCGGTCAGGATCCGTTCCTCATCGAACACGGCCGTCAGGGAGATATAGGAAAGGATGGTGAACACCTCCACCCGCTGCGCGCCATAGCTCTTGAGGATACGGGAAATGGTGTCCTCCACCCGGCTCACCTCGCCTCCGCAGAGGAGCATCCGCTCCCCCACGTCCAGTACCCGGCTTACCAACAGCCGCTGTTCCCGTTCCGTCATGGCCTTGCAATCCTTCCTTTTCCCCAAAGTCAGCCTATTATAGCAGGCACGAAGACCGGGCGCAAGCACGGGCAGCCGAAAAAAGATGAAATTTGTATTGACTTTCCACGATAAATAATATATTATCTGAAAATCAACTGAATATCCATGATAGAGGTTGCGGTCATCAAAAGTAGCCCGTCCCACACAGGCAACGGGGACGGAGGAAAGGGAGGATCGCCGAGGAGCGGATAAGAGCGCCTGATCGAATCCGTGTCCGGGGCGGCGGAGAACATCCGCCGCACTGTCGCCCCCACTGGGGGCGGAGAGCTGTCAAACGAGCGGGAGGAATCCTTTTGTTTCAACTGTGAAGTTATGACGGGTCATGATTCACAGTTGATGTTATTTTATCCCGAAAGGAGATTCCTCATGAGAAGCACAAGAAAAATCCTGTCTCTGCTGCCCCTGCTGCTGGTCCTGCTGTTGTTCGCCTCTACGGCCTTCGCCGAGGGAGAGGCGGACGCAGAAGTCCCCTCCCGTTTCTATCAGACCATTTGGTCCCTGCTCCCCGCCGTCATAGCCATCGGCCTTGCGCTCATCACGAAAGAGGTGTACACCTCCCTCTTCGTGGGCATCGTGGCGGGCGGCCTCCTGTATTCCAACTTCAATTTCGAGGGGACCCTGACCCACATCTTCAACGACGGGTTTGTGGGGTCTCTCTCCGACAGCTACAACGTGGGCATCCTCATCTTCCTGGTGATCTTGGGCATCCTGGTGGTGCTCATGAACAAGGCCGGCGGATCCGCGGCCTTCGGGCGCTGGGCGTCCGAACACATCAAGACCCGGGCCGGGGCGCAGCTGGCCACCATTGCCCTGGGCGTGCTCATCTTTGTGGATGACTACTTCAACTGCCTCACCGTGGGCTCCGTCATGCGGCCCGTATCCGACAAGAGCCGCATCAGCCGGGCGAAGCTGGCCTACCTTATCGACGCCACGGCGGCGCCGGTGTGCATCATCGCGCCGGTGTCCTCCTGGGCCGCCGCCGTCAGCTCCTATGTGGAGGACGGTAACGGCCTGTACCTGTTCATCCGGGCCATCCCCTTCAACTTCTATGCCATTTTGACCATCGCCATGATGATCTTCCTGGCGCTTACCAACCTGGACTACGGTCCCATGGCCAGGCATGAGCGCAACGCCCGGGAGAAGGGAGACGTCTTTTCCGGCGTAAAAGCCATGGCCGACGCTGCCGGAGAGACCGCCAACCCCAAGGGCCGGGTGCTGGATCTGGTGCTGCCCATCGTGATCCTGATCGCGGCCTGCGTCACCGGCATGATCTATTCCGGCGGATTCTTCTCCGGCGCCGGGTTCGTGGCGGCCTTCTCCGACTCCGACGCCTCCGTGGGCCTCATGCTGGGCTCGGCTGTGGCGTTGGTACTCACCGTGATCTACTACCTCATCCGCCGCGTCATCCCCTTTAAGGACATGGCAGCCAGCATCCCCGAAGGATTCAAGTCCATGGTCCCCGCCATTTTGATCCTGACCTTCGCCTGGACTTTGAAGGCCATGACCGACAGCCTGGGCGCCAAGCAGTTTGTGGAGGCCCTGGTGAAGCAATCCGCCGGCAGGTTCCAATCCTTCCTGCCCGCCATCGTGTTCCTGATCGCCTGCGGCCTTTCCTTTGCCACCGGCACCAGCTGGGGCACCTTCGGCATCCTCATCCCCATCACCCTGGGGGTGTTCCCTCTGACGGCGCCTTTGGGCGTGGTGTGCGTGTCCGCCTGCATGGCCGGGGCGGTCTGCGGCGACCACTGCTCGCCCATCTCCGACACCACCATCATGGCCAGCGCCGGGGCCCAATGTGACCACGTGACCCATGTGTCCACCCAGCTCCCCTATGCCATCACCGTGGCGGGGGTCAGCTTTGCGGCGTATCTTTTCGCCGGGTTCGTACCCAACGCCCTCATCGCCCTGCCTGTGGCTCTCGTCCTGATGGTCGGCGCGCTGTTCCTCGCCAAGGCGATCCTGGATCGAAAGGAGGACAGGGCTTCCTGAGGAAGGCCAGCCTGAAAAGAGTTGTGTTTGGAAGGGGCTCCCGTCATAGGTGAACAGACGGGGTAGCCCACAGCCGGAGCATCCCCGTTGGCGGGATGCTCTTTGCTTTAACACAGTCTGAAAGACTTTTTTGCCGTCTTTAGGTTTTGCTTCAGCTTCGGCCGGTATACTGGGGCCATCCAAAGAAAGGCGGGTCCGAATGATGCGCAGAAATTATGCGACCGTATTGGCGGCGGTGCTTTCCGTCTGCATGATCCTTTTGATGGGCGCTACCTATTCCGTGGCGGCCACCAGCGCCTATATCTATTCCTATGACGATATGTTCACCAAGCGGGACCTGAAGCAAACGGCTGACCTGGCGTGCTCCGTGGAATACACGGTGAACGACGGGCAGGACATCCACATCACGGCGGCCGGCGTCTATAGCCTGACCGGTTCCGCTGCCGACGTGACCGTGTACGTGGAAGCCGGCGAAGAGGATAAGGTGCAGCTGGTGTTGGACGGATTGAATGTGGTCAACACAGACGCGCCTGTGATCTATGTAAAGACTGCGGACAAGGTGTTCGTCACCACCAGCGGCGACAGCGTCCTCTCCGTGGCCGGCGCTTTCGACGGCGGCGACAAAGCCGATGGGGCCGTTTTTTCCAAATGCGATCTGGTGTTCAACGGCACGGCTGCCCTGACCGTCTCTTCCACGGAGAACGGCATCGTGGGCAAGGACGATCTTAAGATCACCGGCGGGACCTATCGCATCGTGGCCGGCGCGACGGCCATTGAGGCCAATGATTCCATCCGCATCGCGGACGGCACGCTGGTGCTGGAAGCCGGGGCGGACGGGTTGCACGCCGAGAACAGCAAGGACGATTCCCTGGGCTATATCTACATCGCCGGCGGCGCCATCACCATTCAGGCCGAAGACGACGCCATCCATGCCGTCTCCGTGATCCAAATCAACGACGGCAGGATCACCCTTGCTGCGGCGGAGGGCATCGAAGGCACCTATATCCAGATCAATGGGGGGACCGTTTCGATCCAGGGGCGAGACGACGGCATCAACGCCGGGCAAAAGTCCGGATCCTGTGCCGCCAGGATCGAGATCAACGGCGGCGCTGTCACCATCGTCATGGCCGACGGCGATGCGGACGGTCTTGACGCCAACGGAGACATCGTCATCAATGGCGGCGTCATAAACGTGAGGGGCGGAAGCAGTTTCGACTATGACGGGTCGGCCTGTTTCAACGGCGGCACCATAATCGTCAACGGCCAGGAGCTTTCCGGTATTCCCGGCCAGGCCATCGCCGACCGAGACTGACGATAAACGAAGGACCGGCAGTTCACATTGCCGGTCGGAGGGAAGCGATGGCGGCTTAAAAGTCAAAAACCGTCTTGATAAACAGCAGCACGATCATGACGATCATGACGGGCCGAACAAATTTTGCCCCGTTCTTCATAGCCAGGCCCGAGCCCACATAATTTCCGGCCATGGTGCAGAGGATGCCGGGCAAAGCCAGCCGCCAAAGGACCACGCCGTTGGAGATGAAGGTGACGAGGGCGCCGATGTTGGAGGCCATGTTGATGACCCGGGTGTCGGCGGTGGCTTCCGTGAGGCCGATACCCAACGCGGCAGACAGGACCATGATATAGAAGGTGCCCGCCCCGGGACCGAAGAACCCGTCGTATACGCCCACGCCCGCCCCGCAAAGGAAGGCGATGAAGGCGGTCTTGGCGGGCGCAAAGCGCTTCTCCTTTCCCTCTTGGCCCAAGTTTCGATTCAAGGCCAGAAAGAGGGCGGAGGCGGGCAGCAGGATCAGCAGCACATACCGCATATATCTGTCGTCGATGAGCAGGGCCAGCTTTGCGCCCAGGATGGCCCCCATCACGGCGCCGACCGACGCCACCAGGGAAACAAACCAGCGAATGCGGCCGCTCTTACCGTAGCGGTATACGGACACGGCGGTGCCCATGGACATACACATCTTGTTGGTGCCCAAGGCGAAATGAGTGGGCAGGCCGGCCAGCATGAGCGCCGGCAGGCTGATGGTCCCGCCGCCGCCGGCAATGGCGTCGCACAGGCCCGCCAAAAACAGCAGCGGACACACGATGAGCAGTTGCTTTACAAATTCAGGCATATTTCCCCTCCAAAGGGAGGATACACCGGCGCCCGCATCCTGTCAATGACCTGTCAAAAGTCTCTTTAAAATAGACACATGAAGGAAAGACATCGCTTAAAAAGAGAAAATTTGAATATTTGCACCAAAAATTGCAAAAAAGGTATTGACGGGAGGAAGGGAAGGTGGTAGTATACCAAACAAACAAAATATAGTATATAATTTTTCCAGGAAAGGAGAACGTAGCCCGTGAACACCATCCGCGCCATCGTTATTGTACGAATCAGCATCCTGCTGCGCAGGGGGCTGCCGTTCGTATACGCATAGATGGCGTAGGGAGAAAGCAACGGCGGCCCCGTAAAAACGGCGGGCCGCCTTTTTATATGCATCAATCAGGGAAAAACCCAAGGAGGATACACACATGAAACGCTTCGTAACCAAGGTATTTGCCGTCGTATTGGCGGTGGTATTCGTCATGAGCTTCGCGGCCTGCTCCGGCAGCGGCAAGAAGGCGGAGGCCGCCACCATCAAGGTGGGCGTGCTGGCCCCCCTGACCGGCGCTGTGGCCGAGTACGGCAACGCCGTCAACAACGGCGTCGTGATGTACTTTGAGGAGCTGAACGCCAAGGGCGGCATCAACGGCAAGCAGGTGGAGCTGGTTACCTACGACGAGGAAGGCGACCCGGTCAAGGCCGTTACGGGCTATAACTCCCTGGTGGACCAGGGCGTCGTCGCCATCGTGGGCGACGTGACCACCGCTCCCACCGTGGCCGTGGTGGCCGAGAGCCAGGCGGACAACATGCCCATGATCACCGCCTCCGCCACCGCCGAGACCGTCACCTGCCAGCTGGACGCCGACGGCAAGGTGGTCAAGGTCTATGAGAACATGTTCCGCTCCTGCTTCATCGATCCCTTCCAGGGCAGCAAGATGGCCGCCTTCGCCCAGGACAAGCTGGGCGCCAAGACCGCCGCGGTCCTGTACAACGTGGGCTCCGACTACTCCGCCGGCTGCGCCGCCTCCTTCCAGGAGACCGCCAAGGAGGTGGGCCTCGAGGTGGTGGCCGTGGAGAGCTACGCCGACGGCGCCGTGGACTTCCAGTCCCAGCTGACCAACATCGCCGCCAAGGCCCCCGACGTGCTGTTCGTGCCCGATTACTACGGCGTGATCGTGAACATGGCCAAGCAGGCCTTCGACGCCGGCGTCAAGGCCACCATGCTGGGCGCTGACGGCTGGGACTCCGTGGCCGCGAAGATCGACGATCCGCAGCTGCTCAACGGGTTCTATTATTGCTCCGGCTACTCCAAGGATGACACCCGTGAGGCGGTCCAGACCTTCGTGAAGAACTTCGAGACCAAGTACTCTTCCACGCCCGATATGTTCGCCGCCCAGGGCTATGACGCCGCCATGATCATGGCCGCCGCCATCGAAAAGGCCGAGGCCTCCGGCAAGAAGGCCGGCTCCGACGAATACAAGGCCGCCGTCATCGCCGCCCTGAAAGCCACCAACATGGACTGCGTCACCGGCCACGTCCAGTTCAACGAGTACAACAACCCCGAGAAGAGCGCCGCCATCATCACCTTCGAGAACGGCGAAGCGAAATACTGGGGGAACTACTAAGGCATTCAGTCCGGCGAAGCCCTGGGCTTCGCCGGACTGGGCTCCGCCTTCGCTTCCAAGCCCCGCCTATAAACCTCCGGTCTACCGGGCGGCGGGGCCTGCAATGTGTCAAATCCACCGCGCATGTCGCTGGATTTGACATATCGGAAGCCTTCCGCTCTTCCTTCATTGGTCGAGTGCGCACGGCTACACCGCGCTTGCGAGGCCCGGCGAGCGGCGGGGCTTCCCTGAAACCAAGTATTATCATTAAGGAAGGCAGGCCGCCTGCGGGCGGTCTGAAGGGACAGAGAAAATGCTCTTTCTATCCCAGTGCATCAACGGTCTGCAGCTGGGCAGCATCTATGCCCTGGTGGCCCTGGGCTACAGCATGGTGTACGGCATCATACGCCTGCTGAACTTCGCCCACGGCGACGTGATCATGATCGGTGCCTATATTGCGGTGCTCACCATCGGCGCGGGGGTCCACCCCGCGCTGGCGGTGGTTCTGACCATTTTGGGGTGTGTGATGGTCAGCGTCCTCGTCGAGAAGGTGGCCTACCGGCCCCTTCGGTCCGCGCCCCGGATCTCGCTCCTCATCACGGCCATCGGCGTGTCGCTGCTCCTCCAGAACCTGGTGCAGCTGCTGTTCACGGCTAATACCCGGCCCTATCCCAGCACCGCCATCATTCCCGCCAAGGCCCTTAGATTGGGTGATCTGTCCCTCAGTCTCAATACCCTGGTGACCATCCTGGTCTCCGTGGGCGCCATGGTGGGGCTCCATCTCTTGATCCAGAAGACCCGCATGGGCAAGGCCATGCGCGCCGTTTCCGAGGACACCGGCGCGGCCCAGCTCATGGGCATCGACATCAACAAGGTCATCTCCGTCACCTTTGCCATCGGCTCCGCCCTGGCGGGCGTGGGCTCCGTGCTCTATTGCTGCCGCTACTCCGTGGTCAACCCCACCATGGGGTCCCTCCTGGGCCTCAAGGCCTTCGTGGCGGCGGTGCTGGGCGGCATCGGCTCCATCCCCGGCGCGGTGGTGGGCGGGTTCGCCATCGGCTTCGCGGAGGTGCTGGTCACCGCTCTCGGGTTCTCCGCCTGGACGGACGCGGTGGTCTTCGCCATCCTCATATTGGTGCTGCTGATCAAGCCCTCGGGCCTTTTGGGCAAGGGCGTGTCAGAGAAGGTGTGAGGTGGCTATGGACAAGACCATGCGCGGCTATCGGCAGATCCCCGTCTATCTTCGCTATCTCATCAACACCGCCCTGCTGGCGACCCTGCTGGTCCTGGGCAGCGCCCTGCTGTCCTCGGGGGCGGTGAACCGGGCCCAAAGCGCCGTGATCCTGCAGATCGGCATCTACGCCCTGCTGGCCGTGTCCCTGAACGTGGCCACCGGGTATCTGGGCCAGCTGCCCCTCGGCCACGCCGGGTTCATGGCCGTGGGCGGCTATGCGGCGGCCCTCCTCTGGAAAGCCATGCCCAAGAACTTCGGCGCCCTGCTGCTGGGCCTGCTGCTGGCGGGCGTGGTTGCGGCCGTCTTCGGCGTCATCATCGGCGTCCCCGCCCTGCGGCTCAAGGGGGACTACCTCGCCATCATCACCCTAGGCTTCGGGGAGATCATCCGGGTGTTCATCATCAACCTGCCGGAGATCACCGGCGGCACCCCGGGCCTCATGAACATCCCCAAGCACTCCACCTTCCTGGTGGTGTACGGGACGGTCATCATCTCCTGCGCCCTCATCCACACCCTCATGAAATCCCGCCACGGCCGGTCCATCCTGGCCATCCGGGAGAACGAGATCGCGGCGGAGTCCAGCGGCGTCAACACCACCTTCTATAAGGTCCTGGCCTTCACGGTCTCCGCCTTCTTCGCGGGGGTGGCCGGGGCCCTCTACGCCGGGTACACGGGCATTTTGACCCCCAGTAACTTCAACTTCATGACCAGCATCAACATCCTGGTCATGGTGGTGCTGGGGGGCCTCGGGTCCATGGCCGGGTCCATCATCGCCGCCGGCATCCTGACGGCCCTGCCCCTGGCGCTCCAGAGCTTCAACAAGTACCGGATGGTCATCTACGCGGTGCTGCTCATCGCGGTGATGATCTTCAAGCCCTCGGGCCTGTTGGGCCGGTACGACTTCTCGTTGACCCGGATCCTGGAAAAGATCATCAACGGGCGGCTCTTCACCCGGCAGCGAAAGGCAGGTGAGGACCGTGCCTAAGAAATCTGTGAACAGCAACATGGTCCCCCTGGACGGCCTGGGCATCATCCCCGAGCGGGACGCCGGAAGCCCGCCGATCCTGGACATACGGCATCTGTGCGTGGATTTCGGGGGCCTGAGGGCCGTGGACGACTTCACGCTCCTCATCGGCAAAACGGAGATCGCGGGCCTCATTGGCCCCAACGGCGCGGGCAAGACCACGGTGTTCAATCTGCTCACCAACGTCTACAAGCCCACCCAGGGCCGCATCCTCCTGAACGGCCAGGATACCCGGGGCAAGAGCATGCACGAGCTGAACCGCCTGGGCATCGCCCGGACCTTCCAGAACATCCGCCTGTTTTCCGGCATGACCGTGGAGGACAATGTGAAGGTGGGCATGAGCCACGGCTATTCTGACGGCGTCTTCACCGACATGTTCCGCCTCCCCGGTTGGTGGCGGACGGAGCGGCGGCAGCACGTGCGGGCCCTGGAGCTCCTCGACCTCTTCAACCTGACCGACAAGGCCGACGCCCTGGCCGGGAACCTGCCCTACGGGGACCAGCGGCGGCTGGAGATCGTGCGGGCCCTGGCGTCGGAGCCCAAGCTCCTGCTTTTGGACGAACCGGCGGCGGGCATGAACCCCTCCGAGACCCACGAGCTCATGGACAATATCCGCATGCTTCGGGATCGGTTCAACATCGCCATCATGCTCATCGAGCACGATATGAACCTGGTCATGGGCATCTGTGAGGGCATCGCCGTGCTGAACTACGGAAAGATCATCGCCAAGGGCACGCCCAAGGAGATTCAGACGAACCCGGTGGTCATTGAGGCGTACCTGGGAGAGGAGGCCGTCAAATGATGCTGGAAGTCACCAACCTGAACGTTTATTACGACAACATCCGGGCCCTGAAGGACGTGTCCTTCTCCGTGGAGGAGGGGGAGATCATGACCCTCATCGGCGCCAACGGCGCGGGCAAGACCACCACGCTGCTGACCCTCTCCGGCCTCAAGAAGCCCCAGAGCGGCGCCATCCAGTTCTTGAGCAAAGACATCACCAAAACATCGCCCCAGAGCCGGGTGGCCATGGGCATCTCCCAATCCCCCGAGGGACGGCGGGTGTTTCCGGGGCTGACGGTTTTGGAGAACCTGGAGATGGGGGCGTATCTCAGAAAGGACGATTTCTCCGGCGACATGGAGAAGGTGTTCACCTATTTCCCCCGACTGAAGGAGCGCAAAAAGCAGACTGCCGGGACCCTGTCCGGCGGCGAACAGCAGATGCTGGCCATGGGCCGGGCCCTCATGAGCCGGCCGAAGCTCATGCTTCTGGACGAGCCGTCCATGGGCCTTTCCCCGCTGCTGGTGTCGGAGATCTTCGAGATCATCCGCCGCCTCAACGACAACGGCACCACCATCCTGCTGGTGGAGCAGAATGCCGCCTTGGCGTTGAAGATCTGCCATAGGGCCGCCGTCATGGAGACCGGCCGCATCGTCCTTGCCGGCACCGGCGAGGAATTGAGCCGCAGCCCCGAAGTCCAGAAGGCGTATCTGGGGGGATAAGCCGCTTCTGTAAAGAAAAACCTGTTTGAATAAGGGGATCCTGTTGAGGGATCCTCTTTTTTTGCGGACGGGGACGGGGCCCGGACGGACCTGACAAGGTATATAAAGGAACGTCTTTCCTTGCTTTTTGGCATTGATGCGAGCATTTACCGAGACCATCCGCCCTACACTCTGCCCAAAGCAATATGACCGAAAGGGAGGACGCTATGTAACGCTTTATCCATGATGACAGAGCCGGTCTTGACTATAAACTGGTACCTAATTGCAAGGGAGGACGAGCCCGCTTTATCGCCCCTGGGCCTGTGGGAGCGACGGCAGGCAAACCATCTGAAGCTCCGCTGCCGCACCCTCTACTGCGCCCTGCTCTACGACGGCAGGCCCAAGACCCATCTATCCCATATCGACCAACAGGCTCAGCAGATGGTGGACCAGCTGACCGCCCAGCTCATCCAAACCGAGGGCGTCACCAAATCCATCAGGGCCGCCAAGGCAACTCTTGAGTTCCCGCTCAAGCTCAGGTGCGGTCATAGTGTCGAGTCTGCCCTGCAGAGCGACCTCCAGCGCGTCGCCGTTCTCCTTTTTTGTGATGTTCATTCCAGAATTCTCCTTAATCAAAGCTCTTGAAAACACTCATGTCGACTGTGCCGCCCCGGATGCCGATTTTCACCTCGTTGGCGACCTTGCGTAGAACCGACTGCTCGTATTCGTCCCATTCAGGGATCTCGATTCTGCGGTTGACCATATCGTCCATTGCGATGTCGGGGATGCTGTAATCGACGTCGGAAACCATGGCCGCTTCAAAGGCATCCCGCAGCTTTCCCAGGAAGGTGCCGGCCGCCTCGTTCTTTCTTGAGGACGCGGAGGCGAGCAGATGGTTCCGCTTCTCCCGGTCCATAACGGTCTTGGTGGAAAGGTGCAGTTCGTAGTTCCTGCCCTTGCTCTCCGGCCAGAAGGTCGCCTCCAGCTCGCCGGTCATGTTGCGCACCAGGCTCAGCATTTCCTCAGTGCATAGCTGAAGCTGCAGCGCTTCCTTGTGGTTGAGCTCGCGGTATTGCGCAGCCTTCGCGGTTTCCGCCAAGGCATCCTGAAATCCACTGCCCTGATTGTTGATGCGGATAATGTCTGACTTCATGCTGATTCTTCTTTATTACCATTTTTTGATTTATTAAAAAATTGTATAACATACCCGGAGGGAAAAAGCATCACTTTTCCGGATTTTTCAGAAAAATATCCGAAATCGAGATGGCGACAGATCCCGCCTTCCGTTTTGCCATGCAGGAATTCATCTAAACTGTTGATATCAGGAATCCTTCGCACGATTACCCATTTCGCACACGATAAAATTATGAGGACAGGCAATACTAAAAGAAAATAGCTTGCAGAGACGATCCGGCAGGCTTCATTTTTGCCGCCGAAACAGAGTAATCGTGTGAAAGGTATATGAAAAGCCCAGAGCACAAGGCACTTTTGAAATGCCCGGGTTCAAAGAAAAGACACTGACATTGTGTCGCAATCAGCGTTGGCGGCCCATAGGGAACAAAGAACAGGGACCGCGGCGTCATGCCGCGGTCCCTGTTATATCGTATAGGCCTCTTAAGGATCAAGGCCGGGGTGTAGGATTATACGGCAGAGAAGGTGTCTTAGGCCTACGTGTACGCCTGGGTGTACGTCTCGGCGTGGGTGTGGGTGTCGGGGTAGGCGTCGGCGTTGGCGTGGGTGTCGGGGTAGGCGTTGGCGTTGGCGTGGGTGTCGGGGTAGGCGTTGGCGTCGGGGTAGGCGTCGGCGTCGGGGTAGGCGTCGGCGTCGGGGTAGGCGTCGGCGTCGGGGTAGGCGTCGGCGTCGGGGTAGGCGTAGGTGTGGGCGTAGGTGTGGGTGTGGGCGTCGGGGTAGGCGTCGGCGTGGGACCGCTGACAGGCTCGACGGTTGGCGGGATCTCCGGAGGCAGATGCAGCAACAGGGCCTCGGGACGGACACCACTCCGGTCCTGGAACAGCAGCGCCCAGGTCCGGTGGGTGGTCAATCCTTCGAACCGCAGGACCGCATCGGCCTCCTTGATATCGCCTTGCCAGACGGCGGCGCCCAAATCGCCCGTCAACGCATCCGAAGAGATCAGCGTTTGATCCTCCCATTGGACGGCAGAGTCGTCCAACAGGGGTTGCAGCTGGCACGACAGGGGAAGACTGATACCGGAACTGGAGATCTGCACTGTGGCGGAATTTTCCGTCAGGGACAGGATCCGGGGCTGTACGCTGGACGAAGGGGCCGGCCGGAACAGGCCGCCCAGCAACAGGGCCCCGCCCATCAAAGCGGTCAAAAGGCTGGCCAGGAGCGGGAAGGTGGCCTTGTCTCGCTCCTTGTGCCGAATCATGCCCTCGTGTTCGCTGTTGAACTCAGGATATAGATCGTGGTATTCTTCTTTTCCCGTGTATTCCGTCATGTCCTCACAAGGCCGCAGGAAGGCGGCGCGTTATACTGCCATGGTACAAGCCGAGGGGCCTCAACGCCGAGACGGAAGGTGATCGTCTCCCGTCGGGTTTCAGCCAGACATCGTCAAACAGGGCCGCTTTACTCCTGCTCGCCCTTCCAGATGGTGACCTGGGGGAAGGGGATCTCGATGCCCTTCTCAGCGAAGAGGATCCTGAGCTCCCGGTTCAGCCGCCGCCGGGCGATAAAGATGTTCTGCTCCTTGCAAGCCACGGTAAAGCGCAGGACCACGGCGGAATCCGCCAGCTCCTCCACGCCCATGTAATCGGGCACCGCTTCAAAGACGTCGCTGTTGCGCTCCAGCATGTCGGGCAGGGCTTCCTTGATGATGGCCTCGGCCCGGGGGATATCCTCCCCGTAGGTGATGCCGATCTCGGACACGGCCAGGGACAGGGCCTTGGACCGGTTCTGGAAGTTGCGGATATCGGAGTTGTTCACCACCTTGTAGTTGCCGCCGGGGTCCACCACCGTGGTGGTCCTGACGCCGATGCGCTTGACCGTGCCGCGGAAATCGTCCAGGATGATGATGTCGCCCACGTTATACTGGCCCTCCAGTACGATGAACAGGCCGGAGATCACGTCCTCGATAAGGCGCTGGGCGGCAAAGCCGATGATCAGGGTGACGATGCCGAGGCTGGCGAAGGCGGCCGTAGGATTGAGCCCCAGGATGGTCAGCGCCCAGACGAGACCCAGGATGACGCCCACATAGGTGATGATGTTGCCCAGCAGCTCATTCACCGTGCGGGCCCGGGTACTCCTGCTGAAAACTTGCAGCAGCCAGCAAAGGATCCGGCAGACCAAATAGACCAATGCCAGGACGCCCAGAGCGGCCAAAACCTTGGCAATGGTCAGATGAAAACTGCCCTGCCCCTTGGCGAAGATGGAGGACAGCTCCGTCCGAAGCCCCTCGCTGACAGGTCCAAACACGTCGGACTGGCCGGCAAAGAGGACGAAACCGAGGAGCAGCAGGGCCAAGATGAAGCCCACGATTCCGTTGCTGCGCTTTGTGTTCTTGCTCATGTATAGGTTCTCCTTCCTATTGTATCTTGATATTGCGTTTTAAGGATCATGTCACAATGGCGATCGACACGGTCACATTGGAGGTACGGATATAGAAGGTGATGGTGATGGTCTTGCCGCCGTACGAATCTTCCCGGCCTTCCTTGACGGTGTACGAGATGCTGCCGTCACCGTCCGTCACGCTGGCAACAAACCCACTGTTGCCGGGGAGATAGAACTTGACGGTGACCTTGGTGCCCGTGACGCCGCTGGCGGGAGACGCCGTTCCTTCGTTGGTCGTCACCGTATACTTTTCCTTCTCAAAGGTGACGGTGACCTTCACGTTGGCGGTGCCCATCCTGAAGGAGGTATCGCTGACCTTGGTGGCGCCGCCGCCGCTGACGGTCCAGCTCTTGAGCTTATACCCGGGGGCGGGGCTGATGGTCACATTCACGATCTCGTCGTCCCAGGCGGTGGAAGGCACGGAAACGGAGCCGCCTTCGCTGGGCGAGACCTTCGTCGTGATGCTGTGCTCCGAAGGCTCGGGTTTGTTCTTGAACTTCACCTTGACGGTGACGTCGGAGGTCCCCACCTTGAAGGAGGAATCATCGAGCTTCTTGGCGCCGGTGCCGCTGACGGACCAGCTGTCCAGCATGTACCCCTCTGCGGGAGAGAAGCTGACGGACACGGTCTCGCCGGACCGGGCGGCGTCCTTGCTGACGATTGCGAAACCGCTGTCCGCAGGCGTGACGGTCACATCGATGTTGAACAGGTCATAGACAAAGACCGCCTTGACGGTGGTGTCCTTCTTCACCGTGTAGGAGCAGGGGTTGCTGGTGTATTTCGTGCCGTTGATGAGGAAGTATTTGAACTTGTAATACTCGCCTTCGACGGCATGGGCTTGGATGACAGATCCATCCTTGACCCAATATTCGCCGTCGCCGCCGTCCTCAATGGATCCGGTCAGATAGCAACTGCCCGCTTCTTCAGGATTGGCGGAAGTGATGACCTGATAGATCTCCCGTCGCTTCGTGAAGTAGGCCGTGATGGTGGTGTCGTCGGTGACCGTGTAGTGGACGGGGTCGTCCGTATAGGTGGTGCCATTGATGACGAAGTGATCAAATTCATACGATTCGTTTTCGATATCGGACCACACCTCTATGGTGGTCCCTTCGCTGCACGTATATTTGGAGCCGCTGCCTTCGATTTCGCCGTCGATATCGCAGTGCCCGACGCCGGAGGGGCTGGATTTGAGGGTGATGTCGCAGGGCATCGGACCGTCTCGGCCGAAGTCGAAGATGACCCGAACGTTTTTGTTGCGCAGGGTATAAGTGACGGATTCGATGTCGCTGAGAGCATCCCAATTATAGGAGGCCAGGACATTGCCGCTGGTATCGGTGATCCGCAGGGACTCCAGCCAGCAGTTATCCGGGTATTTCCAAGTGATGGTCAGCTTAGCGCCGCGCCTGACTTTGGTGGTTTTGGAGGAGCCGTTCACATAGCCCGTGCCATTTTTGGGATGCTCATTCACCACCGCGACCGTGAGCCGAGTGTCCGGCGTGGGTGTGGGCGTAGCCGTGGGCGTGGGGGTAGGCGTGGCTGTGGCGGTGGCCGTGGCCGTAGCGGTGGGGGTCGGCGTGGGCGAACCTGTGGTCGTGGCGGTGGGCGTGGGCGTCGGCGAGCCTGTGGGCGTGGGGGTCGGTGTGGGTGTGGCGGTGGGCGTCGGAGAAATCGTGGGACCGGGGGGCGTGTCAGGGGCCTTTTCCGGCTCGGCGCCGCCTCCCTTGAGATGGAAGAACAGCGCTTCCTTGCGGAGCGTCAGATCTTCAGCCTTCTCGTCGCGGGAATAGAGCAGCAGCAGATAGGGATGCCGATTGGTCAGCCCTTCGAACAGGAGCAGTTCCTCTGCCTGCGCTACCTCGCCCTGCAGCACGGGAGGGGGCAGGGCCGCCGTTTCCTCCTCTGTGAGCAGAAGCTCCCCTGTCTCCCTGTCGACGGGGAGATCCTCGTTTGTGTAGGGGAGCGTGTAGGGGACGAGGGCATAGATCAGGGGATAGTCGATATCGGAATCCGAAAGATCGGAGAGCACCTCCACCTTTGCGGAGGTGGCCGTGGTGGTCTGCAGGGCGGGACGGATGACGGCAGGTTTGCCCATACGGATAAGGGAGGTAAACCCCAGCAAAGCCAGAACGGAGAGGAGAGCAGCGGCCAAATTGTTGAGGCCTACGGTGCTGAAGAGATTCGCGCCGGACCGTTCCTGATGGCGGATCAGCTTCTCCGACGCTCCGTTGAACTCCGGGTATATATTATGGTATTCTTCTTTGCCCGCATATTTTTCCATATAATAAAGTATATCCGTTTATCTTCCCGGACGCAAGACATTTTTCTGTTTTTTCCGTGCCACAGTCCCCAAAGGTGACGGATCAAAAAAGGCGGCGGGAAATTTCCCGCCGCCGCGTGGGATGATCGATCAGAAAATAGGAACGACCGCGCCCTGATAGGTGTTGTTGATATAGGCCTTGACTTCCTCGCTGGTGAGGGCCTTGAAGAGAGCCAGGACAGCTTCGTTCTTCTCGTTCCCCTCCTTGACGCAGAGGACGTTGGCATAGGTCTGGGCGCCGGAGCCGGAGGCGTCCTCCACGGCCAGGGCGTCCTTGCCCGCGTTCAGGCCGTTCTGGAGGGCGAAGTTGCCGTTGATGACGCCGAAATCAAGATCAGCGAGGGACTTGGGCACCTGAGCGGCCTCCATCTCAATGATCTCAATGTTATGGGGATTCTCCGCCACGTCCAGCACGGTGGCGTTGGAGGAGGCGTCGATGCCCTCCTTCAGCTTGATGAGGCCCTCCTGCTGCAGCAGGAGCAGGGCACGGGTCTCGTTGCTGCCGTCGTTGGGTACGCCGATCTTGGCGCCGTCAGGGAGGTCGCTGAGGGCCTTCACCCGGCCGGGGTAGATGCCGAAGGGCTCATAGTGGATGGCGCCCACGGACACGATGTGGGTGTCGTATTCTTCGTTGAACCAGTCCAGATAGGGGGTATGCTGGAAGTAGTTGGCGTCCAGGCTCCCGTCCTCCACGGCGGTATTGGGCTGGACGTAGTCGGTGTACTCCACGACCTCCAGTTTGTAGCCCTCCTTCTCCAGGAGCTTGGCGGCCTCGCGGAGGATCTCGGCGTGGGGGGTGATGTTGGCGCCCACCTTGAGGGTTTTATCGTCGCTCTTCTTCTTGCAGGCGGCGAAGGACAGGACGAGGACGAGGGCGAGGATGATGGCGATGATCTTTTTCATGGTTATATCTCCTTTTCGTATTGATTTTATTGTTCCCGGACTCTTCTGTCTGACCTGTGGGCGATCCGGCTGCCCACCTCCTGGAATATTTGAACGATGAGCACCAGCAGGATGACCATGACGAACATGACCCGGCTGTTGCTGCGATAGTAGCCATAGTTGATGGCGATGGCCCCGAGGCCGCCGCCGCCCACGATGCCCGCCATGGCTGAGTAGCCCAGGATCGTGGTGATGGCGATGGCGGCGCCGGTGATGAGGGAGGGCTTGGCCTCCGGCAGGATCACCTTGAGGAGCACCTGACTGGGGGAGGCGCCCATGGACAGGGCCGCCTCAATGACGCCCCGGTCCACCTCACGGGCGGAAGATTCCACCATCCGGGCGATGAAGGGGGCCGCTGCGATGGTGAGCGGCGACAGGGTAGCCTTCGATCCGATGGTGGTGCCCATGATGGCCCTGGTCACCGGCATGACCCACACCAAGAGAATGATGAAGGGCACGGACCTAAGCAGGTTGATGCCCACGCCCAGCACCCGGTTGAACACCGGCATGGGCCGAAGCCCCTGGGGGTCCGTGAGGATCAGCAGCAGGCCCAAGGGCAGACCGATGGCGTAGGCCACCAGCGTGGAGCCCAGGGTCATATAGAGGGGCTCCCAAAATCCCTTCACGATGAGGGAAAGCATTTCGGTCAACTGCACTTAGATCACCTCCTCGAAGGAGACCTCCGCCCCGCGAAGGAACTCCAGCATGTTCTCTATGACGGCGTCGTCATCGGGCACCTGCAG
>JAEEGL014458593.1_pt1 | contig 19306 bp, 17 predicted proteins | sample 9134231 | NCBI WGS metagenome assembly JAEEGL01 (sample SAMN16246548, study PRJNA631951) | gut metagenome | biome: gut microbiome; feature: rumen; material: fiber-attached | host: Bos | place: Iran: Karaj | collected 2018-10
ATTCGTCTCCTGTGAAGAGAATGCCGTTACCGTCCACTCCGTTTGGTCAAGTTTTTGGTATGTAGCTTGAGTTGCCATTGCCATTCTATCTTCATCTTGTTTCTGAATGGCAGGTTCCACGTAGGTAGAAATAAGCGACTGAAGAGTAGCATCGTCTGGTACGATACCATCAGGCTTGATAAGTGGAAGGTTGCTGTTTCCCTCGTATTTTTCGGTATATCCTCCAGATTGCATGTAAATGGCAGGTTCGCCCTCAAAGTCATCGTAGGCAGATTGATACCAGTCGTTGCGTGCTCCGTCATCCGTACCACCATCCGTATGGCTCCATAAGAATTGGTTACGATTGTACCATGAACCACTTTGCATCGAACGGGTAAAGACACGACGGTAGTATGCCTTGTGAATGGCACATCCCTGACTGTTGTTCCCGCGTGTATATTCCTCCAAAAATGCATTGAAGCCAGAACCGAAATAGTTGGTCGTACCAGATTGACGTAGCGTTCCGATATAGTGCCATTCCGTGTCTACTCCTTCTGCCCAATACCATGCGGAAAGTAATGTGTTGTTGTACGTTGTACCATCGCTGAGCGTAATTTGTTCTGGTCTTGTGTTCAACAAGAAGCGAACCCACTTGCCTGGTTTCCATAGTTTTCCGTTCATCATGATATGACAACCAGTTCCCTCACCACCGAATCGCTCGGCTGTGATATGTTCGGCTTCTCCCGTAGCTACGATTCCACTGCGTTTGAAGTCTACCAAATCGGGGTCGGAATCAGTATCACCATTATCCCAACTGGAGAAGATAACGGTACGATAGTCAGTTCCACCGTTGCTACCATTGTTTTGAATGCCAATGTAACCACCATTGAAACCGAACGCCTCCACGTAGGTTCCGTAATAGTCAGCATCTGTAGGAAGCATCACCTCATCGTATATCCAATCGAAGGCATTACCCGATGGCAGACTCGTATCGGAAGAGCCGAAGCCGAATATGTGAAGGGAAGGGGCAGACCGCCATCCTGCCAGATAAACGTTGCTATTGGTGCCTGTGGCATTACTTGATGATACGGTAAAGTCTTGTAATTCCGTCACACCTGGTGTGCCGCCAGTCAACTGAAAGCGATACCATCCCTCTTTGGTCGTTGAAAAACTGAAGTTCCTGGCCGACCTATTGGAGGTAACGTTTGAACCTGTAGATGTGTTGCGCACGTTCACCCTAACCGCAGCATCGTTCGCCGACGTTACCGTGAAAGTGCCAACGGGAAAATGTATGTACAACACAGGGACATAGCCACTTTCGGGCCATGTGGTGGAATACAGGACATCTTTCTGAGACTTTCCGTCGATTGTTTCCACGTATCCTCCTTGTGTCCCGTTGGGCGTTACTGGAATCGTCCACTCTTTAGCATTTGTTTGCGGTGTCCATAGAAACATGAATAAGACTCCCGCCATTTTCATCATGATTTTGTTCATTTGTTAATATATTTAGATTGTTTTTAGGTTTCCATGTATCATTATTGGATTCATTCAAATTGCTGTCCTGTCACAGAGTATTTCTCTCCAGCGGATTCGATGACGATTTTCCCGTTGCGTATGAACTTTCGTGCTTGTCTGTAATTGTTCATAGGTTCATAAACACCCTTATGAAAGTCAATTTTAGACGACATGTCATCATCATCGTCACATTGGAAAATGCGAACGTATTCCACATCCATTTCGTATGTGTATGATGGGTCTGGGTCTTGGCTTCCCCACCACTCATTCATGCCGAGAGCTTGGTCAAGAATGACGTAGAATGCTTTATTATACGGGAATTGCCATTTCTCGTAATCAGGATGCTTCACGAGGTCGAGCGTCGTATCTTTTTTGTATTGGAACACCTGTATGCCGTCGGTGTAGAAAGTAAGACTCTCTTTGTCCCAAAGCAATGAATAAATATGGTAATCGGTGTTGAAGTTTTTACTGCCCGACCATGTGTATGTCTTTCCGACGGATTTATCGTAGCGTGCTCCTAAATGAACGGTACTATAAACAGTACTGCTATTGCCAATCTGCTCCATGATGTCTATTTCTCCACAGTTAGGCCAACCGTCACTCGTTTCTTCGGGCATCATCCATATCGCAGGGAAATTGGAAGCATGCGGATTACACTTTGCCTTCATTTCAAATATGCCATATTTATAGGCTTTCTTCATGTTCACACCACTCGTGATGAATCCATCAGCCTTTCCATTGGTAGTTACAGCCAACAGACGCAAATGCCCACCAGTAGGTTTATGTACCAGCGCACGCTCTTCGTCAGTCGTTGCCATGCGTTTATTCCAAGTTGATGTAGCTTTCTTACTGTATTCCCAATTGCGCTCGAAATTCTTCTTGTTCAAAAAGTCGCCAGTACAATTAGCCAATTCCTCGTCGGTCAGATTAAGAATTGTCGAGGCTCTTTGGGGTGTTTCTGAGGAATAAACCAGTTTGTAGCCAGTAGGTACATTGATTTGCGCAACTATCGGAAGAATGGAGAATGCCGATACCGACAATGTAATCAATATGCTAAATACCCTCTTCATGGTTTCCAACATTCATTCATTTTATTAGCATTTTCTCTGCTTTCCCATCAGCTTTACGTATGATAACAACTTGTCCTTGGGGAAGCTCTGAGGGGTTGGTAATCCGTCGGCCTTGAAGGTCATAATACCGTGCTGCACCAGACTTGATAGATGCTGCCTCTTCAATACCTGATGTAAGAATGTCGATGGGGATAAAGGGTTCTGTTGATCCTATCTGAGCATATACGTTGAAAGGAGTCAGCATGGATTTGGTTGTCAATCGTTTCAATCCCCAATTTCCGTCTTCCTGTCCAAGAATGTAGTCATCAGCATAAAGTGGCATCTCTACGTATGTGCCTCTGTATAGGTCGGTAAGTGCACTCCTTGCAAATGCTACGTCACCACTGCCCGTAAAAGTCACATCTTGTGGACTGCTTGAATCTGACGATACGACAAACACAGGCTGATGGGCAGCTATGGTGGTCTGTTCTTGTATGGTGAAATCTTCGGCAATGGTGTATACCTTTACTCCTTCAGGGATACTTGCGGTAAAAGGCAACATCAGCATACGAGCGCCATCGATAGTTGTTGTCAGCGAGGCTGCATCTGCCGAGAAAGCGCGTTCAGGACGGAAGTTTCCTCCCTCTGTAAAGAGTTCCAAACGTTGACACTTGTCGTTATAGATGAGATTGGTGCCATCGACAGAACTATTATCTGGTAACCATATTACGCGATTGGTGCCTTGCATCCACGGGAATTGTGAAGGAAAGGCAGTACAACCTATCATGTTGAGACTGGTGCAGGCAGCATCTGATGAGTATTCCAGTACATTGCTATCATCATCCACGTAAGTACCTGTCAACTTCGCAGCATAGTTGTTGCCATTGGATAGATAAACATCCCCAAACGTAATGGATAGACGAGAAACGGCATTGTCGCATGTCAGCGAAATCAAACCGGTACATCCATCGGTGAGGGTAGTAGGTGAGAGGTCTAACACGATGTCGAAATCTTCGCCACGACTGAGGTCAATACGTCCGTATTCATGTTTTGACACTTGTTTTTTGTTGTTTACATAGATAAGTGTTGTTGCTCCTGCCGTGAGTGAGTTGGTGGTTGTAACCTTCTTGATGTGCATTACTAACTGTGAGTATCGTTCGTCGAGTGCCACATAACCATAGGTTGCGTTGGTGCGAGAGGAGATAAGTGGATTAGACGAGTCGAAGGTCTTGTTCTTTCCCGAAAGTTTGTAATTGGTGCCGAAGTTGGTCTTTGTCGTTGTCATGTCGTCAATGCGGTCAAAGCGTGTGGCGATGCCCGACATATCAGAAACCTGACGGTCGCGTGTGCGATAGAAGATTGCGGTAGCAACACTTTGGGCAGCAATACTGACTACTGGGCGACATGTCTCATCGTCCAGACTTGTCTGAGTGGCGGAGAAATTCTTGGTTCTTGATGTCGTGTATACGGCTTGGTTCTTGGTATAGAACGGCAAATCGCAAGTCAGATTCACGTCGTTGTCACTATTATTGGCAATGACAACCACAGCCGTGTCACCCGATTGCGAGAGATAGGCTGAGCCTTCAAGAGAATCACCGCTGAACGATGCGTCAATACGTGTCATACCTGTAATGAACTTGGCGAAGTGGGCCATGACATAACCTCGCTTGGTGATGACACCACTACTGCCAGCACCACGTTGACCGTCGCCCATCATGGCGTAATAGCGTTTCGCGGCATAATGAATCCATGCGTTGAAGTCGCCTAACATACAGGTATTAATAGCACGGAAGAAGTTGAAGAAGTCTTTCGAGAAGTCGAAGTTTCGTGTGTTCCCTTCAGCCTCATTCCAGTTGATGAGGTATTCCGTCATCCATATTTCCTTACCTTTCTTGGCGAGGTTTTTGTATGCCGTTTGAATGCCTCCATACTGATGACCTCCATAGATGTCAAAACAATCGATAACATCGGTCTTGTTCAATGCATTGGCGTAATTGTCATTGACGGAGAGTGTCTCTGGAGCCATGATTTTACAACTGATGGTGCGTCCGTATGTCTTCACGAACTCGGCTATCTCCGATGCGTCCCATAGACATCCTGCGTATGTCGCTGGCCAGTCGGGTTCGTTTTGTATGGAGATGGCATCAAGTTCCACGCCATTCTTTCGAAGGTATTGCACGTATTCTTCCAGATATTGGGCATAGTCAGCCCAGTTTGCGCGTTTCAACTTACCAGTAGTTCCGTCGCTGTTCTTGGCATTGATGGTACCATTGGTCTTCCACTCGGCTGGCTGCCCCCACGGAGAGGCAAAGACAATGAGCCCCATTTGCTTGGCTGTCTTCGCCGTTGCCAACGACTGACTCCAAGCGTTCTTACCGATAGGGATATAGAGTCGCATGATGTTGCATCCCACGGTACTGTTCTCTCCCTACACTCTTTTTATCTCGGTGGTGTTCATGTGGTTATAGGTGAATTGGGGTGAACACACAAACCCACCGAAGCCAGTGATGTGTTGGTGCTTACTTTGTGCGTTAAGTCGCACAGTAGCTGTCGTTTGTGCCAAGGTCATGGAAATGCTTGTACAGAATAAGACAGTCGCCAAGAGATATTTCAATAAATTCTTCATCGTTTTTGTTTTCATGTATGTTTATTTTCCGATATTTTTATAAGATAGGAAGAAGGTATTCCCAAATAAGATCAATATAGGGTTGATAGAGCGAAGAGGATGTAGTAAGTACCAATACGGCATCGCGATCGGGGAACACCATAATGTATTGTCCTGCGTAGCCATCTGCGCGGAAGGCATTGTGACGACATATCCACATCTGATAACCGTATCCCTGAACCCATTCGTTGTTGTCCTTGTTGAGTCCTTCCTTCTCTAAGTCTTCGAAACGTGTGCCTGAAGGAGCGGAAGGTACTTGATAACTTGACATCTCTTTCAACCATTCGGCAGGAACAATTTGTTTTCCGTTCCATTCGCCTTTCTGCAAGAAAAGTTGTCCCATCTTAGCCATATCCTCCGTCTTCAGCGACAATCCCCAACCACCACAATTGATACCCTGCGGACTCTCATCCCATTCTGGACGGGCGATGTGTAGCGGTTGGAAAAGACGAGTGTCAAGATAGTCTATCAATTTTTCTCCTGTCACTTTCTGGATAATGGCAGAGAGCATGTAAGTGCCGACAGAGTTATACAAATAATACTCGCCTGGTTTATGTATTACTGGCCATGCAAGGAAACTCTCCACCCAATCGATGGAGTCTATTCTTGAACTGTTAGGTTCCACATCATGCCCACAAGTCATGGTAAGCAGGTCGCGCACGGTCATTGCTTTCAGGTTGTCACTTTGTTCTGCTGGTAATTTATCGGGGAAGAATTTCACGAGAGAATCCGTGAGATTAAGCTTTCCCTCGTTGATGGCAAGTCCTATGGCAGTAGCCGTAAATGTCTTGCTGACAGAGAACATCGGATGGGGTGTCTCCGCAGATTGTCCGTTGAACCATTTCTCATATACTATTTTTCCGTGTTTCAATATCATGATGCTGTGCAAGGTAATAGAGTCTGGGGCAACAGGACGAGTCTGAGTGGCTTGAACGAATGAATCCACGGCAGCCACAACCTCAGATGATGCATTTGTTCTTGGAAGATTTATTATTTCTTTTCCTTGTTTGCAACCCGACAAAAATAATGTAGACAGAGCGAGTAATAATAGTGTCTTTTTCATGATGTTAGGATTCCTTTTAATGAGTGAATAGATTTTTTGCAAAGATAATTGTTTACTTTATTATGTCCAAATAATTTCTAAAAAAAATCTGAGTTTGAAATCATCATCGCTTATGCGAATTATAATTGTTTTAATGATGAAATGATAATGGTGCGAAAAAACTTGATGAAACGACTTATTCTATCTATAACATCATGTAAACAAATTAGGTAAGACGTGGGGGGATGTACAAGATTTTTTCAATAAAAACATGAAAAACTCTTGCAATTTCAAATTATTTATTATCTTTGCAAAAGTTTACCATGAATAAGTGCCGATAATTATTAAATGATTGGTAAGTGGCAAATTGATACAACTAACTTTAAATAATTATTTATGTCAAAAATTAACGGACGCATCTCGCAGATTATTGGTCCTGTTATCGACGTTTATTTCGATACCAAGGGACAGGATGCTGAAAAGGTGCTTCCAAGAATTTACGATGCATTGAAGGTGAAACGTCCCAATGGCCAAGACTTGGTTATTGAAGTACAGCAGCACATCGGTGAAGATACCGTTCGCTGTGTGGCTATGGACAACACCGATGGATTGCAGCGCGACTTGGAAGTTATCCCTATGGGACAGCCTATTACCATGCCTGCGGGTGACCAGATTAAGGGTAGGATGCTGAACGTCATCGGTCAGCCTATCGACGGTATGGAGCAGCTTTCGATGGAGGGATCATATCCCATTCACCGTGAAGCTCCTAAGTTTGAGGAACTCTCTACACGTAAGGAAGTGCTTTCGACGGGTATCAAGGTGATTGACTTGTTGGAGCCTTACATGAAGGGAGGAAAGATTGGACTCTTCGGTGGTGCAGGTGTAGGAAAGACCGTGCTCATCATGGAGTTGATTAACAACATTGCCAAAGGACACAACGGATTCTCCGTGTTCGCTGGAGTGGGAGAGCGTACCCGTGAGGGTAACGACCTGATTCGCGAAATGATTGAGAGTGGCGTTGTAAGATATGGCGAGAAGTTTGAGAAAGCCATGGAAGAAGGCAAATGGGATCTATCATTGGTAGACCCAGAGGAATTGAAGAAGTCACAAGCTACGTTGGTCTATGGTCAGATGAATGAACCTCCAGGTGCCCGTGCTTCTGTTGCCCTTTCAGGATTGACCGTTGCAGAGACTTTCCGCGACAATGGCGGTAAGGATGGTGCAGCAGCCGATATCTTGTTCTTCATCGACAACATCTTCCGTTTCACTCAGGCTGGTTCTGAGGTATCTGCCCTCTTGGGTCGTATGCCATCTGCCGTAGGTTACCAACCAACGTTGGCTTCTGAAATGGGTACCATGCAGGAACGTATTACTTCAACGAAGAAAGGTTCTATCACCTCAGTACAGGCTGTTTATGTGCCTGCTGACGACTTGACCGACCCAGCACCTGCTACAACGTTTACTCACTTGGATGCTACGACGGTGCTTTCTCGTAAGATTGCAGAGCTTGGTATCTATCCTGCCGTTGACCCACTGGGTTCTACGTCTCGTATCCTCGACCCACTGATTGTCGGAAAGGAACATTACGATTGTGCTCAACGCGTGATTCAGATTTTGCAACGCTACAATGAGTTGCAAGACATCATCGCCATCTTGGGTATGGATGAACTCTCTGATGAAGACAAGTTGACCGTGAACCGTGCACGTCGCGTTCAGCGTTTCTTGTCACAGCCATTCGCCGTTGCCTCACAGTTTACTGGCTTGCCAGGCGTGATGGTGAGCATCGAAGATACCATCAAGGGCTTCAATGCCATCCTCGATGGAGAGGTAGACGACCTGCCCGAACAGGCATTCCTCAACGTTGGAACGATTGATGATGCCATCGAGAAGGGTAAGCGACTGATGGAGGCTGCCAAGGGATAAATTGAAGATTGAATATTGAAAATCGAAGATTATGCTGACTTTAAAGATAGTTTCCCCCGAAAGAGTAGAGTTTGATGGTGAGGTGGAGAGCGTCTTGGTACCAGGAACGTTAGGTTCGTTTGAGATACTGAACGACCATGCCCCCATTATCTCTTCGCTCGAAAAGGGTAAGGTGGAATATACCACCAAGGAAGGAAAAGTGGAGTTGGGCATTCTTGGCGGATTCGTGGAGGTGAAGAAAAATGAAGTGTCACTTTGTGTGGAGGTGAACCAATCTGAATAAATGGAAGCAAATCTGATTAATGAAATTGGCCATAAGTACTACAAACTCAGCTTGTGGATTATCGTGGGATTATCTCTCATGTTCCTGTTGTTGCTGGGCGGTACGTCTTATTGGAACACATCTATGCTTTACGCCATTCTGATCAGTGCAGTATTCTCCTTTTTCACGAGTGTTGCGTATATAGCATCCTGGAAGGGAATAGCAAAGAATTCCCCTTCAACACTCACGAAGTTCTATCTCGTCGCACCAGTCTTGCGAATGATGGCTGCCGTTTTGGTGATTCTGGTTTACTATGTAGTCAACAGAAATGCCACTAATCCCGACGGAAGTCCTGCCATTTATAGGTTGATGGACGGTTTCATATTCATATTCTTGGCTTATTACTTTGTCCTGCTCGTCTTGGATAGTGTGTATTTTGCCAAAGTGGAAAAGCGTAACAAATTATATTAATTGAACGATATGAAATATCTCAAACATTTGCTCTTGCTGAGTTTGCTGTTCCTCTGTGCCGTTCCGATGAATGCACAAGACGAGAAACCGCAAGTGGATGTGAAGAGCATCTTGTGGGGACATATCAAGGACTCATACGAGTGGCATGTGACAGATATAGGTGGAAAGCCCATCGTGATTCATTTGCCCGTCATCGTGAAGACTTCAAACGGCTGGTACTTCGGTTGTTCCAGTGATTTCGAGGAAGGACATCATGGCGGCGAAGCTCACGCTGAAGGAGAGGCTCCTGCTTATCGCAAAGGACCAGAAGGTTCCAATCTGTGTATTGCTACGAGCGGACCATACGAAAACAAGATAGTGGAGATTATGCCCGATGGAACGGAGAAACGCCCATTCGACTTATCGATAACGAAGACGGTGGTTTTCCTTTTCGTCACGGCTATTGTTCTCATACTATGCGTCTTGTTGCCTGCTCGTTGGTGCAAGAAACACAAGATTGACGACCCTGCCCCAAAGGGCTTCACGGGATTCATGCACATGTTTATCATGTATATATATGATGATGTAATCAAGAGTATTTTGGGAGATGAGGCACCCAAGTATGCACCTTATCTGCTGACGTGCTTCTTCTTCATCTTCACGGCCAATATCTTGGGTATCATTCCGTTCCCGCCGTTTGGCGGAAACTTGACGGGTAATATCGCCTGTACGTTCTTCTTGGCGCTCTGTACGTTTGTCTTGGTGAACGTTACTGGAACGAAAGAGTATTGGAAAGAGATATTCTGGCCAGAAGTTCCCTCATGGTTGAAGGCTTATCCCGTTGCCATTATGCCGTTTATTGAGTTCTTTGGTATTTTCACCAAACCTTTTGCATTGATGATTCGTCTCTTTGCCAACATGATGGCTGGTCACGCAATCGCCTTGTCGTTTGCTGCCATTATCTTCATTATGTGGGGCATTAACGCCTTTGCGGGCGTATCGATGACGTTTGTCAGTGTTGCGATGAGTGTCTTCATGATGCTTCTCGAAGTTCTTGTATGTTTCATTCAAGCATTGGTATTCACCATGTTGAGTGCAATATTCCTCTCACTTGCTCACGTCAAGGAGCATGAGGCTTAATATAGCTGAAACAAAATTATAATTATAAAATAAACAATTAAAAACTTTAAGATTATGTTATCATTATTATTAGCAGATGTTGCTATCGCAAAAATGGGTGCTGCCATCGGCGCTGGTTTAGCCGCTATCGGAGCAGGTATTGGTATTGGTAAGATTGGCGGTCAAGCTATGGACGCCATGGCTCGTCAACCAGAGAAGATGGGCGACCTTCGTTCAAGTATGATTGTTGCTGCCGCTCTTGTAGAGGGTGTGGCTCTCTTCGGTGTGATTATCGCCGTATTGGCTATCGTTCTTTAATTTAATCCATTAATCCAACAGTCAAATACATGGATTTATTGATTCCTGATAGTGGCTTGCTGTTTTGGATGGGTCTTGTGTTCATCATCGTCCTGTTCATCTTATGGAAATGGGGATTCCCCGTTATCGTGAACATGGTGACTGAACGTAAGGCATTCATCGACGAGAGTCTGCGTAAGGCTCACGAGGCTAATGAACGGCTTGCCAATATTCAAAAAGAAGGTGAATCCATTTTGCAAGAGGCACGCGAGAAGCAAGCGCAGATTCTCAAGGAAGCTACTGCAACTCGCGACGCCATCGTTGAGAAAGCGCAAGGCAAGGCACGTGAAGAAGGAGCGCGCCTACTCACCGAGGCAAGGGCTGAAATCGAGGCTGAGAAGCAGAATGCCATTCGTGACATTCGCGCTCAAGTAGCTGATTTAAGCGTACAGATTGCCGAGAAGGTGGTTCGCCAACAACTTTCTACTGACAAGAAGCAGATGGATTTGATAGAGAGACTGCTGGATGAGGTAGCTGTTGACAAGAAAACGATTAACTAACGAGCGTAGCTTATGGATTTTGGTGTAATATCGGTTAGATACGCACGTGCGCTTCTGAAGAGTGCTACGACCATGAAATGCGACACTGAAGTGTATGCAGACATGCAGACATTGGCAGCGTCGTACATCAAGGTGCCTCAGTTGCGATTCACCATCGATAATCCTATGCTCGTCAAAGACCAAAAGCGGAAATTACTGGAGACAGCATGCGGCAATAAACCCACAGAACTGACCAAACGTTTCCTGCAATTGGTTCTCGATGAGGGCAGGGAGAAAACCTTGCAATTGATGGCTAATTCGTTTGTCGCACTCTATCGTCAACAGAAGAACATCACCCGAGGAAGACTTATCACCGCTACCGCTGTTTCTCCTGAAACGGAGACGAAAATGAAGCGGATGGTGGAGACGAAAACTCAAGGAACCGTGGAGTTTCAAACTGAGGTAGACCCAGAAATCATCGGTGGTTTTATCCTCGAATATGATACTTATAGAATGGACGCGAGCGTGAAGACGAAACTCAACTCCATCTTGTCCACGTTGAAGAAATAAACTAAGGAGTTCACATTAGGTATGTTCTCTTGTGAATTCTGGATAATTACAAAAAAGAAAAACAAATGTCAGACAAAATAAAACCAAGCGAAGTGTCGGAGGTGTTGCTTCAGCAATTACAAGGCATCAGCAATCAAGCGAAGTTTGATGAGGTGGGTACCGTGCTCCAAGTGAGTGATGGTGTGGCTCGTATCTATGGACTTCGCAACGCTGAGGCTAACGAACTGTTGGAGTTTGAAAATGGCACGATGGCTATCGTGATGAACTTGGAGGAAGACAACGTTGGTTGTGTGCTTCTGGGTTCTACGGCTGGTATCAAGGAAGGACAAGTGGTGAAACGTACGCACCGCATCGCGTCGATTCTCGTAAACGACAACATGCTCGGACGTGTCATCAATCCCTTGGGACAGGCTATCGATGGCAAGGGTGACATTGACCTTAAAGGTGCATTCGAAATGCCACTCGACCGCAAGGCTCCTGGTGTGATTTATCGTCAGCCAGTGAAGGAGCCTTTGCAGACGGGTTTGAAAGCTGTCGACTCGATGATTCCTATCGGCCGTGGACAGCGTGAGCTTATTATTGGTGACCGACAAACTGGTAAGACAGCCATTGCCGTGGACGCCATTATTAATCAAAAGAGTTTCTATGAGGCTGGCAAGCCTGTATATTGTATTTATGTAGCCATCGGACAGAAAGCTTCTACGGTTGCTGCTCTTGTACAGACCTTGAAGGAGCATGGTGCGTTGCCATATACGATTGTCGTTAGTGCCACTGCTGCTGATCCTGCCGCTATGCAGTATTACGCTCCGTTTGCTGGAGCTGCCATTGGCGAGTATTTCCGCGATCGTGGTTATGCTGCATTGGTGGTTTACGACGACTTGTCGAAACAGGCCGTAGCCTATCGTGAGGTATCATTGATCTTGCGTCGTCCTTCTGGACGTGAGGCTTATCCTGGTGACGTGTTCTATCTGCACTCTCGTTTATTGGAGCGTGCCGCTAAGATTAACGAGCAGCAAGAGGTAGCTGAACAAATGAACGACCTGCCCGAATGTATGAAAGGTCACGTGAAAGGTGGTGGTTCGTTAACGGCACTTCCTATCATCGAGACACAAGCAGGCGACGTATCGGCATATATTCCAACGAATGTGATTTCCATTACGGACGGACAGATTTACTTGGAATCCGATTTGTTCAACCAAGGTTTCCGTCCTGCCATTAACGTAGGTATATCAGTGAGTCGTGTGGGTGGTTCCGCTCAAATCAAGTCAATGAAGAAAGTGGCTGGTACGCTGAAGATTGACCAAGCACAGTATCGTGAGTTGGAGGCATTCTCCAAGTTCTCCAGCGATATGGATGCCGTGACTGCCATGACACTTGACCGTGGTAGAAAGAACAATCAGTTGCTTATCCAACCTCAATACACGCCAATGCCCGTAGGCGAGCAAATTGCCATTCTTTATTGCGGTGTGCATGGATTGATGCGAAACGTTCCTATCGATAAGGTACGTGAATGTCAAGATGCCTTCCTTGAGAAGGTTCGCAATGCTCATCCAGAGATTATTGAAGTCTTGGGCAGCGGAAAGATTGACGATGCTACTACTGATGCCATTGAGGCAGTAATGGCTGACATTGCTGGCACTTATGCCTAATATTCACTCAGATTGAAATACTATGCCTTCATTAAAAGAGATAAAAGGTAGAATCGCTTCCGTTAACAGTACTCGTAAGATTACGAGTGCCATGAAGATGGTTGCATCCAGCAAGTTGCATCATGCACAAGTGATGATAGAGAACATGCTTCCCTATGAGAATATGCTTGAACATATCCTCAAGACGTTTCTTGCAAGTGAAGCGGATGCAAAGACAGTATTCAGTGAGGAGCGTCCCGTTAAGCGTATCGCGCTGATAGTCTTTAGCTCCAATAGTTCACTTTGTGGAGGCTTCAATGCCAATGTCATCAAGCTCATGATGCAGGCAATGAAAGAGTATGAGCATTTAGGCAAGGAAAACATCGTCATTTATCCTATAGGAAGAAAGGTTGCGGACAAGGCAACTAAACTTGGCTATCCTGTAGCTGGTGAATTCTCTGACTTGGCAGACAAGCCCAATGTGCAACAGTGTATAGAAATTGCCATGGAACTTGGTAGGAAATTCCTTCATGGAGAACTCGACCGCGTGGAAATGTTCTATCACCATTTCAAGAGCGCTGGTTCGCAGATCCTTACACGTAAGACGTTCTTGCCCATCGACATTACCGATGAGTTGGAGCGCGACAAGGAACGCGACTTGTCATTGAATATCGTTACCAAGGAGTCACAGGAATATCTCAAGCGTAGGGAACAAGAGATGCAACAGCAACACGACCAACAAAAGGAACAGGTGAAACCGCTGAACGATAATTTCATCGTTGAGCCAGACATGGACACCGTTCTTGGATTGTTGTTGCCGAAACTTGCACACTTGATGCTTTATACGGCATTGCTCGATTCTAATGCCTCTGAACATGCGGCACGTATGGTGGCCATGCAAACGGCTACGGATAATGCGGATGAGTTGTTACGTGAACTCAATCTGCAATATAACAAGAGCCGTCAGCAAGCTATTACAAATGAATTGCTTGATATCGTAGGTGGAAGTATAAATAATTAATATGTGTAATATGGGGGTATCATTCACATACCCCCATATTTTTTATTCAGGATGCGTACAAATTTTCTTTTGTTTTTATTATGTCTTTCCTTGTGTGGTCATGCACAGGACAAACAACAATTGCGTGATTCCTTGAAGCACGCTACAGAAGAGTTATCCTATCATCCCGATTCCGTAGATTTAAGGTTGAGAAAGGCGGGGTGGAATATCCAACTGGAGGAATGGAGAAAGGCAAAAGACGAATATGATTATGTCTTGCGCAAGCAACCAACGAATATTGCAGCCCTGTATTTTCGTGCCTTTGTCAACGAGAAATTGGGAAGGTATAATTTTGCCCGACTGGATTACGAAAATCTTCTCTATCTCGTCCCTGGTAACTTTGAGGGACAGTTAGGTCTTGCCTTGTTGAATCATAAAGACAAGCATTTCACCGAATCGTACGACCAAATCAATCGTTTATGCAATCAGTTTCCCGATAGTGCGGTTGCGTATGCTGCCCGTGCAGGAATGGAAATGGATAGGAATATGTTGGAATTGGCTGAGTACGACTATTCGGAAGCCATCAAGCGCGACAAAAACAATGTTGATTATTTGTTGAATAGGGCGGAAATCAGGATTCAATTGGGAAAGATGAAGGAAGCAAGGGAAGACCTTGACACGCTCTTAACGCTCGGCTTTGCCCAAGGAGAATTAAGAGGATATTATAGGAGGTTGAAGAAGTGAGGGGTGTATAGAAAGTAAGAAAGTTAGAAGCAAGAAGCAAGAGATATGCTTTGCTCGTTGTGTGTATTCACGTCCAATCTTTCATTGTTCAAAGCTAATCTCTCAACGTAAATAAACTATTCTCTTGCTTCATTTTAGTTAACAAGTAATAGTTAATAGGTTATAGTTATGATTAGCTTTGCAATTGGAGGACATATCTCATGCTTCTTGCTTCTAACTATCTTACTTTCTAAATTAAAAGGCTGCCAATCGGCAGCCTTTTAATATTAAAGAATCGTCTTTACCGCTTCAAGCATTCCCTTCTCTTGGATGAGGTCGAGGTCTTTCTTAACGAGTTCTGCAAGACCGGCAACGTTGTGAAGGTCTTCACCCCAGATGAATTCTGCACCGAGAACGCCATCTGTAACCTTTTGCGTATCGCCTGTTGCCCATAATTCCTTGAGCAAGTCCATAATCTTAACATCGTCGTTAGGAACGATTTCTGCACCGTCGGCACGCTTGCCACCCTTATAATAGGTGATAATAGCTGCAAGACCGAATACCAAACCTTGTGGCAGTTCGCCCTTTCTTTCGAGATAAGTCTTCACTCCTGGCAGGTCGCGAGCTTGGAACTTGGGGAATGAGTTGAGCATGATGCTCGTTACTTGGTGGTCTACGAATGGGTTGTTGAAGCGCTCCAATACGTCGCTGGCGAATTGCTTCAGCTCGTCCATCGGGAGATTCAACGTTTCCATCAACTCCTCAAACTGTACCTTGTGGATATACTTGCCCAATACTTCGTGGTTGCAAGCATCGCGAACGATGTCAACGCCACTCAGGTATGTTACTGGAGAAAGTACGGTATGAGGACCATTCAGCAATGTCACCTTACGCTCGTGATATGGTTTCTCGCTCTCTGCAATCAGCACGTGCAAACCAGCCTTCTCTGCGGGGAACTCTGCGCGAAGCTCTTCGCAAGTCATATTTTCTGCCTTCTCGATTACCCAGAGGTGGAAGATTTCAGCCTGTACTACGAGGTTGTCCTTATAGCCAATCTTCTCTTGGATTTGTGCGATTTCCTTACGTGGGAATCCAGGAACGATACGGTCTACCAATGTAGCGCATACATAGTTGTATTTCGTAAACCACTCCTTGAATGCCTCATAGTCAGCGCCTAAGTCCTCTTTCCACAATTCAATGTACTTGTAGATACAATCTTTCAAGTGGTGACCGTTGAGGAAAATCAACTCGCAAGGCATGATAATCAAACCCTTCTTGGGGTCGCCGTCGAATGTCTTGAAACGACGATAGAGCAATTGTACCAACTTACCTGGATAAGAAGAAGCGGGAGCGTCGGTGAATTTGCAAGTGTCATCGAAAGCGATACCAGCCTCTGTGGTATTTGAAATGACGAAACGAATCTCTGGTTGTTCTGCCAATGCCATGAAAGCGGCATTCTGTGAATAAGGATTCAAGGCGCGACTAATCACGTCGATTCTCTCCAATGAGTTAACTGCCTCACCGTTCAGGCGACCTTGCAAGTTAACGTGATACAAGCAATCCTGTCCGTTGAGCCAATCTGCCATACCTCTTTCAATGGGTTGTACCACTACCACGCTACCATTGAAGTTGGTCTTTTGGTCCATGTTCCAAATAATCCAATCAACAAATGCACGAAGGAAGTTACCCTCACCAAACTGAATGATTTTCTCTGGCATTACGCTCTTGGGAGCCGTAAGTTTGCTTAATGATTTTAATTTTTCCATGATAATTTTTGCAGTAATATTGTTTTTGATAATTTTATGATGCAAAGATATATAATATTATGAAAGGATAGTCTCTTTTTGCCTGAAAATATTGCGTAAAGGTTTGCGTTAACTTACAATTTCAACACCTCAGCGAACATTTCCTTGAAGGTGTTTTGGATATGCTGGGGCTTTTCCTTGAATATTCCGAACATCGCACTACCGCTTCCGCTCATTTGTGCATACAACGCACCTTGCATGTACAACTCTTTCTTGATGTCTGCCAAGATGGGATGAGCCTTGAAAGCAGGCAGTTCAAAATCGTTGGTCAGTTCGTCTTTCCATGTCTGGATGGGTTGCCTCACGATGTCTCTGCATGACTTAATGGGTTTCTTTGGCGTAATCAGTTGGTACGCTTCGCGTGTAGAAACAGATACGTTAGGCTTCACAATGGCGATATAATACCCTCGTAGATTGCCGTGAGGACCGTCTGCTGGTGCCAGAATGTCACCGATACCCGTGGCGTACGATGGTTCTGCCGTGATGAAAAAGGCGCAGTCGGCTCCCAGTTTCGCGGCATATCTTTCCATTTCCGCATTTCCGATGTTCAGTCGCATTCGTTCATCCAATAGGCGAATCATGAAAGCGGCATCGCTCGAACCGCCTCCCAATCCCGCTTCAGATGGTATCTTTTTATATAGGTGAGCATGTATGCGTGGCAATTCAAAGTCTCGTGCCAACAGATTATATGCTTTCACCACCAAGTTTGATTGTTCGTCGCATTCCACGGCATTTCCCGTTACCTTCAAGTCACATCTCACGTCAGATGGGAATTCATCGTCCATGTACTTGATTTCAAGAGCGTCGTAGAGTGGGATGGGGTAGAATACGGTTTCCAGATTATGGTAACCGTCTTCTCGTTTCGATACGATATTGAGTCCAAGGTTTATTTTTGCGCAAGGAAAAATAATCATGTTCGTAGTAGTTTTGTTATTCATTCGCAAAGATAATGAAAAAAAGCCAAATCATCATCATTTTATGAAAAAAAAATATCAATTCACAATGATGCAATTCACAATTAAGCAATTCACAATTCACAATTCACAATTATCAATTCACAATTAATAATAATGTTCAATGTTTAATGTTCAATGTTTAATGTTTAATTTTAAATGTGTTTTCATTTCGTACAACGCCCATGTACCATTCGTACATTGCCCATGTACGATTCGTACATAGCAAATGTACTAAATAGAAAGCCCCTTTTCATCCAAATAATAAATATCGTTTTTTTATATAATAGGGGCGTATACGACTGACGACACCTACGACGGACAGGCCGTTACCCAAGTATGGAGTGGAACTGATGTGACAGATACTCCCAATGACTATTTCCCTGGTTTTAAGTTTGTCACTAATGATGATTGTACAAAGGTAATATTTGATGAATCTTTTGCCAGCATACTGCCAAACTCTTGCCATGGTTGGTTTGATGCATTTCATAAATTGGCAACTATTGAAGGTATAGAATACCTGAATACTTCCGAGGTGACAGACATGGGATATATGTTTGCTGATTGTTATGAATTGTCATCCCTTGACCTATCGTCTTTCAATTTAGCTAAGGTAACAACTGTCAACAATATGTTCATTTTTAGCCGCGAATTGAAGACCATCTACGTAAGCAACGACTGGACGATAGATAGTGACGCACCGAGTGGAGCCATGTTTTATGGCTGTACAAACCTCGTAGGAGGACAAGGAACGACATATAACGAAGACTTGACAAGCAAGAAATATGCCCGCATCGATGGCGGAAAGAGCAATCCTGGCTATTTCACGCTGAAAGCAGATGGAATTGCCCTTGACGAGAATTCCGATGGCAACAGTTCCACCATCAACGCAAACAACGGCGAAATCCGCAACGTGACATTGGCTCGCACCATCGTGCCTGGTTCCTACAACACATTGTGCCTGCCGTTTGATGTGAACAACGACATGTTGAAGTATAAATTTGGCGATGACGTTGAACTTGCGCAACTCAGCGACACGCACATGGAGAATGGTACCTTGTATTTCGACTTCACTCTTGCCGATGCTATCACGGCTGGCGTTCCCTATCTTATCTATGTGTCGGATGCCGTGGAGAGCCCCATCACGTTTAATGCCGTGACGGTGAAGAAGGAAACTCAACCCGTTACTACAAGCCTTGCCAAGTTCATTCCCGTGTTTGACGTAACTACGTTGCAGAACGGAAGCGAGAACATCCTGTTCCTCGGAGCTAACAATACGTTGTACTACCCAAGCACCACATCAGGCGACATGAAGGGTTTCCGCGCTTACTTCGAGGTGAAGGGCGAAGCCCAAGGTGCCAAGGCAATGGTTATGATGGACAATTCTCTGACAGGTGTCAAGACCATTCTCAACGAGAACCTGCAAAGCGAGCAAGTGTATGACTTGCAGGGCAGAATGGTAACCCGTCCCGCAAAGGGCCTCTATATCATGAACGGAAAGAAAGTGATTATTAAGTAGTGAGTGGTGAGAGGGGAGTGGTGAGAGATATGCTTTACAATTGGAGGACAAATCTCTCACCCCTCACCTCTCACCCCTCAAAAAAAACAAATTATGGAAAAGAGTAAGTATATATGCCCCCGCACGTCGAGGGTGAACGTGAAAGTAGATGGCTTTATCCTCACGGCAAGCACACAAACTGGTCCGAGATACAGTTCGACGAACTTGGGCAAAGGTGGCGGTATCTCTGGAAATGGCGAAGCTGCCGATGCTTCCGGTGCCTTCTCCA
>JAEEGL015411244.1_pt1 | contig 19306 bp, 17 predicted proteins | sample 9134231 | NCBI WGS metagenome assembly JAEEGL01 (sample SAMN16246548, study PRJNA631951) | gut metagenome | biome: gut microbiome; feature: rumen; material: fiber-attached | host: Bos | place: Iran: Karaj | collected 2018-10
AGAGTTACTGGAAAGTAATAGTATGAGAAAATTCGGAAATTCCGAATTTTCTATGAAACCCACAAACTATTATAATCTTGATGTAATAATCTCAGTAGGTTATCGCGTAAAGTCACGCCAAGGCACGATGTTCCTCAGAACAAGTTATTGTGGGCTGTGAGCGAGAAGACTGTAGCAGAACTGGTTTATTATCGTGCTAATGCTACACTTCCAATGATGGGACTGACCTCAACAAGTACTTTGGAAAAAGTGAAAAAGCAGGATATTCTTGTAGGAAAGAATTATCTTAATGAAGATGAACTGAAAGCTTTGAAACTGATTATTGAACAATATCTGGCTTTTGCAGAGTCGCAGGCGTTAGCTCATCATCCGATGTATATGAAGGATTGGAAGGAGCGACTGGATGTTATTTTGAAGCTGAATGAACGTAATGTGTTGGAAGGACCAGGGAAGATTTCTCATGAGTTAGCCAAGCAGAAAGCAGAATCCGAGTATGAGAAATACAAGGAAATCGAGAAAGAGCAGATTCATCTGGAAAGTATTAAGGAATTGGATAAAGACATCAAACAACTAAAAGGAAATTAAGTATGTCAACCCCCAAGAACCCCATCAATTCCTGTTGCAAATGAACTTTTTGGGCGAATAATTTGGAAGTCTAAGAGGGATTTATTATCTTTGCAACAAGAAATGCTAAATGATAAATATGGCTCACAAAGAAGGCTTTGTCTACATCTTCATAAACGATAGTTTTAGGGATGGTTGGGTTAAGATCGGGAAGACCCAAGATATCAAGCGTCGACTCAAAGACCTGGATAATACTTCATGCCCACTTCCATTTAAGGTATATGCCACAATGAAAACCTCAAAATACAATGAGGCAGAAGAGTTGGTTCAGGAGTTTATTGCTCACTTCAACTCTGACTTACGTGTAAGACCTAACCGAGAGTATTTCAAAGTTTCACCCGAAGAGGCTTTGAAAATATTCTATCAGGTGCAGAAGGTAATCGACGATGCCGAGATTGATGTCTTTGGCGATGCAGCGAAAGAATGCAAGAAACCCAAAAAGGAGCCCCAAATCGCAACTAATCTTATCCCATGCTTCATGACCCGCAATTGCAATGCGAATGCGTTGTTCAATGTCGATACAGAAGAAGTGACATTATTAAAAGGAAGTTCAGTCAACCCCTATCATTTGCCCAACCTGAAGGGCACCGCTCTGGAGACTCGATTGTCTATGATTGGCGAATATACGGAGAAGAAAGGCGACAAGTTAATAACCACTTCCGATATACAGTTCAAATCTCCGAGCGCTGCTGCAAAGTTCTGCGTTGGCGGCTCTGCAGATGGATGGTATTCTTGGAAGAACAAAGAGGGTGAGTTTATTCATATTTACAGAAAGAAATAGTAATATGCCAGTTTTAAATTGGATAGGTAAAGATAAGGTTGTAAATCATCACATTGATGTGCCCTTCTTTACACTGGAGCATAAATATGGCTTCAGGGCAGATGATGAGAATGATAAATCAGAGACTCATAGTGGTAATATGATTATCCACGGGGATAATCTTGTTGCACTTAAAGCTTTGTTACCTCAATATGAGGGAAAAATTGATTGTATTTATATTGACCCCCCTTATAATACAGGAGAGGAAAAATGGAAATATAACGATAATGTAAATGATCCTCATATCCAAAAATGGATAGGGGAAACAGTAGGGAAAGATTTGGATGATTTTAGTCGACATGATAAATGGCTGTGTATGATGTACCCAAGACTGGTGCTATTACATAAGATGCTAAGTAAACAAGGTGTTATTTTTATTTCGATTGATGATCATGAATACTCGAATCTAAAAACTATTTGTGATACTATTTTTGGTAGTGATAGTTTTGTCTCGACTTTTGTTTGGCAAAAAAGATATTCCCGTGAAAATAGAGAAGCTATAGGTGATGTTCATGAGTATATATTGCTGTATGCAATGGATAAAAAGTTCTTCAAGGAAAATAGAAATAAAATACCAATGAATGAAGCTCAAGCAAAAGTATATAAAAATCCAAATAATGATCCCAAAGGAAGATGGCGCCCTGTACCTATGACGGCACAAGCGGGCCATGCAACTAAAGATCAATTTTACCCGATTACAACACCAACAGGTGTAGTCCATTATCCACCAAAGGGAAGGTGTTGGAGTATAATGAAAGAGACATATGATGAATTATTAAAGCAAAACAGAATCTATTTTGGTTCTGACGGAAATGCACAACCGAACACAATCCGATATTTGTCTGAGGTTGAAGGGGTTGTCCCCTGGACATGGTGGCCACATGAAGAAGTCGGCAATACTGACGGAGCAAAAAAAGAAATATATTCTATTCTTGGAAGGGATTTGGATTTTGAGACCCCAAAGCCTAGTACATTAATTGATAGAATAATAGAGATTGCAACAGGTCCTAATAGTATTATATTAGATAGCTTTGCAGGAAGTGGCGTAACAGCTCATTCTGTTTTAAAACAAAACGAAAAGGATGGCGGACATCGTAAATTTATTCTTATTGAATTACTTGATTATGCTGATGAAATAACTGCAGAAAGAGTAAAAAGAGTATGTAAAGGTTATAGTTTTAAGGGTAAAGAAGAATTTGAATTATACTCTCAAGAATTAAAGATGTCAAATTTGAAAAATGTACAAAAATTTATTGATGAAGCAAAGACTATTTCTCTTGAAAGCAAAACTAAGTATGATAAGGTTGGCAATCCTACAATAAAAAACAATTGTATAAAAGTTTTGGGATCAAAAAATTATATGGAGACAATTCCTGGCCTTGGCGGATCTTTTGATTTTTATGAATTGGGGAAACCACTTTTTGTAGAAGGAAAAATTAATGAAGAAGTGGAAGAAGAGATTGTCCGTAAATATGTCTATTTCACAGAGACTCGCCAACCATTATGTCGTGAAAGAAAAAAGGATGCAAAGTTCCTGCTTGACACTTGGCAGCAAACGGGTTATTATTTCTTTTATGAGAAAGGAAAATCAACGGAATTGAATTATGAAACTCTTGATATTGTAACAGAGAAGGCAGATCAATATATAATATATGCTAATGTATGTAGACTCTCAAAGGCTTTTTTGCAAGAAAAGCATATCATTTTTAAAAGAATACCAAATGACATAAAGAAATTCTAAGGCTTATGGGACTAAAAATATACCAAGAAGAAGTACTAAATGACCTAGATAAATATCTAGATAAAGTTTATGAGCCAGGGAAGCGCCTTGACGAGTCGTTCCGTGAATATTGGTTAGAAAAGAATCAACTCCTTGATGGCAATAATGAATATCTTCATCCCTATAATAATTTAATTAAGGGAGTGCCCCGAGTTACAGCTAAGGTGCCTACTGCTGGAGGTAAAACATATATTGCTTGTAATGCATTAAAAAGGATATTTGACCACATGCCTGTAGGTCATCCGAAGGTGGTTGTATGGTTTGTTCCATCAGATACAATTCTTGAACAAACATATAGAAATTTGAATAATCCACATCATTTCTATAGACAACTGATTGATGCTCATTTTAATTCCTCCGTAAGAGTTGTTAATAAAGAAACAGCTTTAATGGGCCAAGGAATAACAATAAGCGAATTGACTCAACAACTTACTATTTTTGTACTTGGAGTAGACTCTTTCGTAGAGGCTGTTCGAGGGGTAAATAAATTGCCAAAGGCATATAGAGAGAATGAGAATTTGGCATTTGTTGAAAAATACCAAACTGACATTAATGTAAATATACCCAAGGCGGAAAATACGTCGCTGATAACATATATAGCTAAATTAAATCCCGTAGTTATAATAGACGAAAGCCATAATTTTGGCTCCGATCTTCGCATAGATTTGTTACAGAATATCAATCCGTGTTTTATTTATGAACTAACAGCAACTCCAAAAACTACGAGCAACATCATCAGTTTTGTGGATGCTATGAAGTTGAAAAAAGAGGATATGGTAAAGCTACCAGTGATTGTGTACAACCATAAAAGCACGAACGATGTTATTACAAGTGCAGTTGCTCTTCGAGATAACTTGGAAAGGCTTGCAATTGAGCAAGAAAATGATACGGGTCGTTATGTAAGGCCTATTGTTCTTTTTCAGGCTCAATCAAACATTGACGATGAAAGTATAAATTTTGAAAAGATAAAGGAGCAACTTGTAAAAGCTGGGATACCTGCAGAACAAATCAAAATAAAAACTGCAAAAGTAAATGAGATTAAAAATGTGGACTTGCAGAAGCATGACTGCCCTGTAAGATATATCATTACTGTTAATGCTCTAAAAGAAGGATGGGATTGCCCCTTTGCATATATTCTTGCTTCATTGGCTAATAAAAGTAGTAGAATAGATGTGGAGCAAGTATTAGGAAGAATACTTAGGCAGCCTGATACCAAGAGTTTTAAAGCAATGTATCTAAATATGTCGTATGTGTTTACGTGCTCATCTCTATTCCAAGATACGATAAATTCAATCCTAATGAGTTTACAAAATGCAGGTTTTAGCGGAAGGGACTATTTAAAACATGAGGATTATGCCAAGGAAACTCCCAAGAATCAACCTACTGAGATGGATTTCTTCAAACCTCTTGTGCCCAATAACAATAGTGAAAATGAAAAAGAGGACGACCTGCCTTTAATTGATTCGGAAGAAATTAAGGAACAGATAAAATCAGATAATAATCAGATAAAAGCTATTTTAGAAAAAGCTGAGCAAGCTGATAAAGAATATAAAGAACAGTCCGATATACAGCAATCAGAAAACAATAATTTACCTTTTGAATTACAGAATAATATGAATGACAGGACTTATAAAATTCGTAACAAATTTGAAAGTGATGCGAGGGCACTAAGACTACCTAAGTTTGTTATTAACGTAAAGAGTAATATATTCTTTGGAAGTGAAGAAACAACCAAAGCTCTTGATTTAGAAGATTTATTGATTGATTTTAAACTTACAAGCGAAGATAAAAAAATAATCTTTGAAACAAGTCATACTGAAAGCCAGATGATTACGCTTGATGAGCGTAATAAAGACGAATGGGTGCCAATGGTTACAGAAACTCCGTCAGTTATTAAGAACGATTTCTACGAATGGTTTTCACAGTTAAACACATCAGGCAAGGTTGATCATCTTTCAAATAAAGTGGCTGAAGCGCTTTATAAGCTCGATAGTATTGATAATGGACAGATACTGAACTATGTAAAATCAGTGTTAAAAGATAAAACGAATGAGGATTTATCATTGCTCGCTCAAGACATAACCGGTACTGTAAAGGCATTTGAAAACAAAATTAAGAATTTAGCTTTAGCTTATAAAATAGAAAAATTCAAAGATATGATTGATACTGGGGAAATCTTTCTCCAAGATGCATGGGTATTTCCAGAAAAGTTAATGCTAACAAAAAAAAGTGCATCGATTTCTAAAATGCTATTTGCTGAAGAAGACTTCTTAAACCCATTCGAAGTTGAGGTTATAAAAAAGATAGCTTCTTTAGATAATGTTCTATACTGGCATAAAAACTTGAATCATAATCCAGGATTCTACTTAAATGGCTTTATTAATCATTATCCAGACTTTATTATAAAACTGGAAAGTGGTAAGATTCTTCTTGTAGAAACTAAAGGTGATCAGCTTGCTAATCCAGAGAGTGCACTGAAGGTGAAGCTCGGTGAATATTGGCAAAATTTGGATCAAACCAGAAAATACCGATATTTTATGACATTCGAGAATCAGGGCGTAGAAGGATCAATCCCTGTTAATAAATTAATAGAGCTAATTAAGAAAATGTAGTTATTTTAGCTAATAGCATGACTACCTCTACATTTTCCAAATAAGTCTTGCATCTAAAATGGAATGATAAGATGTTTGTTTATTCGTTTATTCAGAGCAATATTTCATCACTCATCCACAATCTTATCCATAATCTCCACGAATCGCTCGAATTTGGCCTTTAGATAGGTGGTGAGTTGGGATAGGGTGGTGATATCTTTAATCTTAGGAGCCTTCATTGGGGGCTCCTTTTCTGTTGCGATAGGTTGAGGTTTTGATGGCTGAGGATTTGTCTCTTGTGTCTGGGGCTTCTTGATAGTTCCTATCTTCCTCTTTTGATAGTTCTTTAGTGCTTGTTGGATGCTGGACTCGTCGTCTGTTGGGGTGGGCTTTACCTTTATCCATGTGTATTTCCGACTCCCATCTTCCATACTCTCACAGATTGTCATACCGCCTCTGAGGATGGCTTCTGCCTCCTTGTTTAAGAGCATATATTGATCGTAGGTCTTCGCCTCTTGTTCAGGAACAGTCCCTTCTTCCTTGATTCTCTTTGCAGTCTCTAATGTCATCGCTTACGCCCTTTCGTTGTTTGGGATGCAAAGTTAAGAATATCCTTCCATCCATCCAAACAATTCAGGCTTGCAAGGCTTGCAAAGGCAAAAAGTTTGGAAGGAATCGTTTATAATCGTATCTTTGCTGCGAGTTTTAAATGAGTTATTAGATAGTTATTGTTAAAGTAAGATGGAAAAAGTAGAAGTTATAGGAAGGACGGTGGTAAAGATGTGGACTACTGAAATTGATGATCTCGCACGTGAGCAGATAAACAATCTGGCCTCTCTGCCTTTCATTCATCATCATATATCCCTGATGCCTGACTGCCATGCTGGTATGGGCATGCCTATTGGTGGCGTATTGCCCACTAAGAACGTGGTTATCCCCAATGCTGTTGGTGTGGATATAGGCTGTGGCATGTGTGCTGTAAAGACTAATATTCGCGCTCGTAGGCTGACAGAGAAAATTCTGCGTAAAGTCATCATGAAGGGCATACGTGAGCGAATCCCTCTGGGTATGGATCATCACGAGGAGATGCAGGATGAGAAGTATCTGCCTACTGGCTTTGATATAGACAAACTGCAGGTGGTGAAAAATCACTACAAGTCAATCCATCATCAGGTGGGAACGCTTGGTGGTGGAAACCACTTCATTGAACTACAACGCGATGAGGAGGGATGGCTGTGGATTATGATTCACTCTGGTTCTCGCAACCTTGGCAAGCAGGTGGGCGATTTCTATAATAATAGGGCGAAGTGGTTCAATGAACTATATTATAGTAAGGTGGAACCAGACATCTTGTTACCTTTCCTTCCCCTGAAGACGAAAGAGTTTAATGAATATTGGGGCGAGATGAACTATTGTGTAGCCTTCGCCAAATGCAATCGTCATTTGATGATGGAGCGTATCAAGGAGGTGATTGCTGATGCTTTACCTCTAGCAGATTTTGAGTCTACCATCGATATTGCCCACAACTATGCTGCCTTCGAGAACCACTATGGTGCGAACTGCATTGTTCATCGTAAGGGTGCTGTACGTGCAAGGGTAGGAGAGATTGGCATCATTCCAGGTTCTCAGGGAACCAGCTCTTATATCGTTGAGGGGCTTGGAAATGTTGATAGCTTTATGAGTTCTTCTCATGGTGCAGGTCGTTTGATGAGCCGTAAGCAAGCTATCAAGAATCTCAACCTTGAAGATGAGATCAAAAAGATGGATGTCAAGGGAATCATTCATGGCATGCGTAATCAGAGCGACCTCGATGAGGCTGCAAGTGCATATAAGGACATCGATCAGGTGATTGCCCTCGAGTCCGACTTGGTGAAAGTAAAAACAAAGCTGGAGCCAATAGCTGTGATAAAAGGCTGATCAGATGTCTCTAGGGATTGTCTGCATGACTGTTGCTTTGAAAGGAAAGCAATCATTCCGGTACGACGGTGTAAGGCAATCTCTTTAGAAGACGAGAAAGAAACAGCACTTGAGACCGCCTCGCTCATCCCAATGGAAGGCTCAACAGCCGCCATCCCAAGTGCTGCGGATGCAAAGCTATAAAGAATCTGCGTTTCCACCAAACTATTCTAGCTTGCAAGGCTTGCAGAGGGGAAAGATTTGGATAATCCAATAAAATGAAGTATCTTTGCACTTGGAAAGATTAGAGGTGACAGCCCTGCCTCTACATTTGACTGATCAAGGGTTCCAGAAGGTGACAGTGTCTTTCTGGGGTGTTTTGCAGAGGAGCTGTGCCATTCTGCTTGCCTGAAAAGGTTCTGGATCGATGTCCGTACTCCCGCCAGAAGCACCCTTTTTATAGCGGATTGATGAGATACAAGGGGTTCTGCCATTGGATTGAATAGTGATGATAATAAAAGATGTTATGAAGAAGACGTTGTTTTTTGATATGGATGGAGTCTTGGTGGATTTTAAATCAGGAGAAGAGAGAGTTGGTGATGCTTTATTGAAGGAATATGGAGACCACTCTGAGGAAATCCCAGGAATATTCTCACTCATGTCACCCATTGAGGGATCAGTTAAAGCTGTGAGGAAACTAGCCAAGCATTATGATGTGTTTATTCTATCGACTGCTCCATGGAAGAATCCATCGGCTTGGATGGATAAAAGAACATGGATTACGAAATACTTCAAGGGTGTTTTCTATAAAAAGATAATCCTTACCCACAGAAAAGACCTTATCATAGGAGAATATCTTATTGATGATCGACCCAATAACGGTGCAAGCGAATTCCGTGGCGAATGGATTAAATTCGGCTCCGAGGAATTCCCTGATTGGGATGCTATCATTGCGTATTTATCGAAGAAAGATAATTGGCAAATATAGTTACTATGTATGATAGGGATGGAGGCGCAGGTAGCTGTTGAAATAGTGTGGATCGCCTGTGACTTCCTTTCCTATAAACGATGGGATAACCACTTCCTCATCTTCTGCTGTTAGTTCAACCTCAGCCATAACCAACCCCTCATTGTCGCCAAAGAACTCGTCAACTTCGAAGGTATGTTTTCCGCTTTTCACCAGCCAACGCACTTTGTCGATGACGCCAGGCTCGCAGAGCTTCATAAGCTGAATTCCTTCATCCAACAAGATTTCCGTCTCAAACTCATAGCAATGGAGTCCACCCTCTGGAGTAGGCCCTTTGATGGTGATGAAGGCTCGTTCATCACAGATTCGAATTCTTACAGTCCTTTCCTCATTGCTGCAGATATAGCCTTGCACGATATGGCTATGACTGAATGACTTTGTTTTGAATGAGTCATCTTGCACTAAGAATTTACGTTCGATTTCAAGTGGCATAATTCAACTGCTTTATTTGTTTTATGGCTACAAAAATAAGGAAAACAATTCATTTTCCCAAATAATTTTGCTTTGCAAGGCTTGTAAATGAAACAACTTTGCTAAATTTTTGCTATATTTGCAACAAAAATAGAGGAATTATGACAAATAACGACCATACTATTGATTTTGCTGAAAAGAACGGAATCTCCAAAGAGATGTTGCAAATTGCAAGAAAATATGCTTTAAGTATTGTTTTCCACACTCACGGGTTTATGGAGTTTGCTATGTCTATGATGGACTATTTAGGTGAAGACATTTGTTGTATCTGCAAAGCTCTTTACTATGAGCTTTATCAAGTAGCCCTTACACAGGGATTCTATCTTGATGGTCGTGAAGATGTTGAAAAAATAAGTGAAGAATATCTGGTTAATTGCTATTATCAAGAAAAAGAGGAAAAACGTGAGGCTGAAAGAAAGAGAGAAGAAGAATTTAGAAATAACGTTGATGAACTTCAGTTTTTGATAGATGAATATCGAAATTCTGACAGATTTAAACAAATGCTTGATTTCGTTGGTAAGTTTAAGTACCTTGCGCCTTATAATGCTATGCTTGTGGAAATGCAACTTCCTGGGGCCAAACTTGTACTAACAGGAAAAAAATGGAGAGAATATGGTAGAAGAGTTAAGCCAAATGCCCAGCAATTGATTACTCTTTACCCTTTTGGTCCCATCCAGTGCATGTTTGATATCTCTGGTACAGAACCGATTGAAGGTGTGAAAGCCAAAAAAGAAACAGAATTGATGGAAGAATGGGACGAGTGTTTAAAGAAGGTCGAAGGTAATATCAAACCAGAGTTACTTAGTCAACTTATCAATAATCTACCATCGTATGGTATTTACTATGATGACTCTTTGTTGGCAGCTAATACATATGGCGGCTACCTGATGCCCTACAAGCATAATATTATAGTAAAAATTGGGGAAGAACAGGTAAAGACTATATCTCGTTTCATTATCAGTGTTAATCACAAGCAATCTGATACTGAAAAGTTTCACACAATTTGTCATGAACTAGCTCATTTGTTATGCAGACACGTTTATTATAATGATCGCGCCAAAAGAAGGCTCGATACAAAAGAGGAAGAATTTGAGGCCGAAACTGTCGCCTGGCTTGTATGTAAGCGCATGGGAATCAGCAATCCATCAGAGCAATATCTGGCTATTTATGCAAAGGATGGCAAAATACCATTATGTAGTATAGATTTAATCATGAAAGCAGTCACAGAAATCGAAGAAATGATAAGATTTGAGACGTCAATAAAGACGGGTAAGTGGTATCAAGCTGATAAAGCCTTTAAGGATTTTGTTGATGATGTCATTAAAAAACAAAAGCGGAGGAAATAATAAATGCAGATTTAGGGTTTGAATTGATGCATATTAGTCTATTTTTTGTATATTTGCAGCAGAAAACAAAGATTCTGCTATATGAAGTATACGTTAGGACTGAAAAAACTACCTTTTGATCCAGATTGTAATCAGATCATCTACATTGAAGGTCAGCATGATGAGGCTGTAAATGATCTCATACAAAGAAACTTTCGTGCAATTCGTAAATGCTTTGCTGCTAAGAACTATGATTTTTGCTATATTCCTTATCTAAAGCATGATCTTGTTACTGGCGAGAGGCTGCATTATAACGCGCCATATGCAAAGAGTTCAAGAGAAGCCGACTTCATGGTGAATGATAATTTCATCCTAGATTATATGATTCACCCAGAGAATAGAGGCAATATCTCACCTTCGTTATTGTATTTCCATCCAGACTGCTGGGATGATAGTTATATAGAAGCCGAAAATCAGTTCACAGGGATTAATATTTCCGCTTCTTCGTTTGATGGTGATGAGGGGCTGGAAAAAGTTCTGAATGAAATTCTGCAAGATATCGAAAAACATAGACGGCCTCCTATCAGATTCTCAAAAGTATCAAAAGTAGAATCTGAAGAGGTGGACATGTCTTCGATTAAGGTTGGAGAGCCAGATATTAAATATGATATTGACGAGGAGTATTTATTGGATCAGGAATCAAAGATTCTATTTGAAGAAATTAGAGAGCGTATTGATAAACTCGAACAAAAAGGAGTCGATTCTTATCTCATCGAGATGCTGTTTAAGAATCGTAAGCGAAAATTGAGCCGCCTTCACATAACAAAGGATTATAAATTATACTTGTCAGATTACTTCGGGTTGGAAATTCAAATGACACCGCTACCGAAGGCAGTATTTCTGCTTTTCCTAAAGCACCCAGAGGGTATTAAATTTAGTTACCTACCTGATTTTAGGGACGAGCTTTTGGAGATTTATAAGAAATTGAAGGGACCATTTTATAATGAGATTAGTGCTAGACGGAGTGTTTGGGATGTTACGGACCCTATTGGTAATTCTATTAATGAGAAATGCTCAAGAATCCGTGAAGCATTTGTGAGCCAGTTCGATGATCATCTTGCACGCTGGTATTATATAGCAGGTGAACGAGGTGAGGCGAAGAAAATAGCCTTACCAAGAGATTTGGTGGTTTGGGAAGAATGAGAACCGGATTGAGAATGGAATGGAATTACATGATATTCTATTAGCAGCTGATGTGGTTGAAAATAAGTTCCCTCCCAAGAATTTTGAGGACGTGATGAGCCTTGTGGCATCCTTGAATCTGCTTAATGCAGCAGTTAAAATGCCAATAGGGAAAGGGGTAACTACTTATGGCTATATCAAGGGGCATGTTGGATTATTATTCGTATGGCTTTTAGTTCATCCCATAGAAGGAGTTGATATCTATCATAGTAGAAAAGAAAATGTAACATATTTCAAGGTGCCTGGTTATCAGTTTAGTTTCCACCAAGTGCCATTTATGTCTTTTTATAAATCAAAATTCAGTCAATTGAAGCCACAAAAGTGGGATGGATTGCAACTGCAACCTATAGCAGTTGAGGTATTTCAGTCAATAAGCAATCAGAAGGAGATGCTCTCAAATTATAGCAATGATGAACTTATCAATAAGATGCGCTCGTTTTCGAAGAATGGTATACGATCAAAATTATCAGAAATTAGTGATTGCGATCTTTTGCGTACTAAGAAAATTCCCCCCCAAACTCCTATGCATATGAACAGAAATAGTAAAATACAAGATACGATAAAATATCCGTATAAGATAACTAGAGATAAAGAACGTAGTCTGTATTTGGCATTAACTTTCAATGGCTTTAATTATATGGAATATGAGCATTGTCGTTTGAATGATCCATATTGTGTTGTAGTGGTGTACTATGATGGAAAGAATTATGAACGGATGATGCATTTGTTTTATGGACAGGAGACAAATATGATGTTTCCTGAAAACAAACTGGAAGTAGGTAAGCATTATTATTGGGATAGCAATGATAAGCAACTCAAAGCCTTAACCTTCGAACAACATTGTATTTTTAGGATAAAATATCCCAACCTGATATTCTATAATAGGTGTTTTACTCTCTGTATATCTTACAATTTAGCCGTCTATATCTCTAAGTTCTTTCTAGACTTGCGTTTTGTTAACTTATTGAATTATGATAATAGGGGAACTGAGAATCTGATCTATACGCCAGATTTACTAGAACATGAACCTCAAGACTCAAGAGCACGTTATGAAAAAGTATGGATTGTGATAGACGAGAAGTTTAGTTTAAGAAAGTGTAAACTATGTGCTATCCCCAGAGAATTGATTGAAGAATATTATAATATGCCTGTTTTTTCGGGTACAAAAAGCTAGCAAAGGTACTGCTTTTATGTGGATCCTGCAAACTTGAAGTGTAAGTTTAACAATAATTGATACGGCCGAAAATTTTCTTGGGAAAAGGCTTTGTGATGTGCTGAAATAATCGTACCTTTGCGTTCCGAAATTCTAATTGGGCGTAAGCCCATCTATGTATAACCATAAACTGTATAAAATATGTATTATTTAAAAACTAATTCGTCTGTTGCTAACAGTGCTTTAACTAAGACTGAGAAAGGAGGTGAAGTATGGCTGTAATGAATGAGGTTCTGCTGCTATACGAAGCGCTTGATGCCTGTAACACCGTGAAGGAGTCGGACACGGCAGACGTTACCGTGAGAAGAGCGATGTTTATCGCTAAGTTGGCGTACGACAACAACAAACTGCTGAAGGCTTGTAAGGAGAGTCTTGCCCAAGGCGTCATCAGTGATTCGTTCGACAGCGATTTCTGGACTAAGCACTATGGCAAGCGCACCATTAAGGGCGGTTTTCTTGAGAAGGCTATTGAGAAGTATGGCGACGTTGCGATGGAGAGTCTTGACGTAACTTTTGGCGTAGGGAAACGCGAGGTGAAGGTGGTGAAGGATTTCCGTGATTTAATAGAGAGCTGTCTCGAAGAGATGAACCAGCTTCTTGCGGATATCCAGGCGATGATGGGTGTGATTCCGTCGGATAAGTATGCCCAGTTTTATTTTTCGTGTAAGGAACGTTTTGACGCCGGACCTATCAAGAAGGCCTATCTGAACTGGCGGATAGAACAGCGGGAGTTGTCTATTCCCATTCTGAAAGCAAAACAGAATGAGGCTTTGCATGAATTGCTTCTTTCGGAAGTGATCAGTCGCGATTATCCGTTGAAAGGTTGGGAGAAGAAGGGAATGGATTTAGATGGTTTCGTGGCCGATTTGCATGTTGGTTGTGATATGACAGAAGCGTTGGCCAATATGTATGCTATGATGAACCGATACATCACGTGGGTTGACTGTCTGATGCTAGTAGATTATGAGGGCTATGGTCGATTTGTGTGCAGCTGTTTCAATAAGTTGTCGAAGGAAGAGCGGCTGGCGCTGTTTAAGTTTGATATCACACTCAGCTTGATTCATCAGGATATGGTAAAGTTGAACCCCGAGTTGGCAAAGCATCTGAATAAACCATCGGGTGAATCGCTGGAGGATACAAATCTTTTTGCTCCGTATAAGGGTATCGTTATGATGCTGGAAGAGGATTGGTTTGCCCATCTGCGTAGTGATAAGAAATATAATGATAGGTGGGCCAAAGCTTTTGTTGATGGACTCATGCGCTCTGATTATGGTAATGTCATAGCAGAAAGTTGGAGAGACAACAAAGTTTCGGTTCTGGGTTATTTGCTGGGTTGCCTGAAGCGTGCAGGCGTGTTTAATCAAAATGAGTCGAACGATAACATAGCGCGTGAAGCAGCTATTATGGATAAGCCGAGATCGTTTAGTAAGTATATCGGCAAACTAAGCCAGGAACAACCATACGCCGAATGGATAAGAACTAACGTTGATAATTATTGCTAAAAACTAACGAAATGCGATTTGCGAGTGCGATTGAGCCGATGAGGCCAGTCGCACTTTTTTTCTTGAAAAAAATTTTCCTCCAATAAATACTGCGCCCCCCGTGGATTTGGGCGTGCGATTGAAAATGCGATTGAGAAAAGATAACTCAGTCGCATAATCGCATGCTACTTTTGCCGACGCATTTAAACATTTATCGAACATTTAATTATTTAAAAATTATGGGAACAAAGATTTTAAGAGTTTTGAAGTGCGGTGAGTGCTTCGCAGTGAAGAGTGAGAAGAGTGAGGGTGGGGTGCTGAATAAGCGCACACTGGTGTTGCAGGAGTTGGGCGGTAAGTTTGAACCGACTTACGTGGTGTCGGCCTTGGGTAACTTGGCAACACTGCAGTTCAACGAGGGTGACATCGTGATAGCCACTCTTCGATTTCAGAGTCGTGAGTTTAACGGACAGACATTTATGGATGTAGTAGCGACGGAGATTATTAAGCATTAAAGATTATGAACAAAATAGTTAACATTTCAGTAAAGAGAGAAGTAACGCTCGACGGCATGATGACCGTGAGCAAGTTGGAGAACGGACTCAAGACAGCAGACTTTATGTGCTGCGAGGATGTGGAGTTTAAACCGTTCTCGGGAGTATTCAAGGTGCAGGGCATGCACGACGGCAATATCTATATGACAGAGCGGCCGAAGCGCAAGCGTAATCACCCCATCTATCGAGAAGACAATGCATCGCTCTCGTTAGGAACAGACGATGTTTGGTATTTCGTGTTCAGAATGGAAAAATGTCGCGTCAACGAATTGCCAGGAGAATTGATTCGACAGGCCAGTATGATTGCACGCAAAGTTATTCGTGAAATCATTGAGCATTGAGCTTTAAGCTTTAAGCATTGAGTTTTAGGAAATCAAAAAGATTAAAGATTAAAGATAAAAGCTAAAAGATTAAAGATAAAAGCTAAAGCTAATAATGAGTGTATTTGTGATTTATATGAAGGATGGGGCGAAGATGATGCGCCCCATCCTGAAAAAAGAGGACTATTTGGCGCTGCGTGATGGTGGTAGACAGAAGAGCAATCTGCAGCGTATTCGTGCGGGCGAGGAGAAGTTGAAGAATGAGCTGGTTCAGATGGTTTATTCGTGTCTGCCGAACGATGATGGAAGTCTGAAAGGCTCGAAACGATTGAGCTCCACCGTGGGAATGGATGTCGACCATATTCCTCGTGATGAGATGGAGTCCGTTAAGACTCGTATCATGGAGAAGAAGGACGATTTGGGTCTGCTGATGCTGGAGGAGAGCGCCCGTGGTGAGGGTTATCATTTGGTGTTCCGTCGCAAGCCGGAACTTACGCAGGTGGAGAACCTTTCGTGGGCTTCGGAAGTGCTCGGAGTGGCTTTTGATAAAGGAGCAAAAGATATTACAAGAGTATTCTTTACGACAACCTCCGATCAGTTGATTTATCTCGATGATGCCATCTTTGAAGTTGATGAAGTTGAAGAGGTTATAGATGATCGGCCGAATGTCCATACGGCAGAAAGCAATGCCCCAACTTCTACAAAACTTTCAAAAGACTACGACGGCTTACCGTATGCGGACATTATCAAGAAATGGTGGGATATGTATTTTGACGGGAAGGAACCAGTGGAGAAAAACCGCGACTCACTGACGTATGAACTAGCCGTGAACCTGCGACACATCTGCGGATTCAACCGCGACCTGATGGGTGAGGTGATTCCCTGCTACGACAGATTCCCGCAGACGCAGAAAATGAAGTGTATCGATTCGGCTTTGGCTGCGAAGCGGACACAGATGCCCGAGCGACTGAAAGACGTACTTTTCGAAGTGAGGCGTGACCGTATGAATGGTGTCAATAATCTTGACAAAGAAGAAAGCCTGAAAAGTCTAGATGATGCTGTGCAGGAGGACGATAGATTCTACTATAACCGTCTGCCGAAAATGCCACAAGGCGTGAAAGACTCGATAGAGGCTGTGGGTCCATCACTCACCATGCCTGCGGTGATGGCCGTCTGTCCGGTGATCGGCATGCTGGCGTCGGGTGTCAGACTGGACGTTCACGGCACTACGAAATCACTCAATCTGATCAGCTATATCGCCGGTGACTTTGCCAGCGGCAAGGGTTCGTTAGACCCCGTGATTGATGCCTGGATAAACGAAGTGGCAATGCAGGATAAGTTGTACCACGATCAGGAAGACGAGTGGCGAGCCAAGAAACTGGCGGCGAAGAACCAGAAGAACCAACCCGAACAACCGAAGCTCCCCGTGCGCTATCTGACGTTGAACAACACCGTAGCCAATCTGGCTGAGCGACTGGCCAACACTGGCGGGAAGCATGCCTTCTCATTTACACCCGAGGCCGATACGGTGGCCCAGAAGTGGAAGTCGTCTATCAACGATTTCTCGGTGATGCTACGTCAGAGTTACGACGGCACCAAGTATGATCGCGAAGCCCGAAGTGCAGAAGCGGTGAATGTACATATTGAGCATCTATTGTGGAATGTGGTGATGTGCGGTACACCCGATGCGCTCTACCGAGTGGTGAACAACTACACCGACGGTTTCCAAAGTCGTATCGCTCTGGCGCGTACGCCCGACAACACTTATACCCCGTTGGGAGATACGCTTTACGTGCTGACCGATCGGCAGACAGAACGTATTCATCAGGTGGCTCATCTGCTGACGACGATGCAGGGCGAAGTGGTGTTGCCGAAACTTGAACAGAAGAGTCGTGAATGGGTGGAGAACGTGAGACTGGAGGCTATCAAGAGCGACGACCGGATCATGGCCCGCCAGCGTTTCAGAATCTGTGTGACGGCGGCGCGAATGACTTGCTGTCTGATGCTCTGTCGTGTGTGCGAACAGCTCATACAGAAACACGGTTACAACGGGGCTGAGAAGCTGTTGAAGGAGAAACCCAACTTGTGGAAGGAGATGTTGCTGAAAGCACAGACACCGCAGCTGTTGGATGCCTACGATGTGATAGCCGACTATCTGTTAGAGACAGCACTCTACTTCTTCCGTGAACGCATAGAGCAAGCCTTTAAGAGTCGCGACTATGCGGGCAGCAACAAGCGCCAGCGCATGGGAAAGAACGACTCAATCTTTGCCCGATTGGATGTGGACTTCAGTTTTGAGTGTGCTATGCAGCACAGCATCAGCGTGAAGGGTAGCAGCGTTACGCGCAACAGTACTCAGCAGATGTTGAAGAACTGGAAAAAACAGGGACTGATTGTTCAGACCGAATCAGGCAGGTATCGTAAAGTTCAGGAGGTTGGTCATTAAGGTCATGTGTCATGAGTGTCATTAAGCTTTGAGCATTAAGCATTAAGCTTTAGGCATGAGGTAATCATAAAGCTTAAAGCTAAAAGAATAAAGATTAAAGCTAAAAGAATAAAGATTAAAGAAAATGAGTTTATCAAGAGGATTTAGGAATTGTAACCCACTGAATATCCGTAGAGGTAGGGATCAGTGGCAGGGTCAGGCCGAAAGGCAGACCGATGCTGCCTTCGTAGTGTTTAAGTCGATGGAGTGGGGCTGGAGGGCAGCCTTCAAGTTGCTCACGCGTACTTATTATCATAAGTATCGCCTCTACACCATCCGGATGATTATCCAGAAATGGGCGCCGCCGCATGAGAACAACACCGAGGCGTATATTCTGAATGTGTCGAAGCTCGCGGGCATTCCGCCCGATGAGCCTATCGGCATCCCGATGGAGAGTCCTGCCCGTTGGATGATGGTGGCCGCAGCGATGGCCATCCAAGAAAACGGCACCAGCGACATTGATTACTTCGCCATGCTGCGTGGCTGGACGCTGAGTCGCGATGGTATCGCGGAGAACTAAAAATAATCCCCAGTCACTCGGCTGGGGATTTTTGTTTTAGTCCTCTTTCTTTTCAGTGGCTTCGCCGTTGGGCTGGTGGGCTTGTGGCTCACCAGCTTCAGCGGGCTCCGGGTCTTTGTGGGGGCGCTGCAGGGGATTGCCGTGTTCGTCGAGGAAGACGGCATCGGGGTCGCTGACAGCAAGGGAGTCGACACCGATGGAGTCGGAGTCGGCAGGGGCCTTGAAGTAGCCGCCACAGTCGTACATCGCATTGGTGATGTCGATGTCGTGAGGAGCGGGGAATTTTGTGCGGTATTTCTTGAACTGCGGGTCGTTGAGCACCGAACCGAGGAAGTAGCCACAGATGGGCAGAGCCGTGCGGTTGCCTTGTCCGAGCATACCTGTGCGGAAGTGGATGGAACGATATTCGCCACCTACCCATGCGCCACAGACCAGTCTGGGCGTGGTGCCGATAAACCAGGCATCGGAGTGATTGTTCGATGTACCCGTCTTACCACCGAAGTCGGTGTCGGCAGCTTTGTCGTAGCCCACGAATCCCATCAGTCGGGAGCTGGTGCCACTCATGCCGCCTTTCAGCAGCTGCTGTACGAGGAAGGCCGAACGATAGGGGATGGCCTGCTTGGCCTCAGTGGGGGCTTCGTAGATCACGTTGCCGTCGCGGTCTTCAATCTTGGCCACGAGAATCGGACCAATCTGCTTGCCGTCGTTCACGGGCGTACAGTAGGCATTGACCATCTCGAGCAGGTTGACATCGCTGGCACCTAAGGTGAGCGAGGGCGTGGGGTCGAGTTTCGAGCGGATACCCATGTCGTGGGCGGTCTTCACGATGTTGTCGATGCCGCACTCCTGACCCAGACGCACAGCCACCGAGTTGATACTCATGGCGAAGGCTTGCTTCAGTGAGATGTTGGCACCCGAGAAGTGGCCGTCGGCATTGGTGGGCGCCCAGGTGACTTC
>JAEEGL010255328.1_pt1 | contig 19305 bp, 16 predicted proteins | sample 9134231 | NCBI WGS metagenome assembly JAEEGL01 (sample SAMN16246548, study PRJNA631951) | gut metagenome | biome: gut microbiome; feature: rumen; material: fiber-attached | host: Bos | place: Iran: Karaj | collected 2018-10
ATCTTCGGTGGTTCTCCTTAAGGACTTAAGAAGAACGAAAGAGATAATTATCGACAGTAGAATAACACCGATCGCCACGACCACGGAATAGATGATCTGAGTAAGACGTAAACTTCTGACCTTCATGTCTCTTACCTGCTTCCTGTGGGGAACGGGGCTCGGGTTATTCTTTGATCTTTATCCTTTAAGTGCGATAGCCTTCTTAGCCTTATCTGCGATATCAGCACCTGTGAGATGGTAGTAAGCCATGAGCTCTGCAGGTGTACCTGAACGACCGAACTCATCGTTAACACCTACGCGGAGCATCGGGCAGGGTGCATTCTCTACGAGAACCTCAGCTACTGCACTGCCGAGACCTCCGATGATGGAGTGCTCTTCGCAAGTTACGATGCAGCCTGTCTCCCGGGAAGCCTTGATGATTGCTTCCTTATCGATAGGCTTGATCGTGTGCATATCGAGAAGTCTTGCATTGATACCTTCGCTCTCGAGGATGTTAAGAGCCTCTACTGCCTGCTCTACCATGTAACCGCAAGCGATGATCGTTACATCAGTACCATCCTTGACCATGTGAGCCTTGCCGAGAGTAAAATCTACATCCTCACCGAACTCGCCGTATACGGAATCTGTAGCGAGACGGGCAAGTCTTACATAGAACGGACCCGGATTCTCGTAAGCAGCCTTAACTGCCATACGTGCGGAAGCCGCATCAGCGGGACAAAGTACTGTCATGTTAGGAAGGGATCTCATGATCGAGAGATCCTCGAGGCACTGGTGTGAAGCACCGTCCTCACCTACTGTGATACCTGCATGTGAAGCGCATACCTTTACGTTAAGGTTAGGGTAGCAGACGGAGTTTCTGATCTGCTCGCATGCTCTCTCTGTAGCGAACATAGCGAATGATGATACGAATGCCGTCTTGCCGCATGTAGCCATACCTGCAGCACATGCAACCATGTTTGCCTCTGCGATACCCATATCGAAGAATCTCTCAGGGAAATCCTTCTTGAATCTGCCTGTATTAGTGGAACCTGCGAGGTCAGCGTCGAATACTACGACCTTCTCGTCTGCTCCGATCTCCTGAAGTGTTCTTCCGTAAGCCTCTCTTGTTGCCATCTTGCCCATTGGATCAACCCTCCAGTTCTGCGATCTTCGCGTCGAGTTCCTCGACTGCGATATTGTATTGTTCTTCCTTAGGTGCACAGCCGTGCCAGCCCGGATCATCCGTCATGAAGGAAACGCCCTTACCCTTGTGAGTCTTGGCGATTACGAAGAACGGCTTTCCGGAACCCTTGTTAGCTTCGAATGCATTAAGAGCACCCTCGATAGCGTCGAAGTCGTGTCCGTCGATTACGACAGTCTCCCAACCGAATGCCTTTACCTTGGCTTCGATATCACCGAGGCTCATAACGTCGTCGACCTTACCGTCGATCTGAAGTCCGTTATTATCGAGGAAAGCACAGATATTGTCGAGCTTGTAGTGAGCGGCACTCATGAGAGCCTCCCAAACTTCGCCCTCTTGCATCTCTCCGTCGCCGAGGATGGAGAAGACACGGTATGATTTCTTATCTACCTTGCCGGCAAGAGCCATTCCGACAGCTGTCGAGATGCCCTGACCGAGTGAACCCGTCGACATGTCGATACCGGGTGTGATCGCCTTGCAGGGATGGCCCTGAAGGAAAGATCCGATCTTACGCAGATTCTTGATCTCGTTTACATCGAAGAATCCGAGGAGACCTAATGCCGAATAAAGAGCAGGTGCGCAGTGTCCCTTGGAAAGAACAAATCTGTCACGCTCAGGATCGGAAGGATTCTTGGGATCTACCTTAAGTACTCTGTTGTACAGATAGCAAATGATATCCGTACAGGAGAGCGATCCGCCGGGATGTCCGCTCTTGGCGTTGTATACGCCCTCGATGATCCATCTTCTCATTCTTGCCGAGAATAACTCGAGCTCTTTTTTCTGTTCAGGTGTCATTGTTGAACCGCCTCTCCTCAAATACCGCTTTATTATATATCAGTTCGTGAAAATTCTCTGTACTCTTTTTCCGACATCGCATGTGATCTCGTAACTGATCGTTCCGAGGGCATCCGCGAGCTCGTCTGCAGGTCTTCCCTTGCCGAATATCGTTACGATATCGCCCTTCTTGACCTCGCCTTCCATGTCCGTCGCATCGAGCATGCACATATCCATACATACATTGCCGATGATGGGCAGGCGCTGTCCGTTAACTATAAGCTCGAAGCCGTTACTCAAGCGTCTCGACAGACCGTCGGCATATCCTACGGATACTGTGACAACCTTCGTGGGTCTATCCGCCTTGAAGTGTCTGCCGTAGCTTACGGAAGTTCCTTCGGGTACTGTCTTAACATGAACGACCTTGGCATACCATGTCATAACGGGCTTAAGGTCGATCTCCGTATAAGCCTCGGGGCAGCCTGCGGGCTTATATCCGTACAGGATAAGTCCTGCGCGGACCATATCCATGTGCATGTCAGGGAATCTCAGGATTCCTGCGCTGTTGCAGATGTGTCTCTTCTTAAACTCGATGCCTGCAGCCTTAAGAGCCTCCACTTCCTTCGTGAAAACCTCGAACTGCTCCATCGTGTACTCATCATCACTCGTATCAGCTACAGCGAAGTGCGAGAAGATCCCGTAAGGATTGATGCCGGGAAGCTTACATATCTCGACGATCTCATCGTTCATCGATCCGTCTGCCGGGAAACCGATACGGCCCATGCCGGTATCGAGCTTAATGTGTATGTCACATACTCTTCCCTGTCTTACAGCTTCGTTGGAAAGTGCGACCGCAGACTCCTTGTCGTAGATCGCGAGGTCGATATTATAAAGCACCGCGTCCTCGTAGCTCTCGATGTCCGTGCCTCCGAGGATCAGAAGTCTTGAAGTGATTCCGCTCTGACGAAGGTGAACCGCCTCGCCAATAGTCGCGATACAAAGACCGTCAGCTCCGTTATCGAGCAAAGTCTTTGCAACTTCATATGCACCGTGACCGTAGGCATCAGCCTTGACCACAGCCATGATGTCCGCATTGGGATCAGTGATACGTCTTATTTCCTGAATATTGTGCTTAAGGGCAGACTTGTCGATCTCCACGCAAGTCCTGTCAAAGAAAACACCGTTCTCTATTATGCCCATCTTCTGCCTTTTACCATCCAGTCTCTCGGAAAGCCTCAGTCAGCTTTCCTATTACATCAATCGGGAGCATACAGCGTTTGCCGTTAAGCTCAGCCGCGAGTACCCCTGCCTTGGAGTGAAGGTAGACCGCCGCGACGCCTGCATTACAAGGCTTTATGCCCTGTGCCAGGAATCCGCCGATAAGTCCTGTAAGAACGTCTCCGCTTCCTCCCTTGGCCATGCCGCTGTTGTCACCCTGAATACTATACCATGTGTTATGCGGGGTATATATCAGAGTTTTATTATCTTTAAGCACAAGAAGACAGGAATTATCCACCGCAAATTTGGCACATGCCTCGTGCGTGACTTCATCCTTAAGAAGTCTTCGCATCTCGCCCACATGAGGCGTAAGCACCGCAGGCAGAAGTCCTCGTGCTTTTCGAGATGCCAGCACGGGAAGCAGCTCCTCTTTATTCTTCGAGATTATGTTAAGCGCACCCGCGTCGATAACAAGTGCATTCGCCTTATCAAGCACTTCCTCCACGAGAGCCTTGGACCTCGGGTCAGACTCGTCGAGTCCGGGACCGATAACCACGGCGGTGGTCTTCTTCATGAGGGCAGAAGCTTTTCGCAGTGTCGGGATAACGCCTTCCTCCCAGGCTGCAGTTAGCGCACACGGGGCGTAGGACTTAAGCGGCAGCAGCGCCTCCCTCGCAGAAAAGCCCGTGACAAGCCCCGTTCCGCTTCGAAGCGCGGAGGAGCAGCACAGAAGCAGCGCACCCGTCATGAACTCGGAACCCGCGATGACAAGCACGTGACCGAAGTCGTTCTTGTGGCAGGCGTCGTCCCTCGCGGGCGCCATCTCTCTTACAAGCTGTCCTGTGATAATGGTGCCTTCAGTGCTCATGTGTCCTCCAGATCCACCTTGGTCTTCTTCTCTTCGTTAAGGAGCGACAGATCGAACGGCGTCTCCTGATATACATAGTAGTTAAGCCAATTCGCGAAAAGCAGCGTAGCCGACGCTCTCCACAGCATTACGGGCTCCTTCTCGGGATCGTTGTCCTTATAGTAGTTGATCGGGAGCTTGATCGGGCGACCGAGGCTCACGTCACGCCTGTACTCGGAATCGAGTGTGTAGCGGTCGTACTCGGAGTGGCCCGTGAGGAAGAACATCCTGCCCTTCCTGTCAGACACGGCATACACGCCGCTCTCGGGAGACTCGGAGAGGATACGAAGATCGTAGATCTTGGCGATATCGTCCCTTCTAAGCTCCGTGTGACGGGAATGAGGCACGTAGAATACGTCGTTGAATCCGCGGAAGAGCTTAACGGGCTTGGACCACGTCATGGAGTGCTCGAACACGCCGAAGCACTTCTCGGGAAGATCGTACTTGGGGATGCCGTAGTGGTAGTAAAGGCCCGCCATCGCGCCCCAGCAGATATGCATCGTGGAATAAACATGTGTCTTGGTCCACTCCATGATCGCGCAAAGCTCATCCCAGTAATCGACTTCCTCGTAAGGCATCTGCTCTACGGGAGCGCCCGTGATGATCATGCCGTCGTAGAAGCGGTCCTTGATATCTTCGAAAGTCTCGTAATACTTGAGCATGTGCTCGGCACTCGTGTGCTTGGACTCATGCGTGGATATACGAAGAAGATCGATATCGATCTGTATAGGTGTGTTCGACAGGGCGCGCAGTATCTGCGTCTCTGTAGTAACTTTATCCGGCATGAGGTTAAGAATGACGATGTGCAGGGGTCTTATATCCTGCGACAGCGCGCGGTTCTCCTCCATAACGAAGATGCCCTCGCTCTCGAGAACATGTCTTGCCGGAAGATTGTCTGCTATTCTGATGGGCATTATTATGCCTCCTTACATCGATATAAATTCATTAAGTATCGATTCCGCAGGGACTCTTGAAGGGTCGACCTTGGGAATCTTCTTTAAGTGCCTTACGAGTCTGTCAGCCCACGCAAGAGCCGCGGACAGATCCGCGAAGTCCTTGCCCGTCAAAGATCTTTCCATGAATACGTTAGGCTCGAGTCTGCCCTCATCAAGAGCGAGCAGAGCCTCGTTGATATCGGAAAGAGCCAAGGGGGCGATGATAAGACTCTCATAAGGGAGGAACGAATTCACATGGTAGTCCGCAGCCGCGAGATACTCCGTGTAGTACTTCTCCTCGGAATGCGCGATCATGGGCCAGTAATCGATAGTCGACAGGGCGTGTGATGCTCTGTGGCGCTTGTCTCTTACGATCCTTCGAAGAAGCCTGATCTCGGCGCTGTCCATAAGCTTTCTGTCAGAGAAGACATTGCCGTAAGGCATGATGAATACCTTCAATATCTCGCCGTCGAAGTCTCCTGAGATCCTCTTGTTAAGACCGTGAAGTCCTTCTACGACCAGCACGCCGTCATCGGGAAGAGTGATCGCCTCGGATATATCTCTTTCCTTCTGCTGACGGTCATTAAAGTCGAAGAACGGAGGTACTACCGTCTTGCCTTCAATAATGTCGTGGATATCTCTATGTGCGCGCTCTACGTCGATCGCATCGATAGTCTCGAAGTCGGGGCGTCCCGCTCTGTCGAACTGAAGGTCCTTAAGGAAATAATAATCGTCCAGCGACAGGAAAGCCGCGGATCTTCCGGACTTCGACAAGCCCTGTGACAGACGCATGGTGAAAGTGGTCTTGCCCGAAGACGTGGGGCCTGCGACGAAGATCGCCTTCTTGGACTTGTCTTCGTTCATGATATCGACTATCTTGTCGATCCTAGAGATAAAACCCTCTTCACTTGCCTTAATGAATTCCGGAAGCTTCTTCTGTCCGAGATTCTCTTCGAGCTCTTCTGTCGTTACATTTATCTTGTCTGCGAGAAGTGCCATACTTCCTCCTCTTATCTTCTGTATCTGAAAAACCTTCTCAGGATGAGTCTGTCTACCAGCAGATCGTAAAAATACTGGACAACCTTGAAGATAAGAACGAACAGTCCCGGTATAACTATCAGAGCTGCGAGGACGAGTACGATAACGAGCACAACGTGTATGCCGCCCGTGAGCACGCCCATAACCGTCGAAAAGCTTCCTCCGCCGGATGCAAATCTCTCGGTGTAGCTCTCAAGTGTGGAATTAAGGTAATCGATAAGGAAATCCTTAAGTCCGTTGCTCTGTACGGTCAGTCTGGGAATGATAAGACTTACCGTCAGACTCATAACGAGATAGGCTTTATAAACTTTTGCTGCCAAAACACATATCTTGCCCCACAGGGGCATGCCGTAATATCTGAAGCACATGACGGGATTACAGAATGTAAGTATGGACAGCATGATAGTGCTGAACATACCGAATCTTCCTACACCTATAAGAGGAGCACCCGTCCAATATAAGAATACGAGGAATATAAATGTCAGGATACCATACAGAAGGAACAGTTCGTAATGACGTCTGTTCTCAAAATCAGTATCACTCCAGTATCTGCCCAGAAACAGGCCTTCAGCGTAATCCAAAAAGGATAACCTCCAAACAAAAAATCCCGCTTATGTATTCTAACATACAACGGGGGTTAAATAAACGAGTCAAACCGCTTGATATTCGGTCAACGGAGCCTGAAACAACACTCCGTGGTAGCTTCTATGATCTCCTTGAGCTTGGTCCAGTTCTTCGGGAAATTCTTCGTGTGGCTCGACACCAGATCAGAGCCGTCGTCGAAGTTGATACAGATTCTCCAGGAAGAAGGATTGGCTGTCGGAACGCCGTACTTGGCTAATTCCCCCTTGTTGTAGCCTTCCATCCACTCGATCATGCCGGTCCCGGGAAGCTTCTCGGTAATAAGCTCGTACTTTCCGGGGGTAAGGGACTTCATGAAGTTGTTATTCCACATATAACCGTCATTCCATGAGATGAGCTTACGCGCGAAATCATAGCGGACCTTATATCCTCCGCCTGTAAATGAACTTATCTCCACTTCAAGAGTGGTGATATGGTTATATCTGTCGTCTGCCTTCATTCTCCCTCTTAATCGATCCGTATTCCGAATACCGAACCCTGAGTCGTTCCAATTACCAGGGTATTGCCGAATACGGCCGGTGACGCTTCGAATGTGACACCCGTTTCCGCCGAACTTACCTGAATATAAGTGATTCTCTCACCGGTAGATCCGTTGACCAGGTGTATCTGTCCCAAACTGTCAGCAATTATTATATATGCATTTCCGTCTTCGGTGTAGCAGGCTACAGGTGATGAATATGTATAAATATTCATGTCATAATGCCAAACTTCTGTGCCTGTGTCCCTATTGTAAGCGACCAAACGATTGCCGCTGGTAAGTCCTTCAGTCATGGAATACGAGAAAATAACGAGGTTTGAGATGTTTCCCATACCGATAATGGGGTTTCCGACGCATCCGCCGCTCTGATCGGTAGCGGAAGTCTCGCCGTTGTAGGTATAGCACGACTGGGATGTCTGCCATACTTCAGTTCCCGTAAGACCGTTGATCTTATATGTATAAGCAGCTCCGTTATACTGGCCGCTGCCCTGGTTATCTACCTCTGTACCGATATAGATATAAGGAATACCGTTCTCTTCCTGAACTACAGGCGAAAGATCCGAATCATCGCCCGTTCTGAATACCCATACCATCTGCATAGTATTCAGATCGAGACATACAAGATTGCAGTTATTATCCATGAAGTAGCAGTAATGGCCGTATACAGCGGCAGAACTCTCTACTCCGAGGTATCTTCCCTGAGTATCGTTGAAGATATACTTATATCCCGTGCACATCGGGTTAACGGATACCTGTCCCGTAACGGAATTGTACTGTGAATTAAGCTGGAAGCTGTAGATGATTCCGTTCTCGCACGGCCAGATAAGAGTATCCGTAGCCGCATCGATGATAGGAGACGAGTCGAAGGCACTCCAGTTCATTCTGTAAGCGCCGTCATCGAGACCTTCGTAGGAATACAGCAAAGATCCGTCTATCAAGGAATAGATATACATTCCGAATCCGTATTCGCCGTTATCGTCACCCTGACCAATATAGAGAAGAGGATAGCCTCTCGGATCAACGGCTGCAGTACCCTTGATACTTACGCCTGCATATATAGGATCACGAGTCATATTACCGTTCTCAAGATCCATAAAGTAGATATATCCGTCGAGTGAAGGACAGATAACCTCAGTAAAGTCAGGTCTTATAGCAGAAGGATAAACATTCATGTGAGCAAGCGTCTCGGAAGGCCATCTTACGATAAGAGGCTGGCCCGTAAGCCTGTAGCCTGTCCACTCGAACGTCATGTCGGAAGAAAGAAGGCTGTGGCCGTTCGTATATTCCCAGACCTGCGTCAAAGTATCGACAGTGCCGTCTGAAGGAGTCAGATAGCCGAACGAAGCCGTATTTCTGAAGTTATTGCCTCTGTATGTGAGGATTCCGGGGATCTGCGTGTAGTACAGCGGATCACCGATATTGATGGGATTCTCTCTCGAGTAATCCGAGATGATCTGTGAACCTACGATGATATTCTGCGTGATGCCTCTCATAGAAGGATCGACGCTGTCATCTATGACCGCTTCAGGATCGATGAAGATGCCTGCTGTCGCGGGATAAAGGATAGGATTCTGGTAATCAGCAAGCGGCGGGACCGGCGTAGGAGTCGGTGTGGATACCGCGATATAGTTGTTGATCATGGTGCCCGAAGTCGTATCCGTCTCGGGATTATTCTTCCTGGAATAGTAGACAACGGCCAGCACGGACGTCAGTACGACCGAGATTATGGTCAGGGTTACCACCAGCACCATAGTTCCGCCCGAAGGATCGTGCGAGGGCTGATGATAGCTGTTATCAGGCTCAATGTACTGATTTCTTAAATCCATAAGGGAAATAATATCACATACTTTCGGCGATTTCGATAAGGCGCGTAAGTCTGTGATTCATTCCCGACTTTCCTATAGGCGGATTCATCATCTTACCAAGCTCCGCTATCGATGCGCCGGGGTTCTCCTGGTGCACAACGGCAGCCTCATAAAGGCTTCGCGGCAGCTTCTCCGCTTCAGGGGAAGCCATAAGCTTTCCTATAAGCTCTCCCCTTCTTGCGGCCGCATCCGCCTGACGGCCCGTGTTGCCGGAATCGCAGTTAACTTCGCGGTTGATACCGGAATTCATCTCGCGCTCCGTCCTTATACTCTCGAAAGTAAGTCTCGCGGTGCTTGCACCTATGAGGCCTAAGATATCTGACACGGCATCGCCGTTTCTTACATATATGGCGTGGACCTCACCCCTGGCGGCCTCCGTATAAGGAATGTCGTACCCCGAGAGTATGCCCGTTATGACATCAGCGGCCTCTTCGTTTACAGGTCTGAATTCTACCCTGTATGCAGACATCGGGTCCGTAATGTAGCCGCACGACAGGAAGACGCCCCTTAAGAAAAGCCTGGCTCCGTTCTTCGGATCCAGCGAGATCTTCTCATTCGAGTTATCAAGCTCGTCCCTGCACTTCCCCATGACCTCCGCGGCATAATCCTTTACGGAAGTTCCGGGCATGATGATACCGGAGGCGAGGCTTCTTTTGTCCTCCGCCTTCTTCACGGGAAGCGCTGCGACTTCGGCTTTTACTCCCTTCGAAAAGCTCTCTTTCTTATCCTCAGCCTGTTGTCTCGGGCTTTTTGACGTCATATCTGGGGTCCCTGTCTATGTCGCGGTGATGTACTGTTACCCGGTAACCTTCGTCAGCAAGCATCTGACCCAGTCTCTCGGCGATGAATACGGATCTATGCCTTCCGCCGGTACAGCCGACTCCGATATTAAGTCTGGACTTACCTTCTCTGATATAGAAAGGAATCATGAACTTGAACATATCACTGATCTTGTCGATGAATTCTTTGGTCTCATCAAAGCCCATAAGATATTCGGCGATAGGCTCATCTTTACCGCTCATCATCTGAAGTCTCTCGACCCAGAAAGGATTCGGAAGGAATCTTACATCGATGACATCGTCACTGTCGGATGACAGGCCGTACATGAAGCCGAACGACTCGACATAGACGGACAAGCCGGAAGTCTCAGCTTCGTCGAGGACCGTGCGCAGTTCTTTTCGAAGTGCTGAGAGCGTTGTCATAGTGGTGTCGATGATATTGGTGGCGCGGCCTCGGATGCCCTGAAGAAGCCTTCTTTCTGCGGCGATAGCATCCACGAGGCTCATCTCAGCGGTGAGCGGGTGCGACCTTCTTGTCTGGCGGTAACGGCTTACGAGAACGTTGTCGTTAGCTTCGAGGAAGACGATCCTGTAAGTGCAGCCCATGTCGTTGAGCTTTACCATGGCGGCATCGAATCCCGCAAGAAGGCTTCTCGATCTTACATCGACTACGAGGCAGAGCTTATCTACTGCTATGGACGCCTCACTGTCGGTTGCCATGAAAGACTCGACAATACTCGGAAGAAGCATCGGAGGCAGATTATCGATGCAGAAATATCCGTGGTCCTCAAAGTAAGCCGCTGCCTGCGACTTGCCCGCTCCGCTCAAACCGGTCAAGATGATGATGTCCATTACTTCTTACTCCCGCCTAAGAATCTGACTTCGCATTCGAGTCTGACGCCGCTGTCGGCATAGACCTTATCCTGAATGTAATTGATAAGCTTCTTTATGTCTTCAGAGCCTGCAGTGCCGCCGTTATTAACGACGAAGCCCGCATGCTTGGGGCTTACCTCGGCGCCTGAATCATCGAGTGAGAATCCCTTAAGACCGGAGTCCTGGATAAGCTTGCCCGCGAAGTAACCCTCGGGGCGCTTGAAAGTCGAACCGCATGAAGGAACCGTCAAAGGCTGCGACGCAGTGCGCTTGTCGCGCAGCTCCTTAACGAGTGCGTTGATCGCATCCGGGTCCCCCTTCTTAAGTCTTGCGGTAAGTCTTGTGACGATCCTGTTGTTATGCGCGAAGAATGAAGTCCTGTAACCGAAGTTGTCCTTGGTTACTTCTATATCTTTAACTTCGCCGTCTTCGATATATCTTACTTCCACAGCGATGTCGGAGATGTCCCTGCCGTAAGCGCCCGCGTTCATGAAGACCGCGCCTCCGACGCTTCCCGGGATACCGCATGAGAACTCAGCACCCTCAAGACCTTCCGCAGCAGCTGTGTTGCCGAACTTGGAAAGCAGGCAGCCTGCCTGGGCTGTGATTATCTTGTACTCGTTATCCTGCGGGTCGTCTTCGACTTTAATGTCCGACATGTTATTGCCGAGCTTTATGATCAGCCCGTCGAATCCTGCGTCATCCGCGATGACGTTGGAACCGTTGCCTAATATGAATACCTCAAGTGAATTCTCTTCCGCGTACTTTATAAGTTCGATTATCTCCTCCTCGGAAGAAGGCTCTGCGAAGTACGAAGCGGGACCTCCCGTCTTCATCGTCGTCAGAGGCTTGAGCAATACGTCTCTTCTTATCAGATTCTCCACGGACATCAGCTTAAGTTGCCTCCCGGGAATACTCTGTTAACAAGATCCTGTGCGGCGTTAAAGCCCATCTTCTTAACTCTGTAGTTGATAGCCGCAGCCTCGACGATGATCGCGAGGTTACGTCCGGGTCCTACAGGGATCGTGATGGAAGGAACTTTGATGCCTAAGATTTCCGTGGTCTCCTCGTTAAGTCCCATACGGTCGTAAGTCTTGTTCTCATCCCACATCTCGAGATTGATAACGAAGTCGATCGACTCCTGCGGCTTTACGGACGATACACCGTAGAGCTCCTTAACATCCATGATACCGATGCCTCTGATCTCGATTAAGTGCTTAATGATATCGGGCGCCTTGCCCACGAGCGTTGTCTCTGAAACTTTTCTTATCTCGACCTGGTCGTCTGCGATGAGTCTGTGGCCTCTCTTAACGATCTCGAGCGCGGTCTCGGACTTACCTACACCGCTCTCACCCAAGATCAGGATACCTTCACCGTTAACCTCGACCAGAACACCGTGCATGGACACACGCGGTGCAAGCTCCATCTTAAGGTACTTAACAAGCTCGCTCGAGAAATCCGACGTCGCCTCCGCAGTACGCAGAACAGGTGTCTTCGTCTCCTCGGCAGCATCAAGTATCTCGGACTGCACCTCGTGGTTACGCGTGATAATCAGAGCCGGTATATCCTTCTCGAAAAGCTTCGACACAGACTTCTTCCTGTCCTCGGAAGTGAGGTTATTCAGGAAGGCGTGCTCCATGTTGCCCACGATCTGAAGACGGTCCGGACCGAAGTGATCGTAGTAGCCTGCAAGCTGAAGTCCCGGGCGCGTAACGTCCGCGACCGTTATCCTTCTTTCTTCTATATCGCCCGAATCGTAAACGACCTCGAGCTCGAACCTCTCAACTATCTGTGATAAGAAAATGCTTGAATAAGGCATCTGATTCCTCCGGGTTATTCACAAGGGAATTCCTATAGATTATACCTTTAGTTATCGAAACTTTCAGGTGTTACCACGTGAACATTATCGTAATCCGTTTCAGAGACGACATATACCGTGAAGTTATCAAGATCATAGACGCAGGACCACTGTGTGAATCCCTCCTGCTGAACGTCATCAAGAAGTTCCATCGCCTCCTCGATTGTCATGACATCACCGCAAGAAGTGATCGTCTCTTCAAGAGTGTCATATCTGTCGCAGTCGCGCGGATCGTCAGGATCAGCAAGATAGAAGTTTGTGACGTACTCCGTATCTATTATGTACATCTCATTATCTACCCACTCTGCAACGGCGGAGTTTCCGCTCCTGTCAGTTATGAACAGGTGATAGTTATAGACTGCCATGGAGTGAATGTCATTGGCCTCAAGGAACGCCATTGCTTCATCCACTGTCGCACAGTTATCAAGTATCGCTCTTATCGCGACAAGGATATAGACATCGTGCTTATCTGTCTGAGGATGCGAAGGATGATAATCGAGGCTCAATATGGAGATACCGAGTCCCGCTTCATTCATACCGTCGAAGGTAATCAAAGGAAATGCTCTGCTCATAACGCGGCCCATGGGGGAGACAACATCTGCCATCCTGTATTCGCCTGCAAGATTCAATACGCTCATGTCGCAGATACCGATCGATCTGTACCCGTTTTCCGGAGCGGTATAGATAATGGTTCCGTCTGTATCACCCAGATCGAAATTTCTTCCCATGATATGAGTTCCTTCAGGAGTCACCGCGCCGAAAGCACTGCATCCGAATCCTTCCAGATCCACAGACAGAGGCACACCGAAGAAGAGCTCCTGCGACATCGCATTAAGCATAGTAGCCTCGGAGTTGATCTCGTATTCGAGCATATTGTCCAGCTTATAGTCGTTATCGATACGCGCCATATAAAGACCCGGACAGAATTCTCTTAATGACATCATGGTAGAGATATCCTTACGGAAGATAAAAGCGGTTACCGCAACAACAGTGATGATGACAGCAACCGTTCCGATAACCAGATGCTTTCCTTTGATCCTGATCCCGAGGACCGCATAGATAAGTACGATAAGGAATACTATCCCGGCAGCCGCAGATATGATCTTTGCACTGAAATAGACGGATGTATCTTCGACCTGAAGCGAATAAGCTGTCGTGTTGTTCAGTATATCCTGCTGTCCTTCATCAGACATCCTGTACTCAAGACCGCTGATGATCTTCTGCATCTGTTCCTCGGTATATCCATATGCTACATATTCGTCGTAATCCTCGAGAATGGATGCGTAAAGGCTCTCAGCAGATGATCTCAGATTATCGGCCAGATCATGACGCATCTGATCCGTCGTCGGGATAACAACTGCCGTTACATTGGAATTATCCTGTTCCGAACTGTCGGAGGATGACACCTGATGCGGTTTATATCCGACTACAGGTATCAGTATATAGTCACTTCTTTCCTCACCTGTGTTGATCTTAAAGTAATGCCCGAAGCCCGCGGCGGTAAGAAGATCACTCTCAGCAGGAGAGAACTCGATACGCTCTCCTTCTGTAAGCTCGATCCCCTCCTGCATCACGACGTGATGCCCTGCGTTCCCGCGGCCGCTTAGTACAGATGCCGCAGCGAAAACTATAACCGAAGCCGCAAGAAGGACCGCGGATGTGATGATGACTGCTTTTCGAGCTTTGTGCATAATGATTCTTATCTCCCTTATATTCCTGTCATGGCCTTAGAAGCACGTTGGCATTGCATCTGCCGATCCATTCCTGTGAACCCAGGAAACCTCTGTAGACCTGTTCACGCGTCATGGCACCCGAATCAAGTCTCGAAGTCCAGTAAGGAAGTCCGACACCGTCGGGGTCACGCCCTAGGATGGTTATATACATACGCCTTACGAAGGCTTCATTACTCATGTTCGCACTCATGGCGCGGAATTCATTCGAGAAGAAGAATCCGTCTGCAAGCGTCATGCCGTCGACAGTGTTATTTACAAGTCTTGCATACCAGTATGCCTTACCCTGAGGGTCGGAACTTCTGCCCAACATATTCACGTAAAGCCTCTCGATGAAGTCCATGGCATACTGCTGCTCTTCTGCCGTTACCACGTTGGAATTCGACTGAGGTGAAGTGTATGTGACCGCAGATGAAGATCCGCCTGTGACGGTAACGCCGTTGGCACCAAGCTGCACCTGGTGATCGAGACCTATGAACCTGCCTGACGATGTCTGCCAGAGAGTAGGTCTTACAAGTGCGTATTTGGCTTCATCCCATGTCTGAAAATCATAACCTACGAGTCCGCCGGTGTCGCCGGAGTTCGCATTGAAGCACCAGAACGTGTGGCTTAATCCGTAACGGTTGATCATCTGAGCTTCGCAGTTCATCCACTGCTCATTAGGACCGCCGTCCATGAATCCGCCCCACTCGCCTATAAGCAGAGGAGCGATATTCTCTTCCCTGATGTAAAGGAACATATTGTGCCAGTACTCGCTGTAAAGCGTGTTGTAAGAGAAGCTTCCGTTATGGAACCACGGCTGCTGATATACGGAAGGGCCGTAGTCATGAGGCGAATATACGATCTGATCATTCCTGTCCGCACTGCCGAAGTTAACGGGATAATTACGAACGCCCTGAAGGTTGCCGCCCCAGAAAGCCGTCTGTCCGTTACATGTCTCGATGCCTTCGATAACGATGAGAAGATTCGGGTTAATATCGAGGATAGCATTACCTGCTCTCGTAGCTGCTCTTCTCCAGTTGTTCTGCGCATTGCTTCCGTCCCAGACCGTACCGCCGTGAGGCTCGTTCTTAAGATCGATAGCGATGACAGTATCGTTGCCGTTGAAGTGTGATGTAAGCCATGTAAGAGAGTTTATCCAGTCATCCTCTGAGTATGTACCGTTATACCAGTACTCATACATATGACCGCCGCCGTTGCTGTCTACGCTGTGAAGATCGAACATGATCTTAAGTCCGTATTCACGGCACTTGGCTACGGCATAATCCAGTATCTGAAGACTGTTCATTCCGCTAAGCTCGGGGTTGGTATATGCGTTGTAGTTTGCCTGGGGATACCGGCCGCTTCTCCATGCCAGGATCAGCGCAGAAGAGATAGGTACTCTTATAACATTGAATCCGTGGTCCGCGATGGCCTTGAGTCCTGATGCCATATTGATGGACCAGCAGCCGTCGAAGATGTTCGTGCCGGTGTTATAGCCGAACCAGTTGATGCCTGTAAGCCTGACTTCGCGCCCTTGTGCATCTACTATCCTGCCGCCTGACGTGTGCAGCCAGTCGTCGCCGTCCACGGCAGCGGCGTAGACTGTACGGCCGCCGTCCGTAATTTCCGGCATATTGACAAGCGTCGCTGAAAGCGACGCCGTCAATACAATAGTCAGAATTAGTGATACAGCTTTTCGAAGTGTCACGAGAACTTAACCTCGACCTTGTGTGAAGCACCGTCGGTGAAGATCGGTACCTTGCAGTCGGGGAGCTCGCTGCCGTCGCAGAAGACCTTGACGCCTTCGTTTGTACGGCGGAAGCCTTCGGGCTTGCTGATGCTGATGTCGTAGATCGCAAGTCCGCTGTTAACGGATACGTTAAGTCCTGTGTCGCTCTCTCTGAGCAAAGGCTCAACGATGAGTGCATCTGATGTGAACTCTACGCCGAAGCATGAGAACAGGCAGAGCAGGAGCCAAGTGGATGTACCGGAAAGCGTAGGTCCGATGTTCTCACCTGTGCTACTGTTGTTGTACTGTGTGCACCATCTCGGGTTACCGCATGAGTCGAACGGGTGCTTCAATGTTCTGTAAGGAAGGATGCAGTCGATTACCCAGTAAGCTGTCTTAGCAAGTCTTGCTGCGAGCTCAACATCGGATACTTCCTTTGCTGCCTTGAGCATAGCTGCTGCAGCCATCATGTTAGCGTGCTTGAATACACCGCCATTCTCACGGTCACCGGGATAATACAGAGCAACGTCGATCCTAGGAGCGATCTTCGGATAGTCAACTGTGGAGCAGAGTCTGAAGCCGTAAGGTGACTTGATGTACTTATCCATGGAGTCGAGCATTGTGGAGATCTGCTGCTCGTCTGCGCATCCGGAGAGTACGGACCAAGAGAATGCATTGAGGAAGTATGTTCCGGGAGCATCCTCGACCTGGAGCTTATCGCCTGCTGCACCGAGGTACTCGAGCTCGGGCTTATCCTTTCTGTTGAAGAGAACTCTTGCGAAGAAGTCGTTCTTCCAAGCATTGTCTCTCATTGTCTTCTTAACAGCCTCGGAGAGCTCGCCGAGCTCAGCTGCATATGCTGCATCGCCTGTCTTCTCGAACATGCCCTTAGCTGCATCGATAGCAACCTTGAGAAGGAAGCCGTTCATTGTGGACTCGGAGAACTCTGACTCGAAAGGAACTTCGCCGAATGCCTTGCCCTTAGCTGCGAGCTGCTCCTTATAAGCCTCAAGCTTCTTAGCTGCAGGCAGGAAGTCAGGATCAACTCTCAAGCAGTCATTCCAGTCAGCTCTGTCGATGAGCGGGATGCCGTGTGAACCAACGGAGATCTTAGCGCTGTATGTGATGATAGCCTTGATCGTCTCGAGGATAGTTCTCTTCTCGCCTCTTCCCTCCTTAACGGCCTTCATAGCCTCGTCGGGCGTCTCATATGTCTCGGCCATTACAACCTCTTCCTTGAGGAAGTCGTAGTCGCCTGTGAGTGATACGTATCTGTCGAGAGCCTGGAGGAGCCAGAGTCCGTCGTCAGACCACTGACCGGGCTCCTTGCCGTACCAGTAGAAGTTGTGGTTTGTATAACCATCCTTGAATACGTTGCTTGTCCACTCTCTGAGAAGCTTCTTAACGAACTCCTGCTGTCCCATACCTGCGAAGTAGTACATGGAAGCGAAGATGTCCTGGATCTCTCTGAAGCCGATCTCACGATAACCCTTCTGTGTCCAGTCAAGTGATCTGGATACAAATGTCTGATAGAAGACCTGGAAAGGAAGGTTGTTGTTAACATAAGACTCGAAGTTCTTGTCCTCGTGAGAGATCTTCATGTACTTAGCGTAGTCGTGAGTGAAGTTAACTACCTTGTCGAACATAGCAGGGAGAGCCTTCTCGTCGCTGTAGTAAGCGATGAGGTTAGCGATCTCCTCGTTAGTTGTCTGATCTACAACATAGTTGTCATTAACTACATCGGAAGACAAGCATGTGAAGTTGTCTGCTCTTACGGAGCCGCCTGCCTTAACAGTAAATGCTGTAGCAAGTGCGAAGAATCCGGGGCCCTTTCTGGACTGCTTGTCAGAAAGGAATGAGATGAACTCAGGCTTAGCGAGTGTACCGCTTCCTACGAAATCTGCATAACGTGCGCAGTACTGTGTAGGCAGCTTAGCCTTGCCGTCCTCGTGAACGATGAGTGTATTCCAACGGATGTTGCCCTTAGCGTTCTTAGGGTTAGGATCGTTACAGATAGCGAGGATGTTCTCGTTCTCGTCGTAGTAAACCTCAGACTCGCATACAACTGTCGTGAAAATAACGTCCTCGCTAAGAGCGTGAACCTGCTTCGTTCCGAACATTCCTGTGTATACAATGCGGAGGTCTCTGTCCTTGGAACCTGTGTTCTCGATGTTGATCATCTGAGCTTCTGTAGCAAGGGGCATGTCGTCCTGCGCAGGAAGGATGAAGATCGTTCTTGTGATCTTAAGTCCGTCCTCGAGCTCGTAAGAGATGATCGTTCTGTTCTGTGAATGTGTTGTTGTTACCTTCTTGAGGCCCTCAGCCTTAGCTGTACCGGACCAGAAGATCTGCTTGCCGTTCTCTGTGAGATAGAACTGTCTGTTAGCCGGGAAGCCGTTCTCCTCAGGCAGGTAGTCCCATCTTGTAGCGAGAACCTGTGTGTCGGCATGTGATCTGAAAGAACCGCCGCCCAATGCATCTACAGCACTCTTAGGTGTGCTCTGCAAAGGTCTGTCGAAGCCGATCCTGTTACCGATCAGCATGTTCGTGTAGTAGTGAGGTCCCGGTGCAGGTGTAGCAGGATCGAAGCTGAGCTCACCGTTGCCGTCAAGCTCGCCGCCCCATGTCTTGGCACCATCTATAGCAGCCTTGATAGCAGCCTTCTGCTCTGCGCTTATAGCCTCGGGAGCACTGCTGCCTTCCTTATAGAGATCTCCGTCTGCCGTGAACAGGACGCTTACACCCTGTTCGAAAAGCTTAGTGAGAATATCATTGATCTCGTTCAACTGAAGAACTACAGATACAACAGGCGACTCGAACTCGAGTCCGCTTACTGCAGCGACTGTAGGTTTCTTTGTAAATCCGATATACTGGGCGCTTACTGATCCTTCGATAAGATCACTGAATTTGCCCATTGCGATAGACTTAGCAGATACCTGATTGTCTCTTGCCTTGATGCCGTTCACGATGGTGTTAGATGCCATATTGGGAACCTCCGAAATATAGATGGAAAATACAACTTCTATTATATCAGCAGACCCCGCCAACCTAAAGGGGTTGACGGGGTCATACGTGAATTATTTTTAATGTTTTTAGCTTATCAGCCGAGGACTACCTCAACCTGGTGAGTCTTGCCGTCGCCTGCAACGGGAACGATGCAGCCGTCGATAGCCTGACCGTCAACTGTGAGGCTCTTAACACCCTTGTTTACGTGATCAGGATTCTTGATCTCGATCTCGTATGTGTCGCCTCTGAACTGACGTGTAGCCTTGAAGCCGTCCCATGCAGCAGGGATGGAAGGATCTACTCTCAAGCCG
>JAEEGL013912636.1_pt1 | contig 19304 bp, 21 predicted proteins | sample 9134231 | NCBI WGS metagenome assembly JAEEGL01 (sample SAMN16246548, study PRJNA631951) | gut metagenome | biome: gut microbiome; feature: rumen; material: fiber-attached | host: Bos | place: Iran: Karaj | collected 2018-10
ATGCGTTACTGTTTTAGACTGCAAAAACTTGGGACGTGTTTGTTATATAGAAGTTGGAGCTATGGTTATTGGAAAAATTGTAAATGAAAATAAAAAAAAGTTTAAAAAAGGAGAAGAAAAAGGACATTTTGAATTTGGTGGATCAACAATTGTTTTATTATTTGAAAAAGAAATTGACATAGATAAGATAGTTTTGGATAATACTAATAAAGAAATTGAAACAATTGTAAAATTAGGTGAAAGTATAGGTAGGTGATAAGTATGAAAAATAAAAAAAAATATGTTTTAATGTTTTTATTTTTTGTACTTATCATTTTTTTTACTCTTTTTAGTATATTTGATAAAAATTCTTTTTCTTCTATAATAGAAAACATAAAAAAAATAAATATTATATATATATTTATATGCTTGCTCATAATTTTTTTGTATTTTTTATTCCAAGGAATATATATGAAATCAATATTAAAGGCACTAAAGAAAAAAATATCATTGAAGCAAGGAATGTTTTATTCAATCGTTGAGTTTTATTTTAGCGGAATTACACCATCTTCAACCGGTGGTCAGCCCGTGCAGTTATTTTATATGACCAAAGATAAGATTCCAATGCGTAAGGGATATATTGCTTTGATGTTAAACACAATATATTTTAAATTAATTATTCTAATTTTGGGTATAATTGTATTATTGTTTAAGAATACATATATTTTTAGTCATTCTGTTGTTTATATTATCTTTTTTATTTTGGGATTTGTAATTGATGGCTTAGTTGTTTTTGGATGCTTTTTGTTGCTATTTAAACAAAATGTAATTAAGCGTATTCTTAAATTTATTTTAAAAATATGTAATAAATTTAAATTTTTAAGAAAAAAAACCAAGGATTTTGATACAAATAATATATTAAATAAATATAAAGATGAATTGAAATTTATGAGTAAAAATAAAAAAATTGTAATATGGAATTTTATACTAACTTTTATTCAAAGATTATTATTATTTTCAATTGCCTATGTTATTTATAGGTCATTAGGATTTAGCAAGTATAGTTATTTCGACCTTTTAGCTATTCAGGTTAGTGTACAAATAGCTATAGAAGCTTTACCTTTACCAGGCGGTGCTGGTCTATCTGAGAAAATGTTTCATGATATATTCATAACCGTATTTGGCATAGGACTTGCAGACGTTGGAATGCTCCTTACACGTACATTTTCGTTCTATATTCCACTATTAGTAAGTGGTATAATAATATTAGTTAATCTATTTATAAGTAAAAAGAAGGTAGAAGAATGAATAAAAGAAAGATTACTTTATTATTAAATATTTTAATTATAATTTTTGAATCAATTGGATTTATAATAATTATTACAAATAAAGGCCGAATAGGTATTGAATATTATACCGAAGATAGTAATATAATTGCTTTTCTTACATCCATAGTATTTGTTATATATCTTCTGCTTAACAAAAAAATCCCATATTATTTAAAAATGTTAAAATATATTAGTACAATATGTTTAACGGTAACGTTATTAGTAGTTATTTTCATACTCGCTCCTATGTACAATTTTAATTATGTTTTTTTTCTCTTCAAAAATGATCTTTTGTATCATCATTTACTATGTCCAATACTTTGTATCATATCTTTTACATTGTTTGAAGATATAGACAATTATACAATAAAAGATAATATAATAGCTACTTCGACAACACTTTTATATGGTATTATACTAATTATACTAAATCTAATAAAAGTCGTAGAAGGACCTTATCCATTCTTAAAAGTTTATATTCAGCCAATATATATAACAATAATATGGATAATAAGTATTTTAATCATTACATACATAATTGCTTTAGTACTTCGAATAATAACTAATAAAAAAAGAAAATGTGAAAAAAATGACAGAAATTTCAATCTTAATGTTAATATTTAGTATATCTTTTCTTCTTTTTAAAATATATATCTATACTACCAAAGAAATCAAAGCATCATCGAGAAAGGCACAATATAAAATATGAAGAAGCAAGATATAAAAAAATTAGAAAAATTTTAATAATATCAAGTATTATCCCTTTTATAATATCAATAATTGGTGTATTTTTAAATAAATAATAAAATAGAACTTGAGTACTTAAAATAAGCACTCATTTTTTAATTAATTTTTGGTATTCCATAATAAACCAAAGAATGAAAATAAATTGAATATATATAAATGAGAATAATTATATTATATAAAAAGTTATAAGAAATAATAATAAAAATAAAGTTAAAATGAAACACTAAAGATTAGTGTTTTTATAGTTTTTATGATAAAATTAAATAAGTGGTGAGAAAATGAAAGTATGTGTTATAGGTGGTGGAGCTAGTGGAATGGTTTGTGCAATAAGACTAGCAAGACGTGATATAAACGTTGAAATAATAGAAAAAAATAATAGTGTATGTAAAAAAGTATTAATGACCGGAAATGGCAAAAGTAATTATTTTAATGAAGATATGAATATTAATCATTATCGAAGTAATAATAGTGATTTTTTAAATAAAATAATTACTCATAATAACATTAATAAAATTCAAGATTTTTTTAACAGTATTGGTATAGTTCCTAGAATAAAAAATGGATATTATTATCCTTATTCTAATACTGCAACAACTATTAAAAATTTATTATTATTAGAGTGTAAAAAACTAGGTATTAAAATAAAAACTGACACAACTGTCATTGACATTAATAAAAAAGAAAAATTTGTCTTAAAAACAAATAAAGAAGATATTATATGTGACAAAATAGTATTCGCAACTGGATCTAAAGCTTTTATTAAAGATGAATATAATAGTTATAAAATATTAAAAAAATTAGGTCATAATATTATTAAACCATTACCTGCTTTAGTAATGCTAGAAGGCATAGGTAGTTATTTTAAAGATTGGGCAGGTATTAGGTGTGATGCAAATGTATCATTATTTGAAAATGATAAATATATAGACACACAATCTGGTGAAGTACAACTAACTAACTATGGTATAAGTGGCATATGTGTAATGAATTTAAGTGGAAGGGTCTCAAGAATAATTAATAAAGGAAATGTTGCCAGCTTAAAAATTAATTTTCTACCTTTTATAGATGATGGATATAAATATTTAGAAGAGAGATATCAATTATTTCCTCATTTAACTATCATAGAAATGCTAGAAAGTGTGATAAATTATAAGTTATTATATGTCATGTTAAATAAATGTCATATAGATGATAAGTTGACATGGAATGATTTAAGTAATGATAAGAAAAAACTACTTGTAGATAATATTTTTAACTTTAAACTTGACATAAAAAGTACTAAAGGTTTTGAATTTGCTCAAGTAGTTAGTGGTGGTGTTGATTTAAATGAAATAACAAATAATTTAGAATCTAAAATAGTAAAAGGATTATATATCATAGGAGAATTATTGAATGTTGATGGTGATTGTGGAGGATATAATTTAGGATTTGCTTGGCTTAGTGGTATGATAGTAGGAGATATATTATGATTAGAGTTAGACAGGTAAAAGTACCAGTAAGCAAAGATAATTTAAAAGAAGAAATATCAAAAAAATTAAGAATTAACATAGATGATATTAAAAATATTAAAATTGTCAAGAAATCTATTGACTCAAGACATAAACCTAACAACTATTATGTATACGAAGTTGACATTAATACACTTAACGAAGATCAGATATTAAATAGATTTAATAGTAATGATATTTTTCAAACACCAATAGAAGAGTATCAATTTAAACCAACTGGATTCAATCGGTTAAATAATCAGATAGTAATAGTAGGTAGTGGACCTGCCGGATTATTTGCTGCATATATGTTATCTACCTACGGATATAATCCGTTAGTTATTGAAAGAGGTAGTGATATTGATACTAGAATAAATAAAGTAAATAAGTTTTGGAAAGATAATATTCTAGATACAGAATGTAATGTCCAGTTTGGAGAAGGTGGAGCAGGTACATTTTCTGATGGTAAATTAAATACCTTAATTAAAGATAAAGATTTTAGAATGAAAAAAGTATTTGAAATATTTGTAGAACATGGTGCACCTCAAGATATCATGTATGAAAATAAACCACATATTGGGACAGATATATTAGTCAGTGTTGTTAAAAATATTCGAAAAACTATTATTAAAAATGGTGGAAGATTTAGATTTCATACTAAACTTACCAATATTAAATATGAAAAAAATCAATTGAAAAGTATTATTGTAAATGATAGTGAAGAAATATATTGTGACTGTTTAATACTAGCTATTGGTCATTCTGCCCGAGATACATTTAAAATGTTATATGATAATAAACTTTTAATGGAACCTAAACCATTTGCTATAGGTATTCGTATACAACATCCTCAAATCTTAATAGATAATAATCAGTATGGATTTAATAATGATAAAAGATTACCAGCTGCAAGTTATAAATTAACCCACACTTGTAAAAATGGAAGAGGAGTATATACATTTTGTATGTGTCCTGGTGGGTATGTAGTAAATTCATCATCAGAAAATAATATGTTAGCCATTAATGGAATGAGTTATCACGCAAGAGATAGTAAAATAGCTAATAGTGCAGTTATTGTAACAGTAACACCAAAAGACTTTGGAAATAATCCATTAGATGGAGTAGAATTTCAAAGAAAATTGGAAAGTATTACTTATAAAGTTGGGGATGGATTAATTCCTGTACAATTATTTAAAGATTTTATAAATAATAAAGAAAGTATAGATATAAAAAGTATTGAACCTAAATTCAAAGGCAATTATAAATTAACTAAATTAAATAATATATTTCCTGATTATATAATTGAATCTTTAAAGGAAGGAATATATGCATTTGATAAAAAAATTAAAGGATATGCATCTGATTATGCATTACTTGCAGCTATTGAATCAAGAACATCATCACCTGTTAGAATAATTAGAGATGATTCTTTAGAATCTAACATTAAGGGAATATATCCTACCGGAGAAGGAGCAGGCTATGCAGGCGGTATAACATCATCTGCTATGGATGGAATTAAAATAGCAGAAACTATTATGAAGAAATATAGGAAAGAGTGATAATTATGAATTTAAAAGAAGCACAAAAAAATATATATCAAAATAAATTAAATCATGGTTTTAATGTTACTGATGTTAATAAAGAATTTTGTCTTTTATATGGTGAAGTAGGAGAAGCGTATGACGCATATAGAAAGAAAAAAGATGATTTAGGTAGTGAACTTGCAGATATTGCTATTTACTTACTTGGGTTATCTGAAATATTAGGTATTGATTTAGAAAGTGAAATAACAAATAAAATGGAGATTAATAAAAAGAGAGTCTATAAAAAAGTAAATGGAGTAAATATAAAAGTTGAAACAGAAAATAATTAATCAAAAATTAGAAGAATTATCTAAATCTAAATTTAGAAGTAGTTTTCATTTAAGAAAATATATGATTAAATATATTGATGAAAAAGGTATGGATAAAGTATTAGAGCATGCATATGATTTTGTTAATAAAAAATTACTAAGTTTAAATGATAATGATGTCAAGCAAACACCTATGAAAGGACATCCTGTTTTTATTGCAATGCATGCTTGTGGGTGTTGCTGTCGTGGTTGTTTAGAAAAGTGGCATCATATTCCTAAGGATAAGATACTAACTAATAATGAAATTAATTATATTGTAAATATACTTATAGAATGGATTAAAAGTGAATATAAAAATAATAACAACTAAAGTTATTATCTTTTTAAAATTATGTTAAAATATAATTAGTTATAAGAAGGTGATTATATGAGAAAACCAAAACAAGTTTTAGTATTTTTATATAGAAAGAATAATGATAAATATGAATATTGTATATTTTATCGCAATGATTATCGTTTTTGGCAAGGTTTATCTGGTGGAGTAGAAGATGATGAAGATTTAATTGATACAGTTAAACGAGAAGTATATGAAGAAACAGGTATTAAGGTTAATAATATATTGAAATTAGATACTATATCATCAATACCAGGAATTAATGTAAATAAAAGTTTTAATTATAAAAATAATATTTATATAGTATATGAGTATGGTTTTGGTGTTAAAATAGATAATGAAGATATTAAGTTATCTAGTGAGCATAAAGAATATAAATGGGTTAGTTATGATGAGGCTATTAAATTACTAAAATATGATAGTAATAAGACAGCTTTATTTGAATTAAATGAAAGGTTGGTACATGATGAAAGTATTGATAACAGGTGCATCTTCTGGAATAGGTAGAGATCTAGCTAAAGTATTAAGTAGTAAGTATGATGAAATGGTACTTGTTGGTAGAAATATAGAAAGATTAGAAGATTTAGCGAAAGAGTTAAATAAGTCTAATATAAAAATAGTATCTACTGATATAAGTAATAAAGATAATTGTATAAAATTATATAATGAAAATAAAGATGTTGATTTACTTATAAACAATGCTGGTTTTGGAGATTGTGGAGAGTTTACTGAAACAGATTTGAATAAAGATTTAAATATGATTAATACTAATATAGTAGGACTTCATATTTTAACTAAATTATATTTATCTGATATGAAAAAGAGAAATAGTGGTCATATACTTAATGTTGCATCAATCGCCGGATTTATGCCAGGACCATTAATGGCTACCTATTATGCAACTAAAAATTATGTTGTAAAGCTTTCAGAAGCAATTAGAGTAGAATTAAAAAAAGAAAAATCAAATGTAAAAATTAGTGTTTTATGTCCAGGACCAGTTAATACTAAATTTAATGAAAGAGCAAATGTTAAATTTAGTATAAAAGGTATGGATAGTATGAGTTTAGCAAAATATACAATAAAACATTTAAATAGATTTTATATTGTTCCGGGATTTGAAGTTAAATTTACAAGAATTATAAGCCATTTGTTCCCTAGTAATATAATGGCAAAATTATGTTACAATATACAAAAGAAAAAAATATATAAATAGGCTTTGACTATATACAAAAAATGTATTATAATTAAGATGTAATGAGGTAGTAAGAAGTATGGAAAGAGAATTAAAGGGTAATCATGAATTAAAAGATGTCAAAAAAAATAAAGGGAAAAAGATAATAATTATTGTTTCAACAGTCATTTTATCATTAACAATTGTTCTATTTGGATTATACTATTTATTTGGCGGTAATTATTTAAAAATTAAGTCTAATAAAAAAGAAACAATAGAAGTAATGGTTGGTAACAGTGACTATAATAAAGCAAAAGTAACTTGTATATTTTTTGGCAAAGAAGTAGATAGTAAAAACATTAAACAAACTCAAAATATTGATATCAATAAAATTGGAACTCAAGAAGAAAAATATGAATGTAAAAAAAGCTTTTTTACAAAAAGCATTAGTATTAAATATAATATTGTAGATAAAATAGCTCCAGAATTAAAAATTGATAGTGAAGATAATATTTCTATTTATGTAGGAGATGAATATAAAGAGCCATTGTTTACAGCTATTGATAATTATGATGGAGATATTACTGATAAAGTTGAAAAAAATGGTACAGTTGATAATTCTAAAGTAGGTACTTACGAAGTAGAATACATAATAAAGGATTCATCAGGAAATGAAACCACAAAAAAAATAACAATTGAAGTAAAAGAAAAACCTATCGCAAAAAATAATGGAGGAGGAACTAAAAGTAGTGGTAATTTAGCTTGTGGTAACCCAGGAACTATTTATTTAACATTTGATGATGGCCCAAATGGTTACTACACTCCTGTAATTCTAGATGTATTAAAAAAATATGGTGTTAAAGCAACTTTCTTTGTCACAAGTGCGGGGCCAGATAATTTAATAAAGAGAGAATTTGATGAAGGACATGCTATTGGTCTCCATTCATCAACTCATGCTTATAATCAAATATATGTTTCTTCAGAAGCATTTTGGAATGATATGAATATTGTATCTGATCGAGTAGAAAGAATTACTGGACAAAAATCGAATTTAATTAGATTTCCAGGAGGTGCTTCAAATACAGTATCTAGACATTATAATGTTGGAATAATGACTCAATTAGCCAAAGAAGTTGAAGAACGAGGATATGGATATTTTGATTGGAATATATCTTCTGGTGATGCAGGAGGAACAACTGATCCAAACCAAGAATATCGAACTGTAATAAATAATTTATCTAAATCTCGTGGTAATGTTATTCTTATGCATGATATTAAAAAACATACTAGTGAAGCAATTGATTCAATAGTTAAATATGGCGTTGATAATGGATATAACTTTGATGTACTTAATACAGGTATTATATGTCATCAAGCAATAAGCAATTAATAATAAAAGAGTTTAAAAAACTAAATTTAACCTTAATATAAGAAGGATTAAAAATAACATTTACATTTAATGATTTATTAAATTATTAAAATATGAAGAAAAAATAGTAATAAAAAATATTGTAATACTTAATTACAATATTTTTATTTTGTATTTATTAGTATATCCAATGTATGAGCACCAGCCCCAATTAAATCTTGCCTTTCGCAAGTAGATAAATGATACTTAATGAATAAATTAAACGCATCATCATCCATCTTATTCAAAACATTTCTCATATAATTACTAGGACCATCAGGAGAAATAATTTTAACTCTTTTTAAATTAACAACTCTATTTAATTCATTAATATCATCAATTGTAACCCTGGAATAAAGATCAGTTTTTTTAGGACTAACATGAAAGTACTCATCAATATCATTATTATTAATAGCAGTTTTTATATTGTTATCTCTAAATCCATGTATTAAGACTGCATAATCATTCATACAATATGCAACCATAATAATACCATTCTTTTTGGTAATTCTTCTAGCTTCCTCTAAAGCTTTTATCTTTTCTTCCTTAGTAATTAAATGATACATAGGACCAAGTAACAATGTTATATCATATAAACTATCCATAATTTTATTTAAATTAATTGCATTTCCTAATATAGTATTAACACCAGGATAATTCTTCTCTAGTACTCTTAAATTATGCTTAACAAGTTCTACTGCCGTAACATCATATCCCTCATTAGAAAGTGTCCCAGAGTATTTACCTGTTCCTGCACCTATCTCAATTATTTTATCATTTTCCTTTAAATATTTATGTATATACTTCATAGTTGTCATAAATTCAATAGTACCATGTCTAGTATTTAATCTTTTATCTTCATTAAATTTATTATAATAATTTATTAGATTTTCTTCATTCATAAAATCACCAAATATATAATAAACTATAATCATCTATTTTTCAAGTAATAATGAATAAATGTAATATATAATAATGAAGCGAAAAAGAATAATTTATATACTCTGATTATTATCTACATAAATATAGTATTTCCTTAAATGTTAAATACCATTAATTAATATCGATATCGACTATAAAATAAAAAAATATAAGTTAATACTTATATTATGCAACACTTTTATTTAACGTTCTAAGCTCTCTCGCACTCATTCTTACTTTTTCACCATTATCTAAAGTTACTACTTGTAGATTTGGTTTTTGAACCCTTTTAGTAGCTCTACAAGAGTGAGATCTGTTATTACCAGATAAAGGCTTCTTATTAGTTACTTTTTTTGCCATATCTATTTCCTCCTATCAAGAATTAATTTCTCTCTGCGTATTTGAGTTTACCATATTTTTACTTATAAGTCAAATAAAAATCTATAATTTTTATAAAATTTATAGTAAAATAGTATTAGGAGGGATAAATATGTATACACCACTTAATATAAAGACAGATAACTCCCTATTAAAGAGTATGATTAAGATTAATGATTTAATAAAATTTGCTATTCATAATAACCTAGATTGTCTAACTATAACTGATAATAATATGTATGGTGTTATGGACTTTTATAAGTGCTGTATAAAAAATAATATTAAACCCATTATAGGATTAGAAGTTAAAATAGATGAAAATATAATAATACTGTATTGTATGAATTATAAAGGTTATCAAAATTTAATTAAATTATCTACCATTATGAGTGAAAGGCAATTAAATATTAATGATTTAGATAAATATAGTAGCAATATAATAGCAATTGTACCTTATGATAGTGTTAATATTTATGATAAATTATTCTTTTATGAACACAAATTTAAATCATATAAAAATATTGAAGAACGAAATAATTTATCTGGTAATTTAATTTATATGAATGAAATATTATGTTTAAATAAAGAAGATTATAAATATTTAAAATATTTAGAAGCTATAAATGAAGGACTTACTGTTAATTTTATTGAAACAAATTATAAAGAAAATTATTTAATAACCTACAATGAAATAAAGAGTAAATATCCCCTTGACTTAGATAACAATCAATTAATTAAAAACTTATGTAACATAGAATTGCCTTTTAATCAAAAACTAATGCCTAAATACAATAATCCAGATAATATTGATAGTTATACTTATTTAAAGAAATTGTGTATTAATGGATTAAAGAAGCATTTTGGAAGTACTATAAGTATTAATTACCAAGAAAGATTAAAGTATGAATTAGATATAATTAATAAAATGGGATTTTCCGATTATTTCCTAATTGTATACGATTATGTAAATTATGCCAAAAAAAATAATATTATTGTTGGCAGTGGAAGAGGAAGTGCGGTAGGTAGTTTAGTAGCATACTGTCTTTCTATTACTGATGTTGATCCTATCAAATATAATTTATTATTTGAAAGATTCTTAAATCCAGAAAGAATAAGCATGCCAGATATTGATATAGATTTTGAACATCTAAAAAGAGAAGAAATTATTAATTATTGTATCAGTAAGTATGGAGAAAAAAGAGTAGCACCAATTATTGCGTTTGGGACCTTAGGAGCTAAACAAGTACTTCGTGATGTTGGAAGAGCTTGTAACATTGATTTAATATATATTGATAGCGTATGTAAATTAATAGATCCTAAATTATCACTAAAAGAAAATTTTGATAAAAACAATAAGTTGAGAGACTTATTATTAAGAAAAAATGAATTAAATGAAGTATATAAAATATCCTATAAATTAGAAGGTATCAAAAGACATACCACCATCCATGCTGCCGGTATCATCATGTCAAGTACAAATTTAGATAATATTATACCCCTTGATAAAAGTCATGCATCATTCTATACAAGTGGATACGATATGACTTATTTAGAAGAAATAGGGTTGCTTAAAATGGATTTCCTAGCAATTAAGTATTTAACAACAATTCACAATATTATTGATACTATCAATAAATATGAACACATTAATTTAACTTTTGACAACATACCTTTAAATGATAAAAACGCTTTAGAAATTTTTAAAAAAGGCGATACAGTAGGAATATTTCAATTTGAATCAGAAGGAATCATTAACTTGTTAAAACGTTTAAAACCCAATACTATGGATGATATATTTGCAGCCATTGCTCTATTTAGACCAGGGCCAATGAAAAATATTCCAACATATATAAAAAGAAAAAATAATGAAGAAGAAATTGATTATATAGATGATAGTTTAAAAGATATTTTAAAACCAACATATGGAATTATGATATACCAAGAACAAATAATGCAAATAGCTCACGTAATGGCAGATTATACATTAGGTGAAGCTGATATACTAAGAAAGGCTATGAGTAAAAAGAATAGAGAATTATTATTAAAAGAAGAAGAAAAATTTACTAGCCGTAGCATAAACAAAGGATATAATATAGAAATAGTAAAAAGAGTATATGGATTGATGTTAAAATTTGCAGAATATGGTTTCAACAAATCACATTCTGTTGGTTATTCAATAGTAGCATATAAAATGGCTTATTTAAAAGCCTATTTTAGAAAATATTTTATTGTTAATTTACTCAGTATGGATAATGGCAGTATTGATAAAACTAAACTATATATATATGAAGCTAAATCATACGGTATAAATATTTTAAAACCAGATATTAATCTGAGTGATAAAGATTACAAATTAGAAAGTGGCGGTATTAGATACCCTTTCAATATTAAAAATATAGGTTTAAATGCAATTAATACAATACTAGAAGAAAGAAGTAAAAATAAATTTATTGATATATATGATTTTATAAAAAGATGTTATGGGAAGAGTGTTAATAAAAAAGTTTTAGAATCATTAATATTAATTGGTTTTTTTGATAGTTTCAGATACAATCGAAAAACATTATATGATAACTTAGATATTATCGTCAATTATGGCGATTTAATTAAAGATATGGATCCTATATATGATTTAAAACCAGAAATAATTGCAAAAGAAGAATTTAGTAAAAAAGATTTAATGAATTATGAATTAGAATATATAGGATTTTATTTAAGTAATCATCCTATTACAGAAATAAAAATGAAATACTCTAATATCATAAATACAAATCAAATCAATGAATATTTTGATGAACAAGTTAATATTATTATTACTGTAGATAGGTTAAAAGAAGTAATAACTAAAAAAAATGATAAAATGTTATTTATAACCGGTAGTGATGAATTAGGAAAAATAGATGTAGTATTATTTCCAAAAACATATGAAAGATATAACAATAATATAAAAAAAGATGATATTATATTAGTAAATGGCAAAGTGGAAAAAAGATTTGATGAATATCAAATAATAGCAAACAATATTGAAATAGTTTTGGAGGAATTATGAGAAAATTAAATAAAAAGGGTAAGATTATAATAGCTGGTATAATTATTTTAATTGTAATAGGAGTTGTAACTATTATATATTTCAATGGTAAGAAAAGTAATAATGACAAAGTTGATAAAAAAAATAATAGTAAAAACGAAATCAAAGAAGAAGTACAAGAGGAAGTTAAGAAATTAAATATTATTGATATCGATTCTGATTCAAGACCTATTGCGGTTATGATAAATAATATTAGTACAGTATGGGGATATCAATCAGGTATACAAGATGCATATTTAGTATATGAAATAATTGTAGAGGGTGGATATACGAGATTAATGGCAGTGTATAAAGATAAAAATATAGATAAAATAGGGTCAGTTAGAAGCTCTAGACATTATTTTTTAGATTATGCTCTCGAAAATGATGCTATATATGTACATTTTGGATGGAGTCCACAAGCACAAAGTGATATGAATAAATTAGGAGTAAATAATATTAATTTTATGAGTTATGATGGTTATACAAGAGATAGAAGCCTTAATTTAGCATCTGAACATACGGCTTTTACTACAACTGATAAAATATTAGAGGGCGCTGAATATTATAATTATCGTAAAACAAGTGATAGCAAACCAGTTTTAAATTATAGTATCGATGAAATTGATTTAAGCACAATGCAAGAATCAAAAGTAGCAAATAAATTATTTATTAAGTATTCAAATAGTCGTAATACTAGCTTTGAATACGACGAAGTAAACAAAGTATATAAAAGATTTCAAAATGAACAACCACAGATTGATTATGTAACAAAAGAACAATATACAGCAAAAAATATCATTACATATCAAGTAAGTAACTATACCATCTCCGGAGATGATAAAGGTAGACAAGACATAAACAATATTGGTAGTGGAGAAGGCTACTATATTACAAATGGATATGCAGTTCCCATAACCTGGGAGAAAACTAGTAGAGAAAGTAAAACCATTTATAAGTACAAAAATGGAACAGTAATAGAAGTAAATGATGGAAATACTCATATCGAGATACAACCATTAAATCAAGAATTAATAATTGAATAAGAATATTATATATATATATAAATTTAAAAATAAGAAATTAATAAATAGCAAAAAATATAATTAATGTAAATTATAAATTCATAAAATATTTCAACTTATGAAAGAACCAAAACACCTCATTACGGAGGTGTTTTCTTGTGAATAAATAGTTTTAGGAATTTATATATGTATGTAGATTTCTAATTATACATCCAAATTTGTTTTAGTTTTCAAAGTAAAAATATGAAATTCTATAAATAATAACAATAATTGAAAAAAATACAAAAAAAAGTTTAAAAAATAAAAAAAGTATGCTATAATTCTATATAGGGTAAGAAAGTAAGAAACATCTGAAAATGAGGTAACTTATGAAAAATATAAGATTAAATAGAAAAATGCGAATAATTACAATTATATTATTTATTATTATTGGAGTTATTTCATTAGCATATGCCGCATTATCAAGTACAATGACTGTAACATATAATAATGTTAAACAGCAAGCACTTATATGGCAAGTAGGTTTTCATGAGGGAAATGTATCAAAGACAACAACTGGATCAGGATCAACTACTGGCTTGTTATGCGGTAATGCATATGCAACAGCAACAACAGTAACAGTTGGAAATACAAGTTTAAGTAAACCAGGGGATAAATGTATTTGGCATTTAGTCGTTGAAAATAAAGGAGATATTGATGCAAAACTTTCAACAATTGCTGCTACCGCACCAACAGGTACTGATGTATCTTGTACCATTGCATCAGCTAAAAATCAAATGACCTGCGGTAATATTATCTATAGCTTAAATACAGATGATAATGGAACATTACTAACCACTACTAATACTGTTGTTAGTAAAAGGGCAAGTGCATCATCTCCAGGTACATTAGATGTGTATTTAATTGCAGAATATAAATCATCCGTTACGTCCTTAACTTTAACAAGCAATATTGTACAAAGTTCAGCAAAATTCACATTGAATTTTACACAGCAATAATATTGACAATAATAAATTAAACAGAAAGGAAGCAATAATTTCATGAAATCTAGAAAAAAAATGTATGTATTCCTATCTTCATTAATTGCCATAATAATAATGATATCAATAGCATACGCTGCACTATCATCTACATTAAATATTCAATATGGAAATGTTACACAAACACTAATAAGTTGGAATGTTGGGTTTGAACCAGGAGATCCAATAAATGTTGATACAGTAGGTGGGACAAGTAATGTAGGTAGATCTTGTGGAACAGTAAAAGCGACAGCAACTGCTGTAACAGTTCGTGCCACAACTTTGAGTAAACCAGGGGATAAATGCGTATGGAAACTAAATATTTTAAATCAAGGAGATATAGGAGCAAAATTAACACAACTTACATTTACAAAACCAGGCGGATATACAGGCGGTGATACTTGTACTATAACAACAAGTGGAAGTAAAAATAAATCAATGATGGTGTGTGATAATATTAAATATAAAATTACAACAGATCAAGATGGAAATAATTTACTATTAGAAGATAGTACAACAGTTGCAGCACACAGTAATTTATATGTTTATTTAACTGCTGCCTATGTACCAACTACGACAACAGTAGAAAGTGAAATAGTTTATACAAATGCTAAAATTCAATTAAAATTTTCACAAAATTAAGATGAAAATTTGACTATCTTATATATAAAAATTAAAAGAGGTGAGACTATTGAAAAGAAATAGTCATAAAAAAAATAAAATTGCAATTATCATTCTTATAATTGTAGTTTGTACAATTTCTGTTTCTTATGCTACATTGACAAAAACATTGACTACAAACTATGCGAGTATCACTCAAACTCCATTAAATTATGAAACGATAGTTATGTCAGGTAATGTGATAACAGATTCACAATACACTTATAAATACTGTGGTACTATTTCGGTAACCAATGATCATAAAATTACAGTTAGCGGTGTTAAAATGTACGCAGGTGCAGAGTGCAAATATAGAATTGTTATAAAAAACACAAGCGGTTCAGGATTAAAATCAAAATTAACAGGTATAGAACCAATATATCCAACTGGACAATCTAATTGCTCTACATCATCAAGTCCATCTTACTTTGGATGCGATATCCCTGGCGGAAGTACAGGAAGATTTAGATACACATTATCAGCATATTCATCATTTTCTTCAAATCTTTCGACTGGAGCTGTAATTAATGATGGGTCCACAAAAACTATATATTTAAAAATTAGTAATACTGCAACAGAAATTGTTGCAAACGCAACAGCCAATGGTGGAGGGTTTAAATTAACCTTTACTGCCCAATAAGGAGGACGATTTATGTTTTATAGCGGATTTTCGTAATAGAAATAATAAAGGTTCAAAATTTACAAAAAGGAAAGGAGCTATTTTATGAACCCCAAAAATATAAACTCTGAGATATTTATTAATAAAATACAAGATAAAAATATACTCATATCTAACTTTAAAACTGACAATAACAAAATTAATAAATTTAAAGAATTTATAATAAAATGAAACATTACAACAAAAAAAGAATGTATATTATTTTGTCAGTTTTAATTATAATAACAATTATAATATCAATCGGATATTCAGTGCTTTCTTCAACTCTAAATATAACATACAATAGTGTTAAACAGACCAATTTAACTTGGGATGTAGGATTTGAGATACCAACAGGAGGAACAGTAGCCGGAGAAGCCATATCCACAAATAATAACACAACAGGAATTAGTTGTGGAACAGCAACAGTTACTAAAACTAGTATAACCATTTCGGATATGAAAGTAAGTAAACCAGGTGATATATGTGTATTTGCATTTAACATTGTAAATGCAGGAGATATAAAAGCCAAACTAATGACATTTAACTTTACTGCACCAAAATTAAATGGTACATCAACATCAGTACAATGTTCATTATATGGAGATACAACTAACGAAGATCTAACAGAAAGAATTTGCGGAGTAATCAGATATAGACTTTGTAAAGATTCAAGCTGTGCAACTAGATTTCAAGCAAATGCTAGTTCCATAAATGCAGGAGCAACACAACCAGCATATCTAAGAGTATATTATCAATCTGACAGTCTTACCGGAACTACTACTTATCAAAAAGGCACTAAACTTGAATTAATTTGGGGTCAATCTTAGAAAAAGCACAAAGACAGAGGAGGATTTTTTATATGAAAAGAAAAGACAAAAAGGTAAACTATAAAGTTTTGACTGTAATTGCGTTAATATGCGTTGGATTTATCTCAATAGCATATGCATTATTAAGTAGTACTTTAACCATTACATTTAATAAAGTAACACAAGATGCTTTAACTTGGAATGTAAGATTCAAAAAGCCTACTGATGGATACACAGTAACAGCAACTGCAAGTTCATATAACAACAATACGACAGGTTTTAGCTGTGGACTTGCTACAATAAATAATTCAAATCAATTAACAGTTACAGTAGCAGAGACTCATTTGAGTAAACCTGGTGATAGATGCGTATGGCCACTTACAGTTGAAAATGTGGGAACGATAGCAGCAAAATTAAAAACTGCAACGGGTAATAAGGGTTCTAATACATGTACAGTAAGTGGAACACAGTTGACTTGTGGAAAAATAGTTTATATATTAGCTACAGATAGTGCATGTACAACTAAGTTAACAACAGGAGGAACATTAGCAGCTTCTACAGGAACACAAAATCTTTATTTGTGTGCATATTATCCTGAAACAGAAACAGCACTAGCAACTGGACTACCAATTACGCAAAGCGGTATATCCTATACCCTAGTTTACGAACAGAACTAATATCATAACATTAAGTCAAAATAAAATAAAGAATTACTTATGTTACAATATTTAAAAGGAAGGAGGATATGTGAATCATCAGATTTAATAGAGTATTCATAGAAAAAAATTATGAAATATGAAAAAAAGAAAAAATTGTATATTATTATATTGGTATTATTAGTAACAACTATTTTAGTATCAGTTGGATATTCTGTACTATCCTCAACATTGAGTGTATCATATAGTTCGGTACAACAGAATAATATCAAATGGGATGTTGGTTTTAAACTTCCTGATGGTCAGAATTCGTTTCCATATACAGTTGATGGCCAACCAACATCGTATAATAACAACACAACTGGCATTAGTTGTGGAACAGCAACAGTTACACGTTATGCGATAACTTTATCTGACATAAAAGTAAGTAAACCAGGAGATAGATGTCAATATAACTTTGTTATTGAAAATTCGGGAGATATAAATTCAAAACTAACAGTGTTTAACTTTATTTCCCCAAAGAAGAATGGAACATCTACATCTGAAACTTGTGAAGATCCAGGAGATCCCACTCTTACAGAAAGAATTTGTGGTAAAATTAGGTACAGATTTTGTAAGGATTCAACTTGTGGAACAAGATTTCAACAAGGTGGGTCACCAATCGCTGCCGGAGCAACCCAAACAGCTTACTTAAGAGTTTATTATAATGATGATGTTAATTTAACTGAAACAACAACATATCAAAATGGTGCTAAGTTTGAATTAACATGGGGACAAAATTAGGAGGTGAAAAATTGGAAAATAATAAGAGTAAATCGAACGAAAAAACGTTATATCTCATAATATGTATTTTATGCGTAGTAGTTGTATGTTTATCCATTGCTTTTGCAGCTTTGTCAAGCCAATTACAAATAAATTTTGGAGCTGTAAGTCAAGGAGAACAAAACTGGAATGTTGCATTTGAAACAAATAATTCAATCCAACCAACTATGTTTGGAACAAGCGACGTTGGACGTAGTTGCGGGACAGCAACAGCTACATTAACAACTGTCTCCATTTCAGATACTCATTTAAGTAAACCATCTGATGGATGTCGTTGGCCATTAAAAATTAAAAATACCGGTACTATTACAGCTAAATTAAGTTCAATTAGTTTTACTCAACCTACGGGAATAAACGATTGTATAATTTCAGAACATGAATCATCTATGTTATGTGGAAATATAACATATAAACTTACAAAAGATATTGATGGTAATATACTTTTAAGCGATGTAACTGACACCATTGCTGGTGGAACAGATCAACAAGTTTATATGTTTGCACTTTTTACTGGTAATAGTTTATCAGGTACTCAAGTACAACATTCAAATGTTTCACTTGAACTAAATTATTCACAACAATAAAATAAAAAATATTTAGGAGGAAGAAAAATGAAAGAAAGATCAAATAAAGGATTATATGTTGTAATTGGAACATTATGTGTTGCAATAGTAGCATTAACAATAGCATATGCAGCATTATCTGCAAATTTACAAATTAACTTTGGAGCAGTAACACAATCAGCACAATCATGGAATGTACACTTTGTAGGAAGTTCAGCAACAGGAACAGCATCAAGTGCAGGAACAGATACAAGCGGAGTAACATGTGGAGCAGCAACAATTACTGATAGTTCAGTAACAATAGCAGCAACAACAATATCAAGACCAGGGGATAAATGTACATATCCATTAACAGTAAAA
>JAEEGL012645571.1_pt1 | contig 19303 bp, 12 predicted proteins | sample 9134231 | NCBI WGS metagenome assembly JAEEGL01 (sample SAMN16246548, study PRJNA631951) | gut metagenome | biome: gut microbiome; feature: rumen; material: fiber-attached | host: Bos | place: Iran: Karaj | collected 2018-10
CAAAAAAGAGGCAACCCGCAATTGGGCTGCATATCCGTATCTGTTTACCGAAAACCGTCAGCCTGAAAGCGGAAACTATCTTTTGGTTCCGAGCACTTCATCTGAAAACAGACGTTATATTCCACTCGGATTTATTGACAGCTCCGTAATATCTTCAAACGCAAATCTTCTTATTCCTGATGCAACGCTTTACGAGTTCGGAATTATGACAAGCAACGTCCACAATGCTTGGATGCGTACGGTAGCAGGCAGATTAAAAAGTGATTACCGCTATTCGGCATTACTTGTCTACAACAATTTCCCGTGGTGCAATCCGACAGATTCGCAAAAAGCAAAAATAGAGCAAACGGCTCAGGCAATTCTTGATGCCCGTGCAAAATATCCCGATTCGTCTCTTGCCGACCTTTACGATGAAACTACAATGCCTGCCGATCTTCGCAAAGCCCACAAAGAGAACGACAAAGCAGTTCTGGCAGCTTACGGCTTTAGTCCGAAAATGACAGAATCTGAAATTATTGCCGAGCTTTTCAGAATGTATGAAAGGCTGGTAAAATAATTTTCCTGACGAATTAACAACGCTTTGCCGCCCCAACTTTACCGCTTAGCATCGGCAATCTGCTTTTTTTTCTTGAAAAGATGATATAAGTCACTAGCATATCTGGTTTTTTTTGGCATTTCTTTTTTTTTGAGGTTTCGAATGGGAAAATACAGCAATCTTACCAAGGCACATGAAAATGTTACCAATGAAGTAAAATTTGAGTTTGTAAAGGGAAAATATACAGGCGGCGAGTTCTCCATCCACAACGGGCAGACCCTCACGATCGGCAGGGACATCTCCTCGGATGTTGCGATCGTTGACTCAAAAGTCAGCAGAAACCACGCATCGATCATCGCTTACAACGGAAAGGTCGTGATCGTTGACCACAACAGCACGAACGGCACCTTTGTAGATGATGAAAAAATAACTCCGTCAACAGAAATCGAGCTTTCGGCAGGCTCCCGGATCGCAATCGGCGATTCAACGATCCTTGTCGACCTTAACGCTCCGGGACTCAAAAAGAGCGACAAGTCCGCACAAAACTCTCCGAATGTCGCTCCGGCACCGGATCTTGGAGTCGAAATCGAGACAGAAACAGAGCCGGAAGACTCTTTCAGCGCTGTAGATCTTGATGCGGCAATCGAAGCCGCCCTCGAACCAGCGGACAAGCCAAAACCGGCGGAAACACCTGTGATCAAGCTCGCAAAGCAGACGAGTGAACCCGAAAAAGAGCTCACTCTCGAGCCCGAAGAGGATGTTCTCGACACGGATTCAATTCTTGAAGAGATTTCCGGCGACAGCGATGCAGAACCGCTCACTCTCGAAAATCCGGAAAAACCGGCGGTCATAGATCCGGGAAAGATCCAGATCGGAAGGCTCAGCCTCAAACGCGCAGGCAAGGCCGATATCGAAAAGGACGCTCTTGCAAACACAAGGACTTCGACCTCCGGCGATCTGTCAACGATCGACATTACCGATCTTATTCAGATGCTGAGTCAGGCGGCAACTTCCGGAGTTTTGACAATAAAAGCGACAACCCCCTTCAAACAGGATACCGAGATCGTCATCAGCACAAAGGGCATGATCGCCTGCAGAGACCTTACCAATCCGAACTTCTCGCAGGAGAAGGCTCTTTCGAGAGTTTTGCTTGCAAATGTCGGCGAATACTTCTTCAAAGCTGACCAAGGGATCAAAACCGATACTCCGAACAAGAGCCTCACAGAGCTTTTCGAAAGCGCGACCTCTCAGATCAACGACCTTATGAAGTGGAGAAAGATAAGCTCTCACAACAAACTTGAACTCAAACTTCCCATGATGGGAAAACTCTCCTCGCTCAACAAAACAGAGCTCGATACACTTCAGTTCATGCTTGAAGCCAAGAGTGTTCTTAAATATTTAAATTCATTTGCAGATATTGACGACTTCATGTTGTTTGCAGAGATCGTTAAATATATCGACCGCGGAATCCTCGACAACAGTTTCGACAACGGCATGGGAGATCTTTTCTAGGTTTTAACGGTTCAGTTTGCGCATCTATATTTACGGTTTTCCTCTCGATTTTTCTCTTTCGCCCTTTTTTCAGGAGCACGCCGCATTTCTGGCGGGTCACAGTATCCTCTACCTGCCGTTTCGGGGAAAGTTCAAGGATTTCGACAGACTTTTACGGGATCCGGAGTGTCTTGGAGCAAACGTCACGATCCCGTTTAAAACAGAGGTCTTAAAGCTATGCGACAGCCTTACGGAAAGGGCAGAGAGGGCTGGAAGCGTCAACACGATCTTTAGATCCGAGGGCAGGATCATCGGAGACAACACCGACGGAACAGGACTTCTTGAGTGGCTGAAAATGAAAAAAACGCCGCTTGAAACATGCTGTATCCTCGGAAACGGAGGTGCCGCCCGCTCTATCGCCTCAGCGATCTCCGCGACAGGAGCAGAGATCAGGATTTATGCAAGGCAGGAGCATGGCTGGGAAGATAAATTCGGCAGGTTTTATCCCCTTTCCAACTGGAAGGACGAATGCACCACGGTCAACACCCTCCCCTTTCCTGTCGAAGGAAAGAATGTTGTAAATATCGGCTACAGGTTCGGAGAATTCAACCTTGACGCCGTAATGATGCTGGCACTTCAGGGCTGGCTGGCATCAAGAAGATGGTTCGGCGAAAGGGTCGTTCCGAAAGAGCAGTTTATCGCCATAGCGATCCTGCACGCTTCTACCCAAAGGAACAAAGAACTGATTTTTAACCTCACAAATAAAAATTTTTGACTATAATCACCCGTTAAATTTTGATTTTGAACTGAGGAAAAGATGACACCCAAGGAAAAAGCGCTCGAAACTCCCGCGATGCAGCAGTATATGGCGTTTAAAAAACAGTATAAGGACGCGATCCTCTTTTTTAGGATGGGCGACTTTTACGAAATGTTCTTCGAAGACGCTGTCGAAGCGTCGGAAATACTTGGAATTACTCTGACTTCCCGTCACAAGGATGCAGACATCCCTCTTGCCGGCGTTCCGTGGCACAGCGCTGACCAGTACATCAAAAAGCTTCTTGAGGCAGGGAAAAAAATCGCGATTTGCGAGCAGTTTGACGTTCCTAACCAGAAAAAAAGGACTATCGAACGCAATATCGTGAGGATCTTGACACCCGGAACGATCGTTGAGGAGAGTTCTCTCGTCGAAAGCAAAAGCAACTGGCTGATGTCGATTTTTCTCAATAAAAACGAGGCTTTTCTCTGCTGGATCGATGTAAGCTGCGGAGATGTCTTTTACACAAGATCGCAGGAGACGGCGCTTTTCGAGACTGTTTCGATGGTCTCTCCGAGGGAAATCGTACTGTCCGAGCCCTCTTCGCTCGTTTCAGGCGAAGTCCTCGACCGATCCGAGCAGGAGGACTGGGTCCCGTCACAGAATGCCGCCGAGTATCTGGAATCCGAGGCTGTTCTGGCTCTCGAACACGGTCTTGTCGAGTCGATCCGGCAGATGCTTTTCTACATCGATTCGCTCTATTTCGGCAACTTTCCGCCGCTTCGCGCCCCGATCGAATGGAAGGACAGCGACACGGCTTCGCTTGACTACAACACGGTCGCCAACCTTGAAATAGAAAAGACTCTCATCGGCGGAGAGCGGGTCGGTTCGCTCCTTTGGGCTATCGACAGGACACAGACCCCGATGGGGAAAAGGCTTCTTGCCGAGGTCATAAAAAAGCCTCTGAAAAGCCGCGAAAAAATCCTCTGCAGGCAGGAATGCGTCTCTTTTCTGACCAAAAATACGCTGCTCCTGGACGAACTGAGAAGAGAGATCTCCCACATCCGCGACTTTGAGCGGACGCTGAGCCGGATCCTGGTAAAACGCGGCACTCCGAGGGAGATCGCCGCTCTTGCCGACTCTCTGGATTTTGCTCTCAAACTCCATTCGAAGATACTCGAAATGAACGAGAACATGCCGTTTTTTCAAGGAGATAACGAATTATCGCTGACTCAGGCGACTGTCAAGAGCTGGAGCAGCCGCTTCGTTGACGAACCGCCGTTCAACTACAAGGAGGGCGGCTTTGTCGTTTCGGGATTCAGACAGGATCTCTTCGAACTTTCCGATCTTGTCAACAACTCACGCGGGCACATCGTGGCTCTCGAAACGAAGGAGCGCGAACGTACGCAGATCCCGGCGCTGAAAATCGGCTACAACCGCGTCACGGGCTACTATATCGAAATCAGCAAACGCTTTGAAGACAAGGTCCCGCCCGAGTACATCCGCAAGCAGACGACTATCGGCGCGGAACGTTACTTCACGAGCGAACTGAAACAGCTTGAGGAGGATCTGCTGACGGCAAAAGAGAGGATGACCAGCCTTGAACTCCAGATCCTGGAGGAGACAGTCTGCGAAATCGAAAGATACAAGGCTGAGATCCAGCGGCTGGCAAAATTTATCTCGTGGCTCGATGTTTTCTGCGGTTTCGCGAAGCTCGCCCGGGACAACCGCTACTGCTGTCCAGAAATCAGCGACGACGACATGATCTCCATCGTTGACGGACGCCACCCGGTCATCGAAGCAGCTGTTTCACGTGAAAAATATGTGCCTGCAAGCGTGGAAGTTGGTGAAAGGACCAAACGTTTTTGTCTCATCACCGGCCCGAACATGGGCGGAAAATCAACTATCATGAGGATGACGGCGCTTATAGTTCTGCTCGCCCAGACCGGCAGCTTCGTTCCGGCTCAAAAGGCTAAAATAGGCATTGTGGATTCTATTTTTACACGCGTCGGCGCCAGCGACAACCTTTCGAAAGGAGAATCGACGTTTCTGGTCGAGATGAAGGAAACGGCGGCTATCCTCAACTCGGCGACAAAAAAATCACTGATAATTCTCGACGAGATCGGACGCGGCACCGGGACCTACGACGGGATCAGCCTCGCAAAGGCCATTGCCGAGTTTATCATCACAAAAATCAACGCGATCACGCTCTTCGCGACACACTACCACATCTTGACAGAGCTCTCAGAAGACTTCCCGAGCGTCTGCAACTTTCACATGTCGACCAAGGAATATGCCGGAAGGATCAAGTTTCTCTACCAGCTGGCGGAGGGAGGCAGCAGCCGCAGCTTCGGAGTCGAGGTCGCAAAGATGACGACCATGCCGCGTGAGGTGATCAAAAACGCGGAGGCGACCCTGCGAGAAATGGAAAAAGCCGACAGAAAAATGCGTTTCGAAAAAGGAAGCACGATGCAGAGCGACATCTTCTCGGTCTTCACGGACAACACACCCTCCGAACCGGACCACCTCTACGAAATCGAACGTATTTTAAACCAGAACGACCCGGAAAAACTCACCCCGCGGGAGGCGATGAACATCCTTTTTCAGATCTATGACATTCTGAAAAAGCAGCAGTAGCGGGAAAGCCCTGGTAAATTCAATAAAAGGTATTGATTTTTCTGAATTCTGAGCATAATTATTGCTCGAAAATTTATTAACTTCAGGAGGATAAAAAATGAAAAACCTTTCGTTCCTTTTTACCGCCTTAGCGATCTTCCTGCTTGTCAGCTGCGACGGCAACAGCTTCAAGGAAGACATTTACGGAGACTATGACGGTTTCACGATTTCCGACGAGGACAACTCTTCCGACTCAGCAAGCGACACAGAGCCGACCGACACGGGCGACTCGACCACAGACACAGGCGACACGACACCTGACGAAGGAGACACGACTCCTGACCAGGGTGACACGACTCCTGACCAAGGAGACACGACACCTGACGAGGGAGACACGACTCCTGACCAGGGTGACACGACTCCTGACGAGGGTGATACGACACCTGACCAGGGAGACACGACACCTGACGAGGGTGACACGACACCTGACGAGGGTGATACGACACCTGACGAGGGTGACACGACACCTGACCAGGGAGACACGACACCTGACGAGGGTGACACGACTGACTCCGGTGATTCAACTGACTCAGGTGATTCAACTGACTCCGGTGATTCAACTGACTCCGGTGATTCGACTGACTCCGGTGATTCGACTGACTCAGGTGATTCAACTGACTCCGGTGATTCAACTGACTCAGGTGATTCGACTGACTCAGGTGATTCAACTGACTCCGGTGATTCGACTGACTCCGGTGACTCGACTGACTCCGGTGATTCAACTGACTCAGGTGATTCAACTGACTCCGGTGATTCGACTGACTCCGGTGATTCGACTGATTCCGGTGACTCGACTGACTCAGGTGATTCCGGCGATTCAACAGATTCCGGTGACACAGAACCGGTCGTTGAGTGCACTGGCATCTCGATCGGTGAAATCGTAGAGGGCGACTATGTAAATGTCATCATTTCTGACGAGATTTCCGGTCTTCTCGATGACAACATCGGCGAACTTGAAATCATCTTCTCCGGCTCAGGCGACGTTATCGGATCGTACAATCTGGGCGAAGGCGTCAACACAAACTACAAAACATGCAAACAGTGCGTTGTTCTCAGCGAAGCGGATTCAAACGGCTACCTGATGAGAAACTACTTCCAGGAGGAGGGAACTCTTGAGATCACGGAGATAAACGAGATCGGGCAGACAAACGGCTCTGTTTCGGCAAGACTTGTCGAATCGACATTCGCTTCGGACGGAACCTCGACTCCCACTCCGAACGGAGCATGCGTTGAGTTCGAGGCTGCATCTTGGGAACACTCGACCGAAATCGACTTCTCGAATTCAGCTCCCGAATGCGCATCGATCTACACCTGCAGAGCAGGCTGCTTCACTCAGTATCCCGACAGCAATTCCCAGGATTTTGCAGACTGCTGGCGTCTCTGCTACCTGCACGGAACTCCGGCCGGCAGGATCACCTACAACAACATGAATTCCTGCTGGATCAACAACTGCTCCAGCATTAACGACTCCTTCGAGTACTCAGTCTGCATCTACAACAACTGCAGAAACGAAACAAAAGGCTGCAACTTCGATGTCCCGGCAGAACCGAACACCGCATACCACGCACCCTACGGTCACGTCAGCATCAACATAGACAGCCATTATCTTCTTCCCGAAGACGATTTGAGGCCCGAGACACTCTCTTCAGGTCAGTTTGTAAGCGGTTACTTTGTTTCTGGAACTTTCGGAAACTCCAACTCGAACATCATTCCGTCCGGCACAAGCGAAAGCAGAAGCTACTATATCGTCGGGCAGGATGTCCGTGAAGGCAACAAGCTTATCGAAGTTTCACAGGCGTTTATGAACACCTCGTATCTGAGCACGACTCCGAAATCTTTCGTCGTAGAAATCTACTTCGACAGGACCCTCACCCCCGGTACCCACAGAGTAGGACTTCGCGACGGTGATATGGTTGTCGCAGTCCACGAATACAACTGGACAGACAAAAAGATCACCTGTGACCACGCATTCGGCTTCGGCGAGCTCACGATCTCCGAATATACAAACACTGTCGGAGAGAACGGTGTCCTCAAGATTTCCGGCGAAGTAGACCTTTACAACGGCGAGAACGTTCCGATCTACGGCGGAAACATCAAAGACTTCATCATCAACTACTCGGGAACCTGCTCCGTCAGAGATTGATCTGACGGCACATGCCTCTTCAACATTTACTTAACATTCTGATTTTATTAGCATTCCATCAGACACAGATTGTCTAAAAACATAAAAAAACTAAAAAAGGAAAGCAGCATTCCGTGCCGCACAATGAAATAGTCTGAGTTTTTTTAAATGAGATGATTATTTTCCGGATTTGAGAAGCTCGTCTATTGCAGCCTTTATGAACTCCTTCGGCTTTGCGCCCGAGACCTTTTTCCCGTTGATGAAAAAGAGCGGGACCGAACGCAGACCAAGCTTTGCAACAGCATCCAGATCCGCTTTGAGAACAGCTTCCGGATCTCCAGATTTGATCTCTGTATCGATTTTTGACCAGTCGAGCTTCAGCTGACCTGCATACTGCTCGAACTTTTCGTTATGGTTTGTCTTCCACTCCTGCTGTTTGTCAAAAAGAAGAGATGCAAGCTCAAAAAACTTGGCATCGCCGTAAAGCTTTTTCGTCGCGATCGCGAAAAGCGCAGCCGGTTTAGCCTTGTCGTGCGAAAAGAGCGGGAAGTGCTTATAAACAAGCTTCACGCCCTTTTTGTATTCGGGAAGCAGCTCATCAAGCGTTTTTGCAGCTCTTTTGCAGTAAGGACACTGAAAATCGGAAAACTCGACTATCGTTACCTTTCCGTTCGGATCGCCCTTTACTGGCTCGTTTCCAGTCAATACGATATCATAAACTTTGTTCGGATCATCACGTTTCGTGTCGTTGACCGACCGGTTGTTTTTGATAACTACCGGTTTTCCGTCCTTAATTATCTCGTTGTAAAGTTCATTGCCCTTGAGCCCTGTTTTTGAGCTGAGCTCGTTTGCACGGGTAAATTCTTCGTCGATTACGGTTTTAAACGACACGATCGGAAGAGCCCCGCCGATGAAACGGCCGTTGACAAAGGTCCCCGGGGTGCCGGTCACACCGAGCGCTGACGCATATTTCAAGTTCGAAGCAATAAGTTCCTCTGTATTTTTTGAACTCTTGTCCGCTTTGTACTTTTCCATGTCAAGATCCAGAGCCTTCGCCCCCTCCTCGAGCCACTTTGTGAAATCGGGATTTTTCGTCCACTCCTTCTGTTTCGAGAAGAGAAGCGAATACATCTCCCAGAATTTTTCCTGCTTTTGCGCAGCGATTGCCGCAGAAGAGGCCTCTTTCGCCTTTTTGTGGAAGCCGAGCGGATTGTGAACAAAGAAGATACGGATCTTGCCCGCATACTCCTTTTTGAGCTCTTCGTAAGTCGAATAGAGCTTTCCGCAGTACGGACATTCGAAATCGTCAACAAGGATCACCGTTACCGGTGCATCCATAACTCCCCACATCGGCGCATTTTCCGGGATCTGAGCCTTGTAGACATCCATTGGAATCGGCTGCGGTTCACGCTTTGCCGGCTTGAACTGCGTCTTTCCGTTCTTCACTATCTCTTTGTAAACGTTCTTCACACCCCTGGCTCTGATTTTTTCCGCCTCGGCCATGTGCTCCTCGATCGAAGCCTTGAGCTTTACCGAATTCGAGCCGACCATACGGGTCCCGTTGATGAAAAGTGTCGGAGTGCCTCTTACACCGAAATTTTCGCCGAGAGCGATATCCTTCTTGACACGTTCGACCGTTTCGTTCGACTTTCTGTCGACATTGAACTTCTCCATATCAAGCTTGAGATCTTCTGCATAACGGACCAGAAGCTCCTCGTTGATATTTCTGACATCCGTATAGAGCTTTGCATAGTATTCCCAGAACTTTCCCTGTTTTTCGGCAGCGATCGCGGCGTAGGAAGCCTGCTTGGCCCACCTGTGCATACCCAGAGGATAGTGCTTGAATACATAACGGAGCTTTCCGTTGTATTCTTTCAGAAGCTGAACCATCGAATCGGCGCTTCGCTTTGAAAAGGGGCACTGAAAATCGGAAAAAATAATAACCGTTACAAGCGCGTTGTCCGGACCCTGTGTCACAGAATCGCCGATTTCTACATTGTAGATTTCCGGCCCGCGGCCCTTTTTGTCGTTCTGGTCAGCAGAGGCCTTTTCGGCATCCTTCTTGTCTGAACAGCCCGTTGCGCAGAAAACAAGCCCTAAAACGAGCATAGCTGCGAGCAAAGAACAAATTTTTTTCATCTTTTCCTCCATATTAAGACTGACAAGAGATATTGTTTTTTAAATTTATTGCAAATTGTATTGTTAAGTGTAATACCAAAAAAGCTAAAAATGTTACTTTTTTGTGATTTTCGCAGCTCTTATCCAATTAGGAGGTAAAAATGTCTGAGTTTTCGAGATTAGTTGATTCACCCGCCGGAAGCCGGCTTATCCTGCAGGGCAACCAGGCCTTTGCGCTCGGTGTCGTCCATGCCGGATACCATGCGGCAGACGGCTACCCGGGGACCCCGAGTACAGAGGTTATCGATAAAAGCCTGAAGTATGTTCAGGACAGGATGTGCGTCGGCTGGAGCGTCAACGAAGCTTCCGCTGTCGCAGTCACGATCGGTCACGCGATTGCCGGAATGGACAGCGTCGTCACGATGAAGATCCCGGGTCTCTTCCAGGCCGGAGACACCATTACGACATCAGCTTTTTACACCGGGCAGATGGGTGCTTTCGTAATTTACGCGGCAACCGACTATGTCCCCTCAAGCACCCAGCACGTCATCGACGCAAGATACTTTCTGAGCTCCGCCAGGATCCCGGTGATCGAGCCGAGAGATCATCAGGAGCTGTACGAATCAGCCTTTATTGCCGCAGACCTTTCAAGAAAGTTCAAAACGCAGGTCTGTATCCTTGCAAGCGGGATTCTGGCTCACAGTGAAGGCATTGTAATTACAAAAGCTCCCAGGGTCATCACTCCGCTTCCAGTCCCGGAAAACCTTTCAAACTGGATGCTTATGCCGGGGATCGCCCGCAGAAACTACAACGAGGCAACGACTCAAAGGATTCCCCAAGTGCTTGATTTTGTTAAAGATAACGAGACATTCATTACAGAAACCAAGGGAACGGACAACTTTGGAATCATCCTCGTAGGCGAAAGTGAAATTATAGTAAAAGAGGCGCTTGTTACAGCCGGACTCAACCCGTCAGTCCTCTCTATGTCGATTGCAAATCCGGTTCCCGTCGAGCGTATCAAAAAGTTCGCCGGACAGAATTTCGACGCACTCTTTGTCTTCGAGGACGGCGACAAATTTTTACAGGAAAAGCTTGCAGCAGCGGGGATCAACGCAACCGGCAAAGACGAATATTCCGTCATCACCGACTGGACACCCCAGCAGGTCATCGATCTTTTGAAAACCAGAATCAAAATCAAAACCGCAGAAAAACCGGCGGCTCCCAGCGTAAAGCCGATGATGCGTCCCCCGTCGATCTGCCCCGGCTGCCCCTTCAGGGGATACGCTCTTGCAGCGGAAAACCTTAAGAAAAAAGGAAAGCTCTTCGCAGGCTTCGGCGAAATCGGATGCTCGACGCTGCTCTTCTTCAACAAAGGCATCGACACTGTTCTCTGCATGGGCGGCAGCGACTCGATGCGACAGGGATTCTGCCTCAGCAGACCCGAGATGGCGTCAAAAGTCGTCAGCGTTATCGGAGACTCGTGCGAATGCCACAGCGGACTTGACGCGACAAGGAACGGAGTCTTCAGAAACGTTCCGGGCGTTAAAGTCGTGCTTGACAACACCGTAACGGGAATGACCGGCGCACAGCCGGCTCCGACAAGCTACGCGAACCTTGCCGGGGTCCCGAACAAATTCCGCCTGAAGGAGGCGATCAAAGCCGAAAAATGTGAAGTTGTCGCTGTCAACGCATACGATCTCGCAGGAGTTGAAAACGCTCTTTCAAAGGCCCTCGATGATGCAGAAAAGGGGCTTTATACGAACCTTGTGATCGAGGGACCGTGCCAGCAGGTAATGGACAAGACCTCAAAAAAGAGAATGATCGAAATCGACAGGGAAAAATGCAGGAAATGCGGCCGCTGTAATGTCTGTCCCGGCATAAAATTTGACGACGAAGGCAAACCGAACTTCACGAATCTCTGCATAAACTGCGGCGGCAACAAGCAGATCTGTATGCAGCGCTGTCCGTTCGGCGCGATAGTTCCGATAGAAAAAACGAACCCCTCCGCAAAGGCTGTTACGAGCGAATTCAAGCTTCCGGATTTCCCGGAGGTCGAAGTCAGGGAATCGGAACTCCCCGAATCTATCCGCGTAGCGATCCGCGGCATCGGAGGACAGGGCAACCTCTTCTTCGGTAAAATTCTGAGCGAAGTCGCCATGAGAACACCGTATGCGAATAAAAAAATCGTCAAAGGCGACACCCACGGCATGGCCCAGCTCGGCGGCAGTGTAATCTCGACCTTCTCGTGCGGAAACGTCTTCAGCCCGATTTTGTCTCCCGCAAGCACTGACATTCTTGTCGTCATGGAGACATCCGAAGTCTTCTGCAACGGGTTCCTGGATCTTCTGAAACCGAACGGAACGATCGTTCTCAACCGGTTCGAATCGCTTCCGTCCGGCGCAAAAAAATCCGACTATCCTAAAATCGAGACGATCCGAGAAGCACTTTCAAAATATAACGTTATCGAAACAGATCTTCTTGATGTTGTCGCAAAAATCGGCGACACAACGGGAAAAACGGCAAATGTCGCAATGCTCGGGATCCTTTCCAAGATCGCTCCGTTCGACAAAATTCCGGAATCGATATGGCTTTCCGCTCTGATGAAGCTCTCTCCGACAGACCAGATCAAAGAGTCAAACTACAAGGCTTTCATTGCCGGCAGAGAAGCTTAGCTCAAAACTGATAAACAGCTATTTTCCTCTCGATTTCACCAGATTTATACAACTTGATTTCTTTAAGGGATCCATCTTGAAAAACATCCTGATTCGATGAGAACCAAAAACAGAGACGCCCGTTTTCATTGAGCATTTTTCTGCAGCAATCAAACAGTTCCGCATCTATTCTGACAGCGCGGGATACTATAAGATCGTAGTGTCGCTGATGCACAAAGAGATTCTCACAGATTCCGGTAACGTTATCTATTCCAAGCGAAGCCGAGGTAAGATTTATGAACGAAATTTTTTTCCTAGCCTTATCCAAAAGCGTAAATTCAGCCTTCGGAAAAATCAGAGCCAGAGGCACCCCAGGAAATCCGCCGCCGGTTCCTACATCAAGCACAGAAGCCCCGTCAAAAACAAGCCCTTCAATCGTTGCCGGGACAAGCGAATCTGCGAAGTGAAGAAGCGCGGCTTCGCAAAAATCAGTAATGGTCGTAAGATTGTGGGTCTTGTTCCAGAAGAGCATCTCCTTAAGGTATTTACACCCCTTTTCATAAAAAACCTCAGAGAGCTTAAGCCCCAGTTTTTCAGCCTCGATTTTTACGATTTTTTCGAATGTTTCACGTGAAACATCTGACGAAACGGCGCCTCTATCCATTGTTTCTCCTCAAGACCATTATCAAAATTGAAATCGCCGCCGGCGTGACCCCCGGGATCACCGAAGCCTCCCCCAAATTGGCAGGACACTGTTTTGAAAGTTTCTGGCGGATCTCGTTGGTCAACCCGTCGAGTTTTGAAAAGTCAAAATCGGAAGGGATATCGATAGCCGACAGATCCTCAAATTTAGCGATCTCTTCCCTCTCCCTTTCAATAAAGCTTGCATACTTGATTTCAACTTCAGCGCGGCTCCATATCTCAGGTGTTTCACGTGAAACATAACCTGTCGCATCCTCAATTTTAACACGGTCCATGTTCGGTCTGCGCAAAAGCGCCGAAAGATTTGAAACTCTTCCCAGCGACGCTTCGCCGATTGCTTCAAGCTTTGAATTCAACTCCTTTGTCGGGTAGATCATCTGCGATTCTATTTCACTCACAAGAGCCTTTACACGCTCGCATTTTTTCATCTCCCGCTCGTAGATTTTTTCTTCAATAAGCCCGCACTTGAGAGATTTATCAAGAAGCCTCTCCGGAGCATTGTTGTCGCGGATATAGAGACGGTATTCAGCGCGCGAGGTAAACATCCGGTACGGTTCGTCAACTCCTTTCGCCGTGATGTCGCTTATCATTACGCCAGTGTAGGAATCGTTTCTGCCGAGGATCAGGGTTTCGCCCCTTTCCGTGGCGGACACCGAGGCATTTGCACCTGCGACCAGGCCCTGGGCCGCTGCCTCTTCGTAACCGCTGGTCCCGTTTACCTGTCCGGCAAAAAAGAGTCCCGTGATCTGTTTGCTTTCAAGCGTGACTTTAAGATCTCTCGGATCGTATGAATCATATTCGATCGCATATGCAGGGCGCGTCATTTCAGAATGTTCAAGGCCGGGGATCGATTCAAGAATCTGCTTCTGCACAGCAACAGGAAGAGAAGTCGAGATTCCGTTCGGATAGTATTCCGTGCAGCTCCAGCCCTCTGGCTCGACAAAAATATGGTGGAACTCCTTGTCCGGAAACTTCACAAATTTATCCTCAATTGATGGACAATATCTCGGTCCGATACCCTCGATAGATTTTGTCTCACCGTAGAGAGGCGAGTACTTCAGATTTTTCAGGACAATCTCTTTTGTCTTTTCTGTCGTCCTGGTCAAAAAACACGGTATCTGATGCTCCAGGGTCCCCTCTGTCAGGACGGAAAACGGAGTGTAGTCGTATTCACCCGGCTGGACTTCCATTCTGGAAAAATCTATGCTTCTTCCAAGCAGGCGCACGGGGGTTCCGGTCTTGAGCCTGAACTTTTTGTGCCCGAGCTCAACAAGAAAAGCGGAAAGCCTCATTGATGCCGGTTCGCCGAGCCGTCCGCTCGAAAAATTATCGGCGCCGATATGGACCAGACCGTTCAGAAAAGTGCCGCTTGTAATAACGACTGCCTTGCTTTCAAAACTGCTGCCGTCCTTTGTTTTTACGACAAAATTTCTCACTCCCCTACTTTCAAGAGCAACGACCTCCCCCTGAAAAAGCGTCAGATTAGGAACATTGAAAAGAAAATCGTGCATAAAGGTCCGATAGAGATTTTTGTCGCACTGAGCCCTGAGTGCCTGGACCGCATGTCCCTTCCGTCTGTTTAAAATCCTGTACTGGATTGCAGCAAAATCGGCAGCCCTTCCCATAACTCCGCCCAGAATGTCGACCTCCCGGACTAGCTGCCCTTTCGCCTGCCCCCCGATCGACGGGTTGCACGACATCTCTCCGAGTCTGTCAACCGAAATCGTGACAAGAAGTGTTCTGGCATTTTTTTTCGATGCGGCAAAGGCCGCTTCGATTCCGGCATGTCCGCCGCCGATAACAATGACATCAAATTCCAACGTTCTTACCTCAAAAAACGGCCTCTAAAATCAACCCACAATCGACGAAAACGACTTTGTCAAAGTAAAGACTCGCCAAAGCAGGCTTTTTCGATTTAAGAGCCGTTTCCGTGCGTCTGGCGAAATTCTGCCAAAAATTACTTTCCAAGACAAAATCCACCAAAAATTTTTTCAAAGACATCCTGGTCCGTAAAGTCTCCCGCAAGATTTTTCAGACTGTTCAAAATTTCTCTGACGCAGAACTGCAAAATCTCAACCTGATCGCTTTCAAGATATAGCGAAAGTTCATCAAGCTGCGCAATCGCCTTTCCGGAAAGAGTTCTCTGCCAGTCACTGAAGAAAACCGCCTCGTTCGCATCAGGAAGATTTTTCGAAAATTCTTCGTCGATCTTTCTCCTTAAATTAATGAAACCTTCGCCGGTTCTACAGCTGAGAGTTATTACAGAGTCCGAAAATTCATTAAGGGTATTGCCTAACTTATCCCCTAAATCCGCCTTGTTTTTTACGAGAATCCTAGATTTCATCGATGTTTCACGAATCAACCACATGTCTTCATCGGAAAGCGGAAGAGATGAATCAAACACAAGAACGACCAGATCGCTAGTATCAATGAGGCTTCGGCTCTTATCCACTCCCCTGCCCTCAAGTTCGCTTTCAGCTTCACGGATCCCGGCAGAATCTATCAGACGCACCTGAAACCCGTGTGTAATATAGGTTTCAGAAATATAGTCCCTGGTAGTTCCCGGAATTTCAGAAACAATTGCACGATCTCTGTCGACCAAAGAGTTGAAAAGCGAGGATTTTCCGACGTTTGGCCGTCCCAAAAGCAGAATTGTGAAATTTACGAGCTTGCTCAATGATTCTGAATTGGATTCCAGCCGTTTCAGGGCAGATTTTGTCGATTTTATCAGTTCTCTAACCTCATTAAAATCGAGGTTTCCTGAAATCTGATCCGGAAAATCCACTATTGCAGTAAGCATCGTATAGCATCTATCCCATGACGGAATCAACGTTTCAAGCATTTTTAGCGATTTATTCTCGAAAGCAGCTTTTCTTGAAAGCTCGATTGCAACAGGGTTTTGCGATGTAACAAGCGTGTTTACAGCAAGAGCCTGGTTTAAAGTCATTTTTGAGTTTAAAACAGCTCTGAACGAAAACTCTCCGCGAAGTGCCGGAAGCGCCCCGTTTTTGATCACCATCTCAAGGATCTGTTCTGCATTTCCTTCCGCACCGTGGAGCTGGAATTCTATAACATTCTCTCCGGTAAAGCTGTGCGGAGATAAAAACGGGAGAACAATGCACTGCTCTACAACTTTGTCTCCGTCGTAAAGCTTCGCAAAGCAGACCCTCCTATCTTCAAAGCGTTCAGTTTTCGTCAGTTTTGAAGCGATCTTAAATGCATCTTTTCCGCTTATACGAACAATTCCAATGGTGCTGCCCTTAGCCGTTGCCTGGGCACAAATTGTTGAATTTATTCGTTCGAAGTACATGAATTACTTTGTGCAGACCGGATACTTGAGAACCTCGGCCGGAACCTCCTGAGGATTCTCCTCGTCGTTATAGCCGGGAATTTCGTAGGGGTGATAAAAATCGACGTCGTTTGCAACGACCGAAATCGTGCCGCCTTCGTAAAGCTGTTCGTTTTCGGGGTAAACACTCTTGATGTTGACTCTCCCGCTGTAACCGATCCCCATGATGCATTCGACACCGTTCTGCTTGTCGATAAGTCTATAGCGGACAAGCTTCAGAAGATTGTCGACCATATCGAAAAGAGAGACCGCGTTGATACTGTAGTCACCGCCGACTTTGAAGGTTCCGGGCGCAAACTCAAGCTCATGGCGCGGATAGCCCTGGACACCGTTCTGAATCGGATACTGCTTGATCGTAAGCTGACGTTTCTGACCTCCCAGTGTTCCTGTATAGTTTGTCGTTGAAGCGTATGATACAGACGGCATATCGCCGGGGAAGTAGGTCTTCGTATCGCCGTAAAGCCCGTTGAAAGCCGCATATCCGACACTTCCCTTTGCGAAATACGAAGGATCCCCGATCTTGGAATCATCCATAATAAAATCTGTTTTGAAGCCGATATTTACAACTCCCCAGATGCTTTTGCTGCAACCTGTGAGATTGTAGGCCGTGCAGTTTGCATTGCAGTAGGCGACACCTGACATCATTGTGTGGAGGTCTGAACAGGGCATCGGAGCAAAAGTGTCGCATCTCTCGTTGTAGTCGACCTTTTCGTTGCCGCACTCCTCGGCAGGAACAACCGGATCATCATCAGGAGTCACAACAACATCGCTTGATCCGCTGTCTCCCGTATCCCCGGGATTTGTTCCGGTGTCCGCGCCGGAATCACCAGGCAATTCAGATCCTGTGTCACTGTTTCCGCCGCTGTTTTCATCATCCGTAACGACATTTGAATAGTCCCAGTCAGGAAGTTCGCCGGCATCGTCGGCAGGCTCCTCGTCACCGCAGGAAACAAGTATAAAAAGGACCAGAGCTGCGATAATCACGACTATTTTTTTCATCATTTCCTCCATTTTTCACAAAAAACACATTTCAAACGACATATTATAATGATTATCTGCTAAAAAAAAATTTAAGAGAAGGGGAGGGGATTATCCGGCTTTTAATAAATAAACGGGAAGACTCTTTTGCGGCTTTTGGGATATGTTTCGCCGAACTTTTCAACGTACCATTTACGGTTTGAATGCGCCCTCGGTACAAGATTTGCCATTGTGAAAAAAAGAAAGGTAAGACCCGGCACCGACCAGGTCAGAAGAGCCCAGCCAGCCCATTCTACGATCTCGCCGAAGTAGTTCGGACTCGCCACAAAGCGGTGAAAGCCCTTTTCGGGAATATGATAGCCGGGGCCTCTTTCTTTTCTCAGATCACGCAGGATCTTGTCGGACTGAATATTCACGAACATCCCGAAATAAAAGAGGATCACGCCCAGGATAAACTGCGGGCTGGCAAACCATGCAAGCTGGTAGTCCGAGAGGAAAAAGAGCCAGAATCCGTTGATGAAACCGTTCATCAGATTGAAAAAAAGCGACATCGCGATGATCGAAAGAGGCATTTTCGCGCCGTTTTTTATGAGAAACGGATAAATCAGATCACGCTGGACATAGTGGGAAAGCCAAATCCCGAGCATTACGCCCGTGACAGCGTTCACTTTGCCTAAGCACGCGAAAGCAATGGGCAAAACGACTACAGGAGACTCCATCAGAAGCCATCCGAGCTTCGGATTTACCGCCGGGCCCCATTTCTTGCTGCCGAAGCGGCCGTAACCGGCTGTTACGAAATAGAGCGAGATCCAGGTCAGAAGACCGCTCGCGAAAAGAAAAATGATCGTATATTTGTAGAGCTGCTCCATTGAAACCCCTATTTTTTTTCCTTTTTCGGCATAAGTTCGATATCTTTGTTCTCGAATTTGTAGACGAGAACCCGTTTGTAGCCCATGACGCTTATCTCTACTCTCATATAGCCGCTTGTAAAGTGGAAAAACTGACCGTTGTTGAAGTCTTTGGCCTGATATTTGACGTAAAGATTCTTTTCGCCCATTCTTTTTTTGCCTGATTTGCCTTCGTTCTGCATGTATTCGAGATTGTCGACTGCTATCCAGACGTGGCCGACGAAGTGTTCGCCTTTCGGCTTCCTTGCCGTCATTTTGATCTTGTATGCAAGTCGGCCGTTCAGTTTTTCGACAGCGACGAGCTCTCGGATGTACTCCTTCTCGCCGTTTTTGTCGAAGTGGGGGATTCCCGGTTTCGATTCGTGCGGATCACAGGCAATAACTCCCTTACGTCTCGGTTTTCCGTTCGATTCACATGAAAGGAGTTCGTAATCCAGATCTTTATACCAGTAGTCCTTGCGTGTGTAGACATACTTTTCGGTTTCAAGCAGTTCGTTCGTCTTGGGGTCGCGGTATTCGACTGTGACGTGGCGTGTGTTTTTGACTCCGGCATAAGATTCATACATTTTCGAGTATTTTGCCGTTATTTTGTCGATGACCTCCTTGGAAAATTCAGGAGTTATAGGCATACCTTCATAAACCTTGCCCTTTTCCGGAGCAGCTTTTTCAGCAGGCTGCGCCGGGGCGGTTTCTCTCTTTTCGGTTGCCTGAGTAACGGCGTCGGTTTTCTCCTCTTCCGCGCAAACAAACAGCGTAGAAATTAAAATCGTGACTAAAATCAATAGCTTTTTCATTTTTCCTCCTGATAAAAAACACTTAGATTAGACGCGGTTTCTGCCTTTTGGTTTCAAAAAATTCTCCTTGAACCCGCTTTCAGGCAAAAACAGATCTCTTTTCATTGCTGCAATCTATTTCTTTTTGAATAGAAAAAAATTTTGTGTATATTTTGGCGCTTACTCTTTTACCATTGGGCGGCGTTATGACATTCGAAAAGAGAGCCCCAAAAAGTGTAGATACCA
>JAEEGL013711665.1_pt1 | contig 19303 bp, 15 predicted proteins | sample 9134231 | NCBI WGS metagenome assembly JAEEGL01 (sample SAMN16246548, study PRJNA631951) | gut metagenome | biome: gut microbiome; feature: rumen; material: fiber-attached | host: Bos | place: Iran: Karaj | collected 2018-10
GCCAAGTTCGATTCTCCCCGCTTTTTTAGGCGAACTGAAGGGGATGCCATCTGGCATCCCCTTCAGTTCGTGGTGGAGGCGAGGAGAATCGAACTCCTGTCCGAAAACCTGTCTGCAAGACTTTCTACGAGCGTAGTCGGTATTTTGACGTTCCCTCTGCCCCTCTCCTGCCGACAGGATAGGGGTTTCAGTAGCCTCTTGATCCCACTTCGGACGAGGCACTCCGAAGCTGGTTCCCCACTTTAATGACGCCCGTATCCGCCGTCGTGGGCAACTGCGGGCGGACGGTCACTGATTAAGCAGCGACGGGTGCGAAATTATATTCGTCGGTTATATTTAAGAGTTTCCCGCTTTTAGCGAAGCTCGGGGCTTCGGCTCGCTTATCCGGCATCCACGATCCCCGTCGAAACCATGTACGCCCCCATAGCGTTGGTATTATAGCACTAATTTTTCAGGTTTGCAAGCACAAGGGCGCTTTGTTTAATGAAGCCTTATTTCATCTTCGCCGGATCTAAGTCGATATCGAGGATGAACTCCGCGCGGGTATCGGTGCGCTCGGTCGCGGCGGAGAATCTGGCGTTTCCGAACTTTTTGCTGTATGCGCTCTGCTTTTCGTATGCGCCGAGCACCGCGCCGATCAGTTTTTGAAGGTCCGCGGCGCCGATATCCAGCTCGCGGCTCCAGGGCTCGGTGGCGGAGCGGATCAGGGCCTCGATCAGCGCCTTATCGACAGCCTCCCTGCGGGCGTATTCGGCGAGGATCGTTTCGAGCGCGTCCCCGCCGACGGTGCTCGTGTCCGCATACAGGTAGCCGACGCGCAGCTCGACGCGTTCGACACGGCCGATATCGTCGGTGAAGAGCAGGACCGCGGCGCTGTCCTTCGGGTCGGCCATGCCGAGCTCGGAAACGAATTCTCCCGCGCCGCGGCGCACCGGGGCAGCGAAGGCGACGAGCCCGGAGAGGCCGTCTTCAAGCGCTTCGGTCATGGCTTCGAGCGTCACTCCGCCGGGCGCCTGCGAGGCCGTCGGCAGGGGCGAGGGCTCGGCGCCGGACGGCTGAGAGGCGTTCTTCGAGCGCGTGCCGAAGATGACGAAGATGACGACGCAGGCCAGGGCCGCGGCCGCCAGGGGGATGTATTTTATTATTCCGCTGCGCTCTTCGCCGCTCATGCTTTTCCTCCCCAGGTTTTTCGCTTCGATTATAACCGAAAAAGCGCGTGGTGGCAAGCGAAAAAAGCTCCCCGTGTGCAGGGGAGCAGGGTTAGGTTCGTTACGGGAGAAGCGTCAGATCGATGCTGTCCGCTTCGGGATACCGGAGTATCTGCCAGCGGAGCTTTCCGGCCGTGCGATAGGGCCCGGTGGAGGCGAAGCGGCGGTTTTCGGTTTCGCGTCCGCCGTTTTGGTCTTTGGGCAGGAAGGAATACGGGTATCGAAGCTCCGAGACCACGTCTTTGCCGACACGGCCGGCGAGGGCGATCCCGCCCTTCTCGGGCTCGGGCTCGACGCGGTACAGGAGCGACGCCGAGTTCATAACGCCGACGATCGCGCCGCGGTCCTCGAGGGAGCGCAGTTCGTTGCTCATGACGTTTTCAAGGATTGCCTCGATATTGCGTTCCGTGCCGTCCAGCGGATCGACAAAGGGGATCGGCTGCCCCTTCGCCTCGATGGAAAACTCCGGCCCGGGCACGGGATACGGCAGCTCCGTCAGCTTGGCAGTAAGCTCGTCGGCGTCGGTTATGCGGCGGGAGCGCCGGAAATAGCGGCGCTGAAACACGAAGCCGCCGCCCGGGAGCAGGCCGTAATGCGCGATGAGCGCTTCGATCGCCTCGCTCTCCTCCTCGTCGTATTCAAGGCAGGGGATGAACGATAAGCCGAAGCCGGAGGCCGGATCGAGCTCGCGCCCGTTGACGGAGACGCGGAGCAGATAATCGAAGGCCAGCGGGTCGGAGCCCCTCATGACGAGCTCATCGACGGGATCGGCGGGCAGCGCGGCGTTCTCCTGCTTTTTCATATAGGCAAAATACGCGCTCGCGTCCACCTTCATTATGACGTCGACGGCGAGGCCGGCGGCGCAGGAATAGACGGACGGGATCACGAAGCGCCTGCCCGCAAGCTCGAACTCCTTATTCACGCGCTGCTCTACGCCGGGGCGGGTATTGTTTTTCCCGTTTATTCTGTCGCTCCCGAAGTAGCAGCGGAGCTCTTTTTTATCATTCATTCGGCACCTCCGAAGGACTTTTTCGATATCCGGGAGAGTATAACACTAACCGTAAGAAAACGCAATCCCAAACAGCATATATCTTTTTTCAGCACGACTTTGCCGTCTTGTAAAACCCTGCGCCGTGAGTTATAATATGCGTGATGTGCGGCATGGCACATTTTCAGCTGTTTACATCATCATTTTCGAATACGAAAGGAAAAGCCGTGTACAAGATCGCAAGCAAAAAAGCATTGAACCCGACCGTTACACAGATGGAGATAGTTGCTCCTCTCGTTGCAAAAAAAGCCAAGCCGGGTCAGTTCATCATCCTTCGCGTGGATGAAAGCGGCGAGCGCATCCCGCTGACCGTTGCGGGGACCGACCCCGAAAAGGGCACCGTCAAGATCATCTTCCAGATCGTCGGCGCGACGACCGAGAAGCTGAACCACAGGAACGAGGGCGAATCCATTCAGGATTTCGTCGGCCCGCTCGGCGTTGCGACGCATACCGAGGGCATCAAAAAGGTCTGCATCGTCGGCGGCGGCGTGGGCTGCGCGATCGCGATGCCCGTCGCCCAGGAGTTCCACCGCCTCGGCGCCGAGGTCACGAGCATCATCGGCTTCCGCTCCAAGGACCTGCTGATCCTTGAAGACGAGTTCCGCGCCTGCTCCGACAGGCTCTTCGTCATGACCGACGACGGCTCCTATGCGAGGCACGGCAACGTCACCGTTCCGCTCAAGGAGATGCTCGATGCCGGCGAAAGGTTCGATATGATCATCACGATCGGGCCGCTCATAATGATGAAGTTCGTGACGCTGACCGCAAAGCCCTTCGGCGTGCCGGTCACGGTTTCGATGAACCCGATCATGATCGACGGCACCGGCATGTGCGGCGGCTGCCGACTGACTCTGACGCAGGACGGCAAACACGTGACCAAGTTCGCCTGCGTGGACGGGCCCGATTTCAACGGCTACGAGGTCGATTTCGACGAGGCAATGAGCCGCGGGCGGATGTATTTCGATTTTGAACGCAAGGCGCACGAAGCGACCTGCAATCTTTTCAGGAACGCGTAAGGAGGGAGCTAAAAATGCCTATCGATCCCAAAAAACACGAGATGCCTACGCAGGCTCCCGAGGTCCGTGCTCATAATTTCAGCGAGGTCGCTCTCGGCTACACGCGCGAGATGGCGATCGCCGAAGCGCAGCGCTGCCTTAACTGCAAGAACATGCCCTGCGTTGAGGGCTGCCCCGTCAACGTCAATATCCCCGGCTTTATCAGCCGCATGAAGGAGGGCGATTTCGAGGGTGCGATCTTCGTCATTTCAAGGACCTCCACCCTGCCCGCCGTCTGCGGCCGCGTCTGCCCGCAGGAGACCCAGTGCGAAGCGAAGTGCACTATGGGCATCAAGTTCGAGCCCGTCGGCATCGGCCGTCTCGAAAGGTTTGCAGCGGATTGGTACAACTCCCAGAGCGAGCATCCGGTCATCCCGATAGAACCGAACGGCCATAGGGTCGCCGTCGTCGGTTCCGGTCCCTCCGGCCTGACCTGCGCGGGCGACCTGGCGCGCCTCGGCTACAAGGTCACGGTCTACGAAGCGCTCCACACCGCCGGCGGCGTGCTCGTATACGGCATTCCCGAGTTCCGTCTGCCCAAGTCAATCGTGGCGAGGGAGGTCGCAACGCTGAAAAAGAACGGCGTGGATATCGAGACCAACGTCGTCATCGGCAAAACGCTCACGGTCGACGAGCTGTTCGAGATGGGCAACGAGGCCGTCTTTATCGGCTCCGGCGCGGGCCTGCCCAACTTTATGAACATCCCCGGCGAAAGCCTCAAGGGCGTTTACAGCGCTAACGAATTCCTGACCCGCTCCAACCTGATGAAGGCCTACCTCGAAGACCCCGTGACGCCGATCATGAAGGGCGGCAGGGTCGCGGTCGTCGGCGGCGGCAACGTGGCCATGGACGCGGCGAGGACCGCGCTGCGCCTCGGTGCCGAGAAGGTCTATATCGTCTATCGCCGCTCGATGGAGGAGCTGCCCGCAAGGCGCGAGGAGGTCGAGCACGCGATGGAGGAGGGCATCGAATTCCGCCTGCTCAACAACCCCGTCGAGATCCTCGGCTACAGCAATCCCGACGACCCGAGGGACCCGAAGAACGGCTTCGTCACCGGCATGAAGTGCATCCGGATGCAGCTCGGTGAGCCCGACGCGAAGGGCAGGCGCCGCCCCGTCCCGATCGAGGGCAGCGAATTCACGCTCTCGCTGGATACGGTCATCATGGCCATCGGCACGAGCCCGAACCCGCTGATCAAGAACACCACGAAGGGGCTTGAGGTCAACTCCCACGGCGGCATCATCGTCAACGAAGCGGGCCTTACGAGCCGTGAGGGCGTGTATGCCGGCGGCGACGCGGTCACCGGCGCGGCGACCGTCATCTCCGCGATGGGCGCGGGCAAGCTGGCCGCGAAATCGATCCACGAATACCTGAGCGGCAAGCACTGATCACAATGAATATGAAAAACCGGGCGGAAACCGTCCGGTTTTTTCATGTGTTCCTTTTTTGACGAGGGGTTTTATCGTCAATAATGAGTTAAGCTTTCGGCTGTTCAGCGATTCTTCTTGGCGAAGCAGTCGTTGCAGTAGACGGGCTTATCGGACCTGGGATTGAAGGGGACCTTGCAGGCTGCGCCGCACTCAGCGCAAACGGCGTCGTACATCACGCGCTCGCCGCGCTCGTTGGTGCGCCCGTTCTTGCGGGCGTTCCTGCAAGCCTTGCAGCGGGTGGGCTCATTCTGGAAACCTTTTTCTGCATAGAACTCCTGCTCACCGGCGGTGAATACGAACTCTGCGCCGCAATCCTTGCAGACCAACACTTTGTCTTCAAACATGGGAATACCTCTTATGCCTTTCCTTGCCTTTTGATTAAGGACTTTGTTATGTTTTTCGGTCTTGAAACCGGCTGACCTGGTCTTTGCCCCCACACTCGCCTGTTGGAGGGTTCGCTACTAGGCTTTACGCCGCCCACTACTGCCCCTCTCGGCATCCGCCGACAGGACTTACGTCTAAGCCGCACCATGCTCACGGAATAAAAAATATGTGGTTCCGCTTATGTGGATCGTTTCGCCTGCGACTGGCATCGACTTGCAACCACAGACCCGGTTCAACACCGATTTTTATTATAACACGATTGAAAAAATTAGCAATACGAAAAAGATTTATATTTAATATAACTTATGAAAATCAGATGCCGCGGGACAAACTCAGTTCCGCGGTACACGGTTTTTACGAAAAAAGCGGTGAAGGATCAGTCCCGCACGGTTTTCGAGTGCTTTTCAAGCAGCTCTTCAACGAGCCGGACGCTCTCGAACACGAGGCCGTCGCAATGCTGCTTCTTGGGCTCGCCCGCGGCCGCGCTCGTGGCAAGGAGCTTCGAGCAGTCGAGCATGCCGCCGTGCCGCTCCCTGAATATGCGGTGGAACTCCGCCGTGATCGCGGGATCGTCGAGGCCGAGCAGGCCGAGCGCCATCAGGCCGCCGGTGACCGCGCCGCAGACGGAGCCGCGCTTCATGCCGCCGCCGAAGCACGCGGCAAGGCGGTACGCCGTCTCCCCGTCGAGCCCCGCTTTTTCGGCAAACGGGATCAGGACCGACTGCGCGCAGTTGTAATGGGGCGTTTCTATCGCCCTTAATTCCTTTGCTTTTTCAAGGTATTCGCTCATATTCTTCTCCTTATCTCAAAATGATGAAAGCACGGTTTCGGTCATGTTTTCGGTGATGGCGAGCGCGAGGCGGACCGTGTTCTCAAGGTCGTCGTACGCGGCGATGCAGTTGGGCGAATGGATGTACCTTACCGGCACGCCCGCGACGATGACCGGGACTCCCTCCTCCGCAAGATTGATGACGGCGCCGTTGTTGCCGCCGCCCTCGCGCACAGCGCACTGGACCGGTATCCCCTCTTTTTCGGCGAGGCCAACCGCAAAGCGCATAAAGCGCGGGCTCGCGATGACGGACTTATCCATGTGCCGAAGCATCGGGCCCTTATGCAGCGCGGTCTGGGAAAGCCAGGGCTCGGTGAAGGTATCGTCCGCCGGGCAGCCCTCGAAGCAGAGCGCGATATCGGGCCGCACATGCCTGACCGCGACCCTTGCGCCGCGCTCCCCCACCTCCTCCTGCGAGGAGAACACGCCCACGACGTCGAACGGGAGCGCCTTACCCTTGAGCCGACGGAGCGTTTCAACGAGGGCGGCGCAGCCGATGCGGCAGTCGAACGCCTTGCCGTGGAACAGCCCGTGCGCCTCGTCGAAATAAAAGCGCACGTCCGGCACGGCAGGATCGCCCGGGCCGACGCCGAAAACGCCGGCGGCTTCCTCGGCCGAGGACGCGCCGATATCGATATAGAGCTCCGAAACGGCGAGATCCGTGCGCTGCTTCTCCGCCGCGGTCATGAAATGGACGGGTTTTGCGCCGATAACGCCGGGGATGAGCGCGTTCGCTTTATTGCGCACGAGCACCTTCATGCCCGGGAGCGCGGCCTTGTTCCAGCCGCCGAGCTCGAGGAAGCGCAGCGTGCCGTTGGGCTTTACCGCCTGCACCATGAGGCCCACCTCGTCGGAATGCGCGTCGAGCATCAGCACGGGCTTATTGCCGGTATTCTCGCTGCGATAGACGTAGAGATTGCGGAGCCTGTCCTCCTCCACCCTGCCGAGGTCCGAGACGAGGCCGCGGAGCAGATTTACGGCGTCGTCTTCAAAGCCCGAGGGGCCGAACGCGCCGGAGAGCGCTTCAAGCATGGATACGGTTGAGCCAATGAACATAGCTGCCTCCTCTCAGTAATCGAATACGTGAAGGTTGAGTCTTTCGGAGATATGCTCCATCGCCCTGACTGCGGCGATGCTGTTGCCGAAGGGGTCGAGAGCGGGCCCGTAGAGGCCTATGCCCATCGGCCCGCGCGCCGCACAGACCATGCCGCCGCCGACGCCGCTCTTGCCCGGCACGCCGACTTTGACGCCGAATTCGCCCGAGAAATCGTACATGCCGCAGGTGAACATGATGCTTTTGATCGTTCGGACATGATCCGGCTCGATGAGCTGCTGCCCCGTGAACGGGTTGACGCCGCCGTTTGATATGACGAGCCCGAGCGAGGCAAGGGTCTCTGCCGAGACCGAGAGCGAGCAGAGCTTGAAATAGAGGTCCGCGGTCTTTTCGGGATCCGCCGTCAGAACGCCCTTGCTCTTGAGCAGATAGACGATCGCGCGGTTGCGGTTGCCGGTCTCGAATTCGCTTTTATACACCGCTTCATTGAGCTCGATGCCGGGGTCCATGCAGAGGACGCGGGAAAAGTTAAGGATATCCTCGAAGCTGAAATCCTCCGTCAGCAGGCTGACGGTCTGTATCGCGCCGGCGTTTATCATGGGGTTGAACGGCAGATTGCTGCGCATATCGAGCTTTAGGATGGAGTTGAACGAATCGCCCGAGGGCTCCATCATGACGTGGCTGAAGGTCTCGTCAAACCCGCGGTATTTGAGCGCAAAGGCGAGGATGATGACCTTGCAGACCGACTGGATCGAGAAGCGTGTGAAAACGTCGCCGTAAAAGACGCTTTTGCCCTTTCCGTCGAGCATATAGACGCCGAAGGCGGAGGGGTCGGCCTTCGCGAGCTCGGGAATGTAATCCGCGACCCGGCCTTCCTTTGCGGCCTCGCGGCCGATCTCGTACGCCTCGAGGAAAACCTGCTCGATATCCTTGCGGCTGGGATCCTTTATTCGTTTCTTTGGGATATTCATGAGGGCTCCTTATTCTCTTCCTCGGAGTAAAACTCCTTCATATCGTCGAGGCGCAGGCAGGCGAGGCGGCCGTAGAACTCCTCTTCGGGATCCGGCGGATCCGGATACCCGCTGCCGCAGTCGATGCCTATCATTCTGTCGCCGTAATAGATGGAAAGCGTCTTATAAGGCAGGTAATGATCCGTAGGCGTGTGGCCGAAGATCAGGGTATAGTCCCAGGGCGGCACAAAATCGCGGCCGTAGCGCATCCAGACGGCGAACTGCTCCGCATCGCGATAGCGCTCGGAATACTCATCGTAATACTCGATCGGGGCGGCGTGGACGAGCTTATACGCCTTCCCGCCCACCGTGATATCATAGCAGAGCGGGAGCGCGCGGACCGCCCGCAGCAGCGCGAAGCGTTCTCTTCGCGGGAGAGCGAGCATGCTCTTTTTCGTGACCATGCCGCCGTTCCTGTACCAGCGGGAGAAGTTCTTCTCCTTCTCCTCCATCGACCACGGGTCGTCGGGATCGTAGTGTCTGAAGAGGCATTCGAGCATCATATGCTCGTGATTGCCGAGAAGGAGCTTTGCATTCGGCATTTCAAGCAGCCTTTTTAAAAGCCTGACGCCGCCGGGATAGCGGTCGATGACGTCGCCGAGCACGTAGAGCGTGTCCTCCTCGGTCAGAGCGATCTTATCCATCACGGAATCGAATCGCTTCTCATTGCCGTGGATATCGGCCATTACGTAGATCATCTTGCCTCTTTCCGGGCCGCAGGACGCAGTCCAACAAAGCAGAAACGCCCGCGCCGCAGGGAAAGCGGCGCGGGTCGGTCGAAACGGTCTGTTACGGGTTCGCGCTCCTTACCACGAGCACGGAGCTGCCTTCTACCGATGCGGCGCCGGAAACGGAGCCATACGGGAAGTCCCAGCCGCTGAGGAGGGTCTGCCAGCCGCCGTCGGGCAGCGCGTATTCGAACGCGTCCGCATTCGGGTTGATGACCGCGATGGCGACGAGCTTGCCGTCCTGCTCGTATTTGACCTCGATCACGTTGTTGTCGAGTACCTCGCAGGAAAGGTCGCCCTTGGTGAAGAAGCTGTTGCTCTTGCGCATCAGGATGAGGCCGACGTAGAAATCGTGCATTTTATCGATCATCGCCGCGCTTGCGGTGGTATCCCACAGGCGGTCGGCGCCGCTTACGCGCGACTCCCAGTCGATATTGTTGATATCATCCGAGGAATTGTAGCTGTTGTGGTCGCCGTGCTTGGTGCGCAGCAGCTCCTCGCCCGCGAGGAAGAACGGGATGCCCTTGGAGATCATCAGGATCGAAGCGCCGAGGCGGTTCATCAGCAGGCGCTCCTCATCGGAGGCGTCGGGATTGGAAGCGAGGAGCTTGTCCCAGAGGGTGTTGTTGTCGTGGCAGGCCATGTAGTTGACGACGGCGTTGTCCTCCACGCTCCAGGAGACTGCCGGGGTCTTGACGCCGCCGAGGATGCCGAAGATGACCTTATCGGCGTTGTTCTTGCTCGGATTGCCGTTGATATAGCCCTGGTCCTTGGAATCGAAGACGCTGCCCTTGAGGCCGTCCCTGATAGCGTCGTTGAACACGGCGATGGGGCCGATGCCGGAGCCGGACTTCACGATCTTGTTGATATTGGCCTGATTGGCCTGCCAGTTCGCGTTCAGCGGGGTCGAGCCGCCGGTCCAGCCCTCGCCGTAGATGATGGCCTTGGGGTTGATCTCGTGCACGGCGGTCTCGATCGCCTGCATCGTTTCAACATCGTGCAGGGCCATAAGGTCGAATCGGAAGCCGTCGAGATGGTATTCCTCGGCCCAGTATTTGACCGAATCGACCATGAACTTACGGAACATCACGCGGTCGGAGGCGGTCTCGTTGCCGCAGCCGGAGCCGTTGGAAAGCTCCGCGCCGTTGTAGCGATAGTAGTAATAGGGCACTATCTTGGAGAAATTGGAGTTCGCGTCGTAGGTGTGGTTGTAGACGACGTCCATGACCACGCCCATGCCGTTCTCATGCAGCGCCTGGACCATCTGCTTGAACTCGTTGATGCGGACCTCGCCGTGGTAGGGGTCGGTCGAGTAGCTGCCCTCGGGCACGTTGTAGTTCTTGGGATCGTAGCCCCAGTTGAACTGCGAACCCGCGCCGGTCTCGTTGACCGTTGCGAAGTCGTAGACGGGCTGCAGATGCACGTGGGTTATGCCGAGATCCTTGAGGTAATCGATGCCGACGGGCCGGCCTGCGGAATCGGTGAGGCCCGTTTCGGTGAAGGCGAGGTACTTGCCGGGGTATTGGCTGCCCTCGATCTTATTTGAGAAATCGCGGACGTGGACCTCCCAGATGATCGCCTCGTTGTAGGAATCTATCCCATCGTAATACGTGTCATCATACCAGCCGTCCGGGAAGGTGGAGGCAAGCGCGATGACCATCCCTCGGTCGCCGTTGACGCCGACCGCCTTCGCGTACGGATCGACGACCTCGTTGGTGCCGAGCGCGGTGGTCACGGTATAGGTATAGTAAGTGAGATTGCCATACACGGTCCTCGCGCTCCAGACGCCCTTATCGCCCTTCTCCATGGGTATGGTTTCGGCTGCGGGGCCCGTGCCTGCGGTGTAGATGTTCAGCATCACGCTGCTTGCGGTGGGCGCCCACAGTTTGAAGGTCGTGCCGTCCGCGTCGAGCACGGCGCCGAGATCGTCGCCGTCGTAGGTGTAGTTCGCGATGAACTCCTCGCTGTCGAACACCTGCGTCGGGACCGCGGTCTGGGACTCGTACCCCTCGATGCGGACCGTGTAGCTCTTGCCGATATCGAGCTGCTCACCAAGGGTGATCACGCCGGTGACGACCTCGTTATTGAGGCTGGAGATCGATTCTATCGGCAGCTCGCGGGTGCCGTCGAGCACCTTGACCTGATCAAGGGAGGTGATGCGCATGGCGGGCGTGATGTTGTACTTGATCTGATCCATCGCAACGATGCCCGCGAGATTGAATTTCTTGGCCTGATACAAGGTTTTGCCTCCGTCATCGCTAAGATACATCGCGCCGTCGCCCTCCTTGAGGAATACCTCGGTGGTCTCCCCCGTTATCTGGGCGTACCGGTCGCCGTCATAGTCCTTTGTGGCGTCGCCCCAGCTCGTTCCGCCGGGATCGGAGCAGTCCCTGCGGACGATGAAGCCGACCTCGGTGATCGATTCGGGCACGTTGAGGATGACCTTGGCGCCGTATGCGCAGGGGTGGAAGAGGTAGCCGCGGCCGTCGGCATTGGGATACCAGATCCACATATCGCATTTGGAATAGTCAACGCCTTCGGCGTTCCAGTAGAAGATCACCTGGTTGCAGCCGGGCTCGCGCTCGAGCGTGTATTCCTCGCCCGAAGGGGGCTCGGTCGTGCCGCCGGGCTCGGCCGTTGCGCCGGGCTCGGGCGTCGTGCCCTGATCGGCGGGCTTTTTGCACGCCGCAAAGCTCATTAGGAAAGCTGCGATAAGCAGAAAAGCGATAAAGCGTTTCATGGCTTTGTCCTCCATTTGGATTTCTGTATATATTTTAATGCTTCCGCGTGCGTTTTGCAAGAAAAATATCGCGATCCGCCCCAAAAACCGCGATTATGGCTTGATTCGGAGGCTTGGAAAATGGTATACTGTGCCTGAACGGAAGCGGCGGGCCCCCGCCCTACGAAAAAAACGATCGGAGGAGAAACAAATGATTTTTTACAGATGCAGACACTGCGGCAATATCATTGCCTATATCAACGACTCCGGCGTTCGCGTCTCCTGCTGCGGAGAGGCGATGCAGCCCATGACCCCCAATACCGCCGAGGCGGCGCATGAAAAGCATATCCCCGTGATCGAGGTCGACGGGAATACCGTCACCGTGACGGTCAGCACCGTGGAGCACCCGATGCTTGAGGTGCACTACATAGAGTGGATCATGCTCGAGACCGAGCAGGGCCGCCAGCGCAAGGCACTCCGGCCCGGTGAGAAGCCCGCGGCCGTGTTCTCGCTTGCCGAGGGCGATAAAGTGCTTTCCGCCTATGCCTACTGCAACCTGCACGGGCTTTGGAAGGACGCATAATCGGCTTAACTAAAAGCGGCAGAGCTTTCAAAAGAAGGCTCCGCCGTTTTTTTGTTGATAAATGCTCATTTCCCGCCCGGCACGAAGCCGATATGGCGGAACCAGAACGCGAGCGCCGTGCCCATGAAGGCGTGGGTCATATCGTCGCTGCCGAATTCCGCTATCACCTTTTCAATGGGGACGAGCTCGTATTCGAGCAGCTCGTCGCCGTCGAGCTCCTGGCTGCCGGTCGGCTCCATATCCTCGGCGAGGAAGCAGTAGAAGCGGTTTTTGAAGAGCGCGGGATTCGGGCTGCAGCTGCCGAGCAGGGCCATTTTGCCGGCCCGGAAGCCCGTTTCCTCAAGAAGCTCGCGGCGCGCGGTCTCCACGGGATCCTCGCCCGCGTTCATGACGCCTCCCGGGAACTCGGTGGTGAGCCTGTCCGCCGCGTGCCGCCACTGGCGCACCATCACGAAGCAGTCCCTGTATACGGGCACTACCACGACCCAGTCCACGGCGGAGACCGCGACGTATTTCCCCTCGATACCGGTCGCCGAGACCTCGTCCTGCTCGCTGACGTCGAAAACCGGGGTATGGAGCAGGAGGCGGGATGAGACGGTTTTCCATTTTAGCAGTTCGTCGTTCATGCTTCTTCCTCCCAAGAGCTTTGATATGATCCATTTTATCATGTTCTGCGTTTTTTTCAACCTTTGCCTTTAAAACTATTGACTATTCACGGCAATGATCTTACAATACCAATGAGAATATATCGGACGGAGGTAAGTCCAATGAGCAAGCTCAGCGAAACCGCCTTTACTTCAACCAACGGCCGGACCCAAATAAGGGTCCGCAAATGGGAGCCCGAGACTGCGCCCAAAGGCGTGGTCCAGATCGCGCACGGCGTGGCGGAGCACATTGAGCGCTACGACGGCTTCATGCGCTTCCTTGCGGACAACGGCTTCGCTGCCGCGGGCAACGACCACCTCGGCCACGGAAAGAGCGTCAACGACGACTCGGAGCTCGGCTTCTTCGCCGAAAAGGACGGCTGGGACCTCGTCGTCGGCGACATGAAGAAGCTGCACGATATGCTCGCGGCGGAATACCCCGGCCTGCCCATCTTCCTTTTCGGGCACAGCATGGGCTCCTTCCTCGCCCGCACCTATATAATAAAGTACGGAAACGGCTTTACCGGCGCGGTCATCTGCGGCACGGGCCAGCAGTCCCCCGCGCTGGTCGGCGCGGGCAAGGCGGCGGCAAAGCTTATTTGCACCTTCAGCGGCCCTAAGCACAAGTCGAACATGCTCAACACCATGGCCTTCGGCGCCTACAACAAGGGCTTTGACACCGTGCGCACGCCCTGCGACTGGCTCAGCCGCGACGAAACGAACGTGGATAAATACATCGCCGACCCGCTCTGCGGCTTCGTACCCACCGCCGGGCTCTTCCGCGATATGATGGGCGGCATCGCCTTCATCTCCGACCAAAAGAACGCCGCAAAGATGGATCCCGACCTGCCCGTGTTCTTCATCGCCGGCGATAAGGATCCCGTGGGCGAAAACGGCGCGGGCGTACGGCGCGCGTTCGAGATGTTCAAGGCCGTGGGCATGAAGGACGTTTCGATAAAGCTCTATCCCGAATGCCGCCATGAGCTGCTCAACGAGCTCAATAAGGACGAGGTGGCGGCGGACGTGCTGAAATGGATCGAAGCAAGGATGCCGGAGAACTGAAAATACAAGCTGGAATAGCACAGGGGGACGGTCAGCATACATGCTAACCGTCCCTGCGAGCTTAGCGAGCCGCAGCGGGTCAGCGCGCCGCGCCGCGATAGGCGCGGAACCGCGGACTGCAAGCCGCGATGGAAAGGGGTGCGCCGAAGGCGCCGGATAACCCTTCACGTTTGTGCGAAAAAGCTCGGAGAGATCAAATGCTTCATCACCGGGAAACGGACAGATGAAGTTTACAAAAAATATATGTGTCTGTTCGCCGGTACTTGACTATAACCCGGCGTTTTTCTTTCTCCATGCAAGGCTTGAACAAAACCCGCGATTATGCTATTATTAGCCTGACATCAAGCAAAACCCGGAGGTCCCGAAAAGGATGCGATCCTCTTTTTATAAACCGATGCTGATACTGCTGGCGCTGCTGCTTCTGACCGCCTGCACGCCCACGAACGGGAAGCACGGGGCGACGCCCTCGCCCTATGTTACCGAGGCGCCCGAGGTGGAATACACTATGCAGCACTACGTCCGCTATTGGCCCGAGGACGCCGACTACAATACCTGCGATTACGCCTGCGTCAGCGACGTGCCCGAGTTTTCAAAGGCGTATACCTACGGCTATGCGATGAACGCGGCCGTGGACGCCTATCTTGACGAGCTTGCCGCGCGCATAGAGAACGAATACATAGCCCATTCCGTCGCCGAGCCGCCCTATACCGAGGTCGGCTGCATAGTGGAGCACTGCGGGAAATACACGAACATCATCTTCTCGGAGCATCACTGCTACGAGGCGCAGCCTTATAACGAGACCCACGTGCTGATGCTGGACGAGACCGGCCGCGAGGTGGATCTATGCGATGTGCTGCTGGATTACCACGCGGAGGACAGGGTGATCACCCGGATACTCGAGATGATATCCGCGGACGCGCACTACCCCGCCGCCGACGCCGAGAAGGTGCGCGCGTCGATCGATATCCGCCACGGCGCGCGCGTGACCGAGAACGGCTGCACCGTGTTCGTGCACGAGGGCCTGCTGGCCCCCTACGACGACGGCGAGCTCGCGTTCGAGCTGCTTTATAAAGACCTCTGCCCCGCCTTCGTCGGCAGCGCGATCGACGAAACCGAGTTCCGGTCGCTGACGGAGTTTTTCGGGCTGGTGCTCAACGCCGTGATCGTGCGCGGCGAGGATATCCCGGACGGCAAGCTCTCGCCCTATGCGGCGACCGCGTTCATGGCGCAGGCCGCGGGACGCTTCGGACTGGTGCCCAAGGCCGGGCGGATCCGGATACCCGCCGCGGATTTCGAGGATTATTATCGAAAATGCTTTATGAACGGGTTCCCGGGCATCGATACCGACGCGCGTGAGATAAAGCTTGAGGAAGGCGTCTATTCCGTGCCCGCCGCGAAGCTCGAATACAGCTACCATGCCGATATGGCCGAGGTCACGGCGTGCGGCGACAGCGTGACGGTGAAGGGCGACGTGGTGTTCGGCGAATTCGGCTACGCCTATTCCGACTTCGTCTGCCATTTTACGGCGGAGCTCGAGCGGAGCGAGGGCAGCCCCTTCGGGTTCATACTGCATTCCCTGGATCTGGGCCTTTAAGCGATATAAAAAGGCGGAGTTTCCGTGAAAGGAGGCTCCGCTTTTTTTGTTGTTCTCAATTAGTTTTTCGCGGCCTTTTTCCTGCCGAATGCGGCGGAGGCCACGGCGGCGGTGAACGGCACGGCGGTCACGAGGCCGATCGAGCCCGCGATCGCCCGGATGATCTCCATGATGAAATCATCGTTATTGAAGAGCTGATAGGGCTGCATGCCCGCCGCGAACATGATTATCATAAGGTTCAGTGAGCTGCCGGTGAAGGCGAGGATCAGCGTGTTCGTCATGGTGCCGATCATATCGCGGCCGATATTCATGCCCGAGCGGAACAGGTCGCGCGAGGAGAGCGAGGGATCGACCTCGCTTATCTCGGTCACGGACGAGGCGATGCTCATGGCGACGTCCATCACCGCGCCGAGCGACGCGATCAGGATGCCGGAGACGAACAGGCCGCGCACGTTGAGCGTCACGCCCTCGAGGGTCTTGGATTCATCGAGCAGCCATTCGGCCTCGCTCATGTTCATACCCGAAACGCCCGCGATGCGGCCCGCGATCAGCGCGAATGCGCCGGAGACGAGCACGCAGAGCGCCGTGCCGAGCATGGCGGAGACGGTCTTTCGGGTGACGCCGCCGAGCAGGGTGAAGCAGAACACCGCGACGTAGAGGCAGACAATGAGGGTCAGAGGGATGGCCTTATAGCCCTTGAGCCACATCGGGATCAGGAAGAACACGAGCGCGGCGATGGTCACGGCAAGGCCGATCAGGCTCATTAAGCCCTTTCTCCGCCCGACGACTATTACGGCCGCGGCGAAGAGGACGAGCATGATTATCAGGAGCCAGGTAAAATCGTAGTTCACGACGCTGATCTGATAGCCGGTCTCCCTTGAATCCTCGGTGAGGGTGACGGTCAGCACCGTGCCCTGCTTCGCGAGCTTTTCGTGCATGGGCCCGAGGTAGTTCGTGACGGGCATCACGTCGCCCTTATGCCGCCCGGTCAGCACCCGGACGCTCAGCGACTGCGAACCGCGCAGCGCATGCTCGCTGTCGTCATCGACGGTATAGCTTTCATACAGCACCTTTTCGACGCGCACGAGCACGTAATCGATGGTGTAGTACCGGTTATACTCCTTCTTCTTTGCGCGGTTGGCGAAGCACACGCCCGCCGCGAGGAGCGCGGCGAGCAGGAGCACGGCGATGACGTTTATGAGGGTTGAACGAGTCTTCTTCATTTAGAAAAAAGTCAATGATCGCTTTCAAAAATCGGGGCCGCCCTTTCGGGCAGCCCCTTTTCGTTCACGCATCAGATGATGCCCATAGCGTGGCGCATGTAGAGCAGCGCGTCGGTCGTGGTGATGACGCCGTCGTGGTCGATATCCATGAGCAGCAGCTGTTCATCGGTGTAGGAGCCGATGTTCATGGCTGCGCGCATGATGTACAGCGCGTCGGTCGTGTCTACGTCGCCGTCGCCGTCGATGTCGGGCCACTCGGGCGCGGGCGTGACTTCGATCTCGGCGCGGTTCCTGACGCGGATACGCGGGATGAAGCCGCCGTTTGCATCCTCGGTGTCGACGGTTATGGACGCAAGGCCGATCGCGGAGACGTGATCGCCGACGTTGACGTCGATCTCGTAGTCGCTCATGATGTAGCCGTCGATGAAGACGCGGGCGACGCCGGTGTCATCGCGGACCATGATGGTCTCGAGCGCGCCGTCGGAGGAGTAGCCGAGGCTCTCGACCGTGCCCTCGACCTTGATCAGGGTGCCGGTGTAGTCGGTGCTCATCGCTTCCTCGGCGGTCAGCTCGAGAGGCTCGATGATCTGCTCTTCAACGCCCTCGACAGCCTCGATCTTGGAGACGACCAGCTCGCGCTCGCCGTTGTAGCTGCCGGTGACGCCGGTGACGCGGACGTACTGGCCGATATGGAAGTCGCCCGCTACCGGGAAGAGGTTGATGCCCGCGGTCTCATCCTGCACGTAGATGCAGTCGAAGAACGCGGTGGTCTGGTCGTAGCCGGAGGCATTCGAAGTGACGTAGCCCTCGACGGTGAACTTGAGGCCCTCATCCGCCGCATTGACTTCCGCAATGGGCGTGATGACGGGTTCGGGCTTGAGCTGCTCGATGATGTTCATTACGATCTGATAGTTGCTGTTCTGGAGCGTGGTCGCGTTCTCGACCTCGACCTTTACCTCGAAGGTGGAGAAGAAGGTGACGCCGCTCGTGATCAGGAAGCCGCCTGCCGGCAGATCCTCGAGGGTGACCTCGACGACCTGGCCCATCGGGACGGTGACGGTATCGGTCTCGTAATTCGGCTCGTAGTTGGAACCGGTGAAGTTATCGGTGTAGCTCGCGCCCCAGGTGGTGGAGTAACCCTTGATGACCGGGATCGCGTTCTCGCCCGGGAGCACCGGCGCGCTGTTGTAGCCGGAGAAGCTGTTGTTGGTGGTCTCGAGGACGTCCTTGAGCAGCCATACTGGCTCGCCCTCCCAGGTGTAGCTGTAGTTATCCTCGGAGGTGAAGTAGATGCGGTAGGCCTCGTTCGCCTTCTCGACGTTGTCGACCACGATGCCGCGTACGATGCGGGTATCGGTGCCGATCGCTTCGAGGATGGCGTTGGTGATGACCGCCGCCTGCTCGGCCGCGTTCTCGGGATCGCCGCGGTCGGACTTGGAGCAGACGATCAGGTTGCCGCCGTTGGCAGCGTACTGACCGATGGCCGCGATCTCATCCGCGGTGTAGAGGTTCGCCTCGCCGACGTTCTGCCAGCCGACGTAGGGAACGGTGAGGACGAGCATAGCATAGTCCTTGATGTTCTCATAGGTGAGCTGACCTGCGGTGACGTAGTTCGCGCGGATCGCGTTCTGAGCCATGAGCTCGATGAACGCGGCGTCGGAACCGGCGTAGTTGCCGCTTACGTAGAAGTTCGCGTGACCGGTATCGAACGCAACATCGATGAGCTCGGAGGGATCGAGAACTTCCATCTCGTAGGAGTAGGTGAACTGCATCAGCGTCTCGCCGAGATAACCGACGGCGGTGACGATGAACTTCTGCTTGCCCAGCGCGGTGGGAGTGAAGGTGGTGGCGAGCTCGAGCTCGGAATTCGTGGCGATGACGCCGGGGTTCTCGACGGTCTCGAGAAGGACAGCGTCGTTCTGACCGACGGCGACGGAGTAGGAGATGCTCTCGATGGTGAATTCCTCCGCCTCGTAGTTGTAGAGCTTGGTCACGAAGTTCATCTCTTCGTTCTTCACGGGCACGATGGTGTCGGTGCTGACCTCGGAGATGCCGACCTTGGAGACGTCGCCGACCCAGACGGGAGCGGTCACGGCGATGTCGCCGTCGTTCTGCTGGACCTTGATGAAGTAGTAGGAGTAGTCGTTCGGCAGGGTGATATCGAGCACCGCGGAGGAACCGGTGAGCACCTCGGAATACGCCACGATACCGCCGTTGACGATGACGGAAACGGTGCCGACGTCTTCGCCGTCGGGATCGTTCACGGAGGCGTAGATATTGACCGCGGTGATCGGATCCTCTTCATCGGTGGCGATGATGCTGCCCATCACGTAGTCGTTGAGGCTGTAATAGATCTCGAGGTTCTTGTCCTCGGTCGCATAGATGGTCCTGTTGCGCATCGCCTGATAGATGCCCTCTTCGGAGAAATCATCGGTGATGATGACGTCGCGCGCGGTGTTGGCGTTGCCCCAGCGGCCCTTGTGGTTGTCCTGGTTGTTGGTGGGAGCCACGTGCCAGCCCATATCGAGCGCGAGCGTGTACTGCTCGTAGCTGGGCCAGTATGCGCTGCCGCCGACGGCGCCTTCGCCGTTGCCGACCTCGTCCATATTGATGACGTTATCCGCCGCAACATCGTAATAACCGAAGTTATCGAAGTTGCCGAAGGTCGTGCCGGGATGGTTGAACTGGTGGATCGTATCGGGATACTGCTTTATAAGATCGTAGTACGCGAC
>JAEEGL010202244.1_pt1 | contig 19302 bp, 12 predicted proteins | sample 9134231 | NCBI WGS metagenome assembly JAEEGL01 (sample SAMN16246548, study PRJNA631951) | gut metagenome | biome: gut microbiome; feature: rumen; material: fiber-attached | host: Bos | place: Iran: Karaj | collected 2018-10
ATCTGTATAGTTTCCATTTGTTAAAGTAGCTACTTTCTTAAATCCTTTATTTGATTTTGTACTTCTTTGTAATTCATATGTATAACTTACATAATGCTTATCTAATGTTAATACTAGTGATGCTCCATCACCTTTAGTAACGCTTAATACTGGTTTAACAATTTCACTTCCTGACATGTCATCCCATTTTGCATACAATGTCATATTTGATTCCATTACAATTTCAGTGAATGGATTATTAAATTCACTATCAGTAAACCAACCCTTAAATTCATATCCATCTTTTACTGGTACTTCTGATATAGAAGCAATTAAAGTTCCATAAACATATGTCTTATCATCAATAGTGTTTCCACCATTTGTATTAAATGATAATTTATATTCACTCTTAACATAAGCAGCATATAAAGTTATATCTTCAGTAAATTTATATGTTTTTTCATCAAATTTATTTTTTAATCCAGAATCTAAATACCATCCAGTAAATGTATATCCTGTTTTAACTGGTGTTGGTAATACTAGATTTCTATTCTTAGAATTAGAACTAATCATAGGTTCTATATAATTACCACCATTTGTATTAAAGTTAATCTTAAAAGCATCTACATAATCAGAATATAATTCAAATCCAATATAAATTGGTGTATTAAAATCAAATTCTTCAAAATAATTGGATAATACATAATTAGGATTAATTGATTTCCAACCATCAAAAACTTTATTTTCTCTATCTGAAAAATTCAATAATGATTTATCTATTTTTTGACCTTCTTCAACAATTACAATATCAGTCATATTAACATAAATTGGGAATATATTTTTAGATGATTGACCAAGTTTAGCATATAATTCCATGTCTCCCTCAATTGGAGAATTAAGATCAAATTTATTTGTTAATTCCTCATCAGTATACCAACCTTCTATCTTATAAATCTTTCCATTATTTTCTGAAACATAATTAAGATATGTTTGAGGGAAAGAAACAGGTTTACCAATTGAAGCATATTGTGCTAAAGTTTTACTGCTTGTAAAATTAAATGTTATAGTAACTGCATCATCTAATGGTTCAAAATAAGGTTCCAAATGATAATCATCATCAGGTACAAAAGTCATTTCTGAAAAAGTACTAAAAGTTTCATTATTAAATCTCCATTCAACAAATTTATATCCATTAAAAGGTTCAGCCTTAATAGTAACTTTTTCACCTTTCTTAACAAATACTTCATACTGCTCACTCTTACCATCTTGAATATATGCCTTTCCTTCAAAAGGATTACCAGTTATTGTAATTTCATATCCAGAATATGAATATACATTTGTATCTTTTGTAACTTTTTCATCACCAACAGGATGTTTAAACTCTGGATCAGTATACCATTCCGTTTGATGCATATTTGTTGGGATAATAGGAGCTGCTTTATTTCTTCCCAAAGAAGAAAATCCTATTCCCATAAAGCCACTTGCAGTATAGGTTTTCAAATAGTCACCTTCATTAGCAAGTACATAACCATCATAATTAAAATTTTCCAATATTCCGTCAATATAATATCTAATTTTAAATGTTGTAACCTTTTTAGTAACAACATTTAAAGTTGTATCTTTTGTAATTGTTATAGAATCACCAACATAGTATTTTGTATGAGTATCTGCATCTTCATAATAATCTATTACAAAACCATCATAATAACTAAACATTGCATCAATAAAATCTGCCTTTGTATTCTCTAAAACATTATGTGAATCTTCCCAACCATTAGGATAAACAATAGTAACTGTTTTTCTTTCTTTTACTTCTTCAGGTACAGTATAATTTATTACATAATTATAATTGAAAACATCTTCATAAATTCTTTCAGATGGAACTGTACTACCATTTAGTTTAAAAACTATATTATCTGTTAAATAATCATTTTTACTATTTAACGCTAATGTAAGATATAAATTAACAGTATCTCCTGCTGCAAAATTTTCACTAGAACCGGCAAGAGTATTACTACCATCAAACGCATATAAAGTAGGAGTACCGCTACTGTTATAGAAACTAACCATATATCTATATATAAGATCTTCTGAATCATCAATATAACCATCAAAATTATTGCTAGACCATGTATTAATATTATCGCCAGCCATTGGTAAATTAAAAGCATTAATTTTAATTTCTTTTACTTCTTTTGCATCAACAAATACAAATGAAATAAGTACAATAAAAAATGTCATTAATAATTTATTTATTTTTTTCATATTATTACCTCTCTTTTTTACATAAATCATTATTAATACAAATAGTAATCTATCACTACTATCATACCTATAATATAATTATATAATTTAGAAAAGTAATAAGCAATAAAAAGATTTTAGTATAAACTAAAATCTCTTTTTAATTAAACAATTCATTACTATCTAGTATTATTGTAACAGGTCCATCATTATATATTTCAACTTTCATATCTGCTCCAAAGATACCAGTCTCAACATGAACAAATTCTCTTAATTTTTCATTAAATACATCATATAATCTACTAGCATCAGTTGGATTCATAGCACTTGTAAAAGAAGGTCTTCTTCCCTCTTTAGCATTAGCATATAAAGTAAATTGACTAATACTAAGTACTTCTCCTCCTACATCTAGTAAAGATAAATTCATTTTTTCATTTTCATCTTCAAATATTCTTAAATTAACTATTTTATTAATCATTTTATCTATAATAGTTTCATTATCACCATCAGTAAAACCAACTAATAAAACATAACCACTATCTATTTTACCGTTAACTTTTCCATCAATAGTGACACTACTTTTCTTACTTCTTTGAACAACTACTTTCATTAAATAAATACCCTTTCTACATCACGTACATTACCTATTAATTTTACTTCATCAATAAAATTTAAAAGTAATGTTAAATTTTTTACTTTCAAAGACATATCATAAAATAAATCTTTATTTCTATTTATTAAATTAACGCTATCTACAATTATTTCATGTTTAGTAGCTATAGTAATTATTTTAAGAAGAATATCAGATACATCTTCAACATATATTTTAATTTTAGCATTATATCTACTATCAGGTTCTTCTTCCCATGATGCTTCAATAATTCTATCACTATTTAAATCAATATTTGGACAACTTTTAGAATGAATTTTAACACCATAACCACGTGTAATAAATCCAACTATATCTTCACCATAAACAGGATTACAACATGATGCTAATGAAGATAAAATATCATGTGAACCAGCAATAACTACTCCACTTTTATTTTTACTATTTTTCTTAGGTAAAGATTTAACTTTAATCTTTTCTTCATGAACATCTAATTTATTCAGTAATGTTGATGGTAAAACTTTAAGTGTAGCAACTGAAAAATAAATATCATCTAGATTATCTAACTTATAATTACTACATAATTTTTCTATATTTTCATCAGTTAATAACTCATTTAAATCAGTATTTCTTTTCTTACATTCATTTACTAACATTTCATGTCCAACAGAAATATATTTTTCTCTTTCTGCTTTATAGAAATATGATTTAATTCTGCTCTTAGCACTTTCAGTTTTAACAAACTTTAACCATCCTTTAGATGGAGCATGTCCCTTTTGAGTAATAAGTTCAACCAAGTCACCATCTTGAAGTTCATAATCTAGTTTAACCATTTTTCTATTAACTAAAGCACCAGTTGTAGTATTACCGACTTCAGAGTGAATTTTATATGCAAAATCAATCGGAGTAGATCCATAAGGAAGCTCAATAATATCTCCTTTAGGTGTATAAACGTATATTTCACTTCTCTTAAGTTCATCTTTAATACTTATAAAGAAATCCATATTTTGTTCAATATCATTTACTTCTACAAGTGCTCTAAATTGCTCTAAAACTTTATCTAAATTATTTTTAACACTTCCATCAATATGTTCTTTATAACTCCAGTGAGAAGCAACTCCTTTTTCAGCAATTTCATCCATTTCATAAGTTCTTACTTGAACTTCATATATTCTTTTATCTTCACCAAAAACAGTTGTATGTAAACTTTGATACATATTAGGTTTAGGATTTGCAATATAATCCTTAAATCTATTAGGTATTGGCGAATATCTTGATTGAACAAGACCAACTACTCTATAACAATCCTCAACTGTATTTGTTAAGACTCTAAGTCCTAATAAATCATAAATATCATCCCATGTTTTTCCATTTTTTAATTTATTATATATACCTCGAACAGATTTAACACGAGAAACTATTTCAAATTCTATATCATGATCTTTCAAAATAGTCATTATTTCATATTTCATTTTAGATAATGACTTTTCAAGTTCAGCTTTTGTAGAATTTATTTTATCTAAAACTTCTTTATATCCAACTGGATCAGTATATTGAAGACATAAATCTTCCATTTCACTCTTCATCTTTTTCATTCCAAGTCTATGAGCAATTGGAATATAAATATTTTGAGTTTCTTCAATTATATATTGTTGATGTAATTCATCATGAACTTTTAAAGTTCTAAGATTATGTAGCCTATCAGCAAATTTAATAAATAATGTTGCTGGATTATCAGCAAGTCCTACTATTATTCTTCTATATTTTTCAGGATTATTCATTTTAAAAGTTTGTCTTAAATTACTAATCTTTGTAATAGAAGAAACAATTTTAGCACTATCTTCTCCAAATTCATCTTCTATTTCTTCATAAGTCATTTTACCAAGAGAAATAGCCTCATGAATTAAAGCACAACCTATTGTTTCTGCATCCATTTTAATTGATGCAAGAATATAAGCAACATTAATTGGGTGAAGAATATAATCATCACCCGACATCCTTTTCATTCCATCATATATTTCAAGAGCTTTATTATAATACCCATCTATAAAATCAATATACTCATCTTCCATATATGATTTCAATAAATCTTTTAAATCATTATAACTGTGATCTTTAATTTTAATCACCCACTTTATTATTAATCGTTTATTCCTTTAACTTTTAATTCTTGTGGACCGTCATCATCTTCATCAGGATTATTCATACTTTTAGTTTCAAAAACCATCCATACTCTTGGACCAATTAATAATGAAGAAATTGTACCAGCAATTAATCCAATTAATATAGCAACATCAAATGTGAATATTGCATTTAATCCAGAACATAACAATGTAACAACAGCTACTATTGTTGTAATACTAGTCCACATGTTTCTATTGAATGTTTCACTACTTGATTCATTTACAAGTGATTCTAACTCTTCATAAGATAAATGTTTTTTATTTCTATATATTTTCTTTTTATTTGCTCTTAATCTATCAAATACAACAATCGTATCATTAATTGAATAACCAATTATTGTTAATAGAGCAGCTACTAATATAAAGTCAACACTAATATGTAATATAGCAAATAAAGCTAAAATAATTAAAACATCATGCATAAGCATTAATATACCAGTAATAGCAAAATTGAAATTAAATCTTATAATCATATAAATAACAATAGCAATTACAGCATATATTAAGGATTTAATAGCATTTTTAGTTAAACTTTCTGTTACAAGAGTACTAATTTCACTAGAAGATGATTCAATACCTAAATCAGATAATTGATTTTTAACTTTAATTTCATCCTCTTCCTCTAGAATGTTATTTAAAACAATATATCCTTCATTCTTAGTACCAACATAAGTATCATAACCACGAATATCATAATCTTTAACTATATCTTTAACTTTATTAAAATCAATTTCTTTTGTACTAGATAAACTAATATTAGTTCCACCAGTAAAATCAACACCAAAGTTAAATCCTCTAACTATTGCAAAAGCAAGTCCAACTGCAATAATACTTACAGAAATAATAAGTGGTATTCTAGCAGTTTTAACATAATCTATCTTTCTATGTCCAGCTATTTTACCAAATAATGTTGTTTGTTTTTCATTAAATAATTTACTCTTAACAGACATAGATAATAATAATCTATAAACAATAACAATAGCAATTGCAGTAACTACTATAGTAATAATAAGCATTGTAGCAAAACCTTTTACTGATGATTCACCAAATGCATATAACACAATACCTGCAATTAATGTTGTGATATTAGCATCTACAATAGCAACAAGACTACTCTTATTTCCTTCTTTATATGATGCAGATAACTTACTATTTTTATATAATTCATCTTTAATTCTTTCGTTCGAGATAATAAGTGAATCTACGGCCATACCTATACCAAGAACTAAAGCAGCAATTCCAGTTAGTGTAAGAACTCCATCTAAAGCATTAAAAATTCCAAATACAAGAATTACATATAAGAATAAACATACACTTCCTAGTAATCCACTTAATCTATATTTAAATATTAAAATTAATGAAATAATAGCAAATGTAATAATACCAGCTATACCCGTTTTATTAATAGTCTCTGCTCCAAATGAAGGAGATACACTTTTAGGGGTAGCTTCTTCAGTTAATTTTGTTGGAAGTGATCCACTATTTATTAAATCAGCTAAATATTGTGCCTCTTCTTTAGTAAAATTACCAGTTATTATAACATTAGAAGAATTAATTCCTTCATTAACAAATGCAGCTGAAATACAATGCATATCTTCACATGCATGATCATTTAATTCTTCAGTTCTTTGCTTAAATGAATCAACTCCATCTTCAAAATCAAGCCAAGTAATCATTAAATTTTCACCAGTACTTGCTTTAGATGCTATTTCTTTAGTAGCAGTATAAAATCTAGAAGTATCTTTTACATCAAGTTTAACTTGATATGAAAAAATATTTCCTTTTCCTGTATTATTTTGTTCAACACTAGCACCATTTCTACCTAAAACATCACTTGTTAATAATAAATTATCATCAACATCTCTAAATGATAATACTGCTGGTGTTCCTATTCTATTTCTTGCTTCTTCTTCATCAGATACACCTGGAAGTTGTATTCTAATTAAATTACCACCTTCAAGTGTAATAACTGGTTCAGAAACACCCAAAGAATCAATTCTATTTACAATTGTCTTATAAGTATTTTCTAAATCATCATCTGTAATTGTATCATTTTCTTTTAATGGTTGAATATTATATAAAATTTCAAATCCACCTTGTAAATCAATACCATAAGATATGTCTTTTATAATTGGTTTAATTAAGAAAGCTCCCCCAACTATAATAACTAATACTACTAATATAACTTTCCATAAATTTTTCATTAAATATCACTACTTCTTTCTATTATTTTTTTAGATATATATTCATCTATTTCATGATTATCTGCATGTAAAATATCATTAACTATATTATGAAGTTCAATCTTTTTATTACCTCTCCACATATTATCAACAAAATACATCCATAAATCTTTTTTTGTTACATAATTTATTCCCACTTTATTTAATTCATTAATCTTACACTCTAAAGCAGGAATAACTCTATTATATAATTCTTTGGCATTAGTAAATTCTATTTTATCATTTTTCATATATTCCTCATAACCAAATATATTATACAATTTATTAGTTTAAAAATAAATATTTTATTTAACAACCAATATACTATAATTATCAAAATTCATATTAGAAATTATATTATTTGCATCTTTGACATTCATATTAATAATATTACTATATTCATTAAAATCAATTTTATCATCCATCATTAAAGATAAACTAACATCATATTCAATATCCTCTATATTATCAAATGAAGTAATATAAAATTTCAAATATACCTTTTTCTTTCTTTCAAAATCTTCTTTAGTTATTTTAAGATTTTTAATATCTTTTAAAATATTATCTATGTATTTCTTACCATCTTCAGCAGTAGCACTAACTATTACATTTATATAATCATCTACTACATTAATACCATAATTAAATTCAATAAATAAATTATTTTTCTTATATTTTTCAAATAATTCACCAGTTGAATCAAGATAACAAGATAATATAATATCAAAATAATATTTTAAGATATTATCATCAGAAATATTAAATTTATCTTTAGACATCTTAAATCCTATTTTAACTCTTTCATTTTGAATATTTTTATTTATTTCTTCATATTGTTTTCTAATATTAAGCTTTTCTTTTTTAACAATTCTTTTAGGAATAATACCACTCTTTAAATTATATTTATTTAATTGTTCTTTTATTAGATCTAATATTTCATTTTTATTAAAATCTCCATATACACCAATAAACGTATTATTAGGTAAATAAAAGTCATTATAAATTTGATTTAAGTGATTAGAATCTATTTTTTCAATATCACTTCTTTCCCCAACAACTGTATGATTAACATAAGAATTACTATACATATTATCAACAAGTTTCATATGCATAAAATAATTTAACTTATCTTTATTCATATCAATTTCTTCACCAATGATACCCTTTTCAGCATCAACACATTCATCATTAATATTTATGTTATAAAAAATATCTAATAATAATTTAATATTTTCCTTTAAATTACTACTTCCGAAAATATTATAATTAGTTCCATAATAATTAGTCCATGCATTAGCAAAACTTCCAAGTTCATTTATTCTTCTAGAAAACTCTTTATTTTCTGAAATAGCCATTACTTTATGTTCTAAAAAATGAGCACTACCAGGTATTACATCAAATACTTTTCCATCCTTTTCATAACTTTCTACTCTAGAACCATATTTAACAGAAATAGTTACATAAAAATTCTTAGTCTTTTTAGTTGGATACAAATACACTTCTATACCATTTTCTAACTTTTCCTTATATAAATTCTCATCTATTTTTTCAAAAGTATACTTCTTCACTAGTTATCACCTTTCATTAAATATATTGTTCCAAGACTAAGTCTATTATTAAATTCAATTATTTCCTCAATTGTAACTTTATCAAAAGCTTTTCTTAATTTTTCAATGTCTTCTTTATTATTAAAACATTTTAAATAATAATAATTTAATTGGTATTGAGCATCATCATAAAAACTATTAATAATTGTATCCATAACTTTTTTAGCACTTTCAAAAAGAACTAAAACTTTTTCTCTATCTTTCATAAATTCCATTACTTCAAATATTCTCTTTTTAGTTTCCTCATAATTTTCTTTGTTAATACCTGCAAATATGAGTAATGAAGGACAAAAAGTATTAAAAGAAGAACCAATTGAATAGCATAAACTATATTCTTCTCTAACATAATTAAATAGCATTGAATCATTCATAGATCCAAGTATTGTATTATATACTTTTAATACATGTTCAAGTTCATGTTTACTTGGTTGATTAATATCATACCCTATAAAAAGTCTAGATTGATTAAATGGCATTACATCAATAACCTCATCACAATTATTATCCTTTTTAATATTAATATTTAATTTATTCTTACTAGCTTTAATATTACTAAATTTTGAATCAATAATACTTTCAAATTCATTAGCATTCTCACCATGAACAAATATATCAACATTATAATTTTTATTAAATAATTTCTTATAAAACAAATATAATTTTTCACTAGTTACTTCTTCTACTTCAGAAACAGTTGGATTTGTCTTAGATAGAGCTGTATCTTTAAAGAATAACTCATTAAATCTTGCACCTGAATAACTAACTGGATTATCTTTTATAGATTTAATGTAATTAATATAATCTTTTTTAATTATATTAAAATATTCATTATAAAAATGATTATTATCAACATTAGGATTCATCAATACTTCATATAAAAAATCTATTGAATCACTTAAATGTTTTTCGCTAGTATATTTAGGATTTAAAAAACTTACAGAAAATTCTATTGATTCAACATTACCATTTATCTTATATGCTGAAGAAACCTTAGAATCATATAATTCTTCAGAAACAATAGCAATTTTATTTTTAGTATTATATTTTTTAGAAGAGTAAACTAAATTTTGAGTTAATAATGATGATAAAGCCATTTCACTATGATTAACTTTTCTACTAAAAAATATACTAATACCAATCTCTTTAAATCTATTTGTATCTATTAAATGTAAATTGTAATTATCTTTTTCAATCTTTTTATATTTCATTAGATTTCCTCCACCCATAGTATTATAACAACTATATTAAACTATTTCTATATTAATTAAAAAAAGAATATGATAAAATATAAGAAGGAAGTGAGAATAAGATGGCAAAAGTAGAGCAAAAAACAATAGTCTTTAAAGTCAGTGATAATATTAAAGAACAAATGATTGATCATTATAAAGATATGATTACAGGAAAACCACCATATTCTATTTTTCAGGTAAAAGAATATGATTGTGTTATAACTTTATATGAAAGTGGAAAAGTAATGTTTCAAGGCATTGGAGCTGATATTGAAGCTAATATGTGGAAAGATTTAGAATCTCACTTTAATAAAAGAGACATAGATGCTGAATTAAAAGAAAAAGAAGAAAAACAAGATAATAGAATGTATTATTATAATGACGCTATTGGTAGTGATGAAGTTGGTACTGGAGATTACTTTGGACCAATTATTGTAACTGCTACTTACGTAGATAAAAGTACTAGAAAATTATTAGAAGATTTAAAAATAATGGATTCTAAAAAAATGACTGATGAAAAAATAAGAAGATGTGCTCCTATTATTATGAAAAAAGTCCCTTATGCAACATTTACTTTAACAAATTTAAAATATAATGAACTACATAATAAAGGATTCAACATGAATAAAATAAAAGCAATTCTTCATAATAAAGTATTATATGAATTATCTAATAAAGGTCACCAATATCAAAGAATAATAGTAGATCAATTTACTACTCCAATAAGTTACTTTAAATATTTAAAAGAAGAAAATATTACTGAGAAAGTTACTAAAATAACTTTCTTAACTAAAGGAGAAAATGCTCACCTTTCAGTAGCGGCTGCATCTGTAATAAGTAGATTTAAATTTTTAGAAGAAATGGATAAATTATCTACTAAATACAAAGTACAAATATTAAAAGGTGCTGGTGAAAAAGTAGATGAAGTTGGAAAACAAATAGTAAATAGATTTGGAAAGCAAGAACTTAATAAAATAGCAAAATTAGATTTTAAAAACACAAAAAAGATTCTTAACTAAGAATCTTTTTTATATTGTATCATATGATTTTTTTAATTTTAATTCAGTTACTTTATAATCAATATTTTCATTTATATTTTGAAGTTCTTCTCTTTTACTAGAACCAAAATATGAAATACCTCTTAATCTAATAGCCATACCATTTAAATCCTCTTTTAAAATATCATACATTAAACAATTTTTATCATTTATTAAAGCTAATAATACAGAAAGATCATAATTACATTCATATGCCTTATATTTTTCTAATATTTTAATAGTATCTCTAATCATAATCAATAATTCTTTTTCTGATTTTAACTCTTTTATATTATCGCGGATACTCATATAAAGCTTATATATTTCTTCAGGAGCATCACTTCTATTATATGATTGAAATATGTTAATAAGTATACTATAAAAATATACTCTAACTGCTGCTTTTTTAAATACAAGTTCTTCATTATTTCTGGAAGTACTTACATTCTTATAACTTTCCCATAGTACACTAAAACTCTCTTTTACATTTTTATCTTCTTGTATTTTTTCACTAAGAACTTCTTCAACAGTTTGTGTTTTATTCATATAATCTTTTATAGCTTGAGTTATTTGTTCCATATTAAATTCTTCTTCATTCATAAAATTACCTCCACTATATTATTTTTTTAGCATGATCAAGTATATTAATTGCTTCAATTGGTGTTACATGATTAACATCAATTTCTTTTAAATAATCTCTTAATTCATCATTCTTTTCTTCAGATAAATCAAGTGAATATTGATATACTTTTGTTTTATCTTTTCCACCCTTTTCATTTTCAAACATTTCTAATAAATGTTTAGAGTTTTCAATAACTTCTGATGGAAGACCTGCTAGTTTAGCAACATTAATTCCATAACTTTTATCTACTGCTCCATCCATTACTTTATGTAAGAATGTAATATCTTCTCCCTCTTCTGCAATTGTTACATGAACATTTTTTATTCCTTCAAACATTTTATCCATTTTAGTTAATTCATGATAATGTGTTGAAAATAATGTCTTACATTTTATATTTTTAGATATATATTCAATAATAGATCCAGCTAGACTCATACCATCATATGTACTAGTACCACGACCTAATTCATCAAATAATATTAAACTATTTTTAGTTGCATTATTAAGAGCATAAGCACTTTCTTTCATTTCAACCATAAAAGTGCTTTCTCCTTTAGATAAATCATCACTAGCACCTATTCTAGTAAATATTTTATCAAAAATAGGAATATTACATTCCTTAGCAGGAACAAAAGAACCTATTTGATTTAATATAGCACATATAGCAAGTTCTCTCATATAAGTGCTTTTACCACTCATATTAGGACCAGTAATAATAAGTATATTTGTCTTCTTATCCATTATTACATCATTATCAATATATTCACCTTCAATAACGCTTTCAACTACTGGATGACGACCACCAATTATATTAATATTATTATCTTTGTTAATAGTTGGTTTAACAAAATTATTTTCTTCAGCAACAGTAGCAAACGAACTTATAACATCAAGATATGCAATTGTACCTGCAACCTTTTGTAATGATGAAATATATTTTTTTATTTCATCTTTTATATTACAAAAAACTTCATATTCTAAATTATTAATTTTCTCTTCAGCATTTAATATTAAATTCTCTTTCTCTTTTAATAAAGGAGTTATATATCTCTCGCCATTTGATATAGTTTGCTTTCTTTGATAATTAAACTCTTCTTTAACAAGTGGTATTTGTCCTTTAGATACTTCTATAAAATAACCAAATACTTTGTTATATCCAACTTTTAATCCCTTAATACCAGTTCTTTCTCTTTCTTCTTGTTCAAATTTAGCAATAAATTCTTTTCCATTAGTTTTGATTTCTCTTAATTCATCTATATCACTATTATAACCATCTTTAATAATATTTCCTTCTTTAACACTAAAAGGAGCTTCTTCATTAATAGAATCATCAAGTAACTTATATAAGTTATCAAAAGTATTTATTTCTTCTAAATCTAAACTTTTTAATATTAAATTTATATCTGGTAATACTTTAAAACTATTTTTTAGTTGTAACATATCTTTAGGATTAATTGTATTACATGCTACTTTACCAGCTAATCTTTCTAAATCATATATTTGATATAAATAATCTCTAAGTTCACTCTTAAGCAAAAATTCATTAATTAATTTTTCAGTAAGATTTTGTCTTTTAATAATTTCATCATAATTAATACTTGGACTAATTATATAACTCTTAAGTAATCTACTTCCCATAGCAGTCTTAGTTTTATCCATAAAACCAAGTAATGAACCATTTCTCTCTTTACTTCGAAGTGTTTCAATTAATTCTAAATTTCTAATACATTCCTTATTTAAATTTAAAAATAAATTACTATCTATTACTTCTACTTCTTGTACATGAGATAAATCTTGTTTTAAACTATTAGTCATATAATTTAAAACTAGATATGTACATCTTCTTAATTTTTCATCATTACATTTATCAAATATTTTACTATTTTTATATTCTTTATCATCATCAAAAATAGAAACAAAAATATTATACGTAGTTTTTAATTTTCTTAATAGATCTTTATCAAAATTATCTTTAACAACTAATTCTTTTACATTTAAATTAACTATTGTACTAATTAGTTTTTCACTATCATGTTCAATATATGTGGTACATACTTTTCCACTTAATAAATCAGCATATGAAAAAGTATACGTATAATTATAATCATAAATACTTGCTATATAATTAAAATCTTTTTCACCAAGTATATCAGTACTAGTAATAGTACCAGCACTTACTACTTGTATAACTTCCCTTTTAACAATTCCCTTAGCAGTTTTAGGATCTTCCATTTGCTCACATATAGCAACTTTATATCCCTTTTCTATTAATTTTTCAATGTATATATCAGATGCATGATGTGGTATTCCACACATGGGTACTCTTTCACTTAATCCACATTGTTTACCAGTTAAAGTAAGTTCTAGCTCATGAGATGCTGTTAAAGCATCATCAAAAAACATTTCATAGAAGTCACCTAATCTATAAAAAAGTATTGTATCCTCATACTCACTTTTAGTTTGTAAGTACTCTCTCATCATTGGACTAACATCATTTAAATTAACATCTTTTCTTTCCATAGTCATTATTATAATACTTTTTCCTATTTAATCAAAAGAAAATTGCATTTTTAAACTTAAAAATGCAATTATTTATAATAAACTTTAATACCATGAGATTTTCTTTCTGATTTTGGTGGTAACTTCATATAATCACCAAAATTAGTTCTTAATATTTCATCATAGTTTTTATAAATCATAACCTTTTTCTTTTCAAATACTGTATCAATATATTTATTAATATTTTTAGCTTTTTGTACTTCTCTTTCTACTCCATAAATTGGATTATTTGAAATAACATAATCTGTTGGTAAATTTTTATATTCATCAAATAAATCAATAGTTTTTCTTAAATTATGTTTATAACCAAATAAACTTAAATATGTATTTTTTAATAATCTTCTAGTTTTAACAAATAAACTAGGATTATTATAATTTAAATCATATTTTCTTAAAGTATTTAATAAAAAGAAAAATTTATTATAGAATTTACTTCTTTCTTCTTCATCATTAGAAATATAATTATAAATAAATATATCTATAAATAAACCATAATCTTTATTTTTATATAATGATCCTTCTTCAAATGCAATTGTTTTTGTATTAATTAATTTAGCATATTGAAAAGGATAATTATCACTTTCTAATGGAATAAATAATTTATAATCTTTATGATTTTCATACATTAATATATCCATTAATTTATTATAATTCTCGTAATCTAATATTATATCTATATCATCATCCCAAGGAATAAATCCTTTATGTCTAACTGCCCCTAGTAATGAACCACCTATTAATGAATATTTAATATTATTTTTTCTACATATCTTATCAATATAAACTAACATATCTAAAAGTAATTTCTTTTGTTCATCAGCATTTATTTCTTTACCAAAATTAATATCTTTCTTTTTATTTAATAATCCTACCAAATATTTAAATTCATTTGTTTTAATATTTAATAATACTATTATTATAAATGGTATTATTATAGCTATTATTCCACTAAATATAAAATTTATAATATTATTTTGAAATCCAATTTTATTACAAAGATAATAACTAATAAATGTAGATACAATAATTATTACTAAATATTTAATCTTTTCAATATAATAATATTTCATAGATTTATTAAATACCTTTGTAAAAATATATTTTGGATAACTATAAAAAATCAAATATAAATAGCTAATTGCTGTTCCTAATATTACACCTGATATTCCAATTAATTTACATAATACAATTGATAATATTAAATTAATAAATATCATAATAATATAAACATATTTATCTTCCTTGCATATACCAGCTGCTTCTTTATAAATTGTAATGGATCTTCTAATACTATCAGAATAAATATATAATCCAAATGATAATATTACTCCCATTGGTAAAAGAAAAGATTCACCAATCCAAATTTTAATAAATATATCAGCACAACATATAAATCCAGATATACATGCAGTAGTCAAACAAGTATTTATCAAATTAATAACTTTATATATAGAATAATTTTTTTCAGTATCTTTTTCCGTTAATAAATTACCAATACTAGCAGTAAAACTAGATATAATTTGAAAGACAACACCGCATAGAGTTAAAGCAATTAAATTATAATTAGTATAATAACCTGCATTTGTAATACTAAGTATAACTGTAATAGTAATATTATCTATCCCTTTATTTACCGCAAAAGATAGTTTTTGAATAGAAATAGCTATTATTCTATCAAATACATCTTTCCTTTCTTCACTGCTAATATCAGATGCTTTTTCTTTAACAAAGGGATATGCTTTATTAACAAAGATAGTTAATATTATATTTTCAAGTAATCTAAATACTAATTTAGCAATTAAGAAATATAAATAGTTTTTAGTAAAATAGATTAATACTATTTGAGCAATGTTCATAAAAATAATATAACCAATATGAACAATATCAATTATATAGTTTTTTTGATCAGCATATAATAATGATCTTTTATAAACCATTACATATGAAAAAACAACATCTAAAAGAGAAATAAAATATAAAATTTTTAAATCTTCTTTTATATTAGTCACACCAATTATATTTGGAATAAAAGGTATAATTATAACACCAATAAATAATATAAATAATGCAACAAATCTATAAAATTTTTTATAAAATAAAAGCCATGATTTAATCTTATCACTATCATTATTAGCAATAGGTTCATATAATTTATATATAATGGCACTACCTATACCAAGTTCAGCTATAGAAAGAATAGTTAATATATTATTAAATAATCCATTAATACCAGAATAATCTATTCCTAATATTTTAACTATTAATGTTTGTGTTATAAATGCAAGCAAAATAGTAATAAAATATAATACTATAGAAGAAAAAACATTATAAATAGATCTCTTTTTTCTCACACTATTCTTTCCTTTCTAACAATATAGATTATAACATATATTTATTTTAAATATATGTTAAAATACTTTTTTTTTATTATAAAAAATGGTATAAATATATTATGAAAAAAATATATTACATTATTATTTTAGTTTTCTTAACTTCGGTAGTTTGTACACTACTGGTTTTAAATATAAATAAATCTAATAAGAAAAAATTAAATTTAACAAATGAAACAAAAGTATTAAATGTTAAAAAAGAAGTTAAAGATGAACCTAAAAAAGAAAAAACTACTATTGATAATTTAGAATATGAATTTAATAAAAGGGTTTATATAAAAGATATTACTAACAATGAAAGTGATAAATTATTAGATACAACTATTCTGGGTAATAATACATATGAAGATGATGATTATATTATTAAATATAATATTGTTGATACAAAAGCACCTTTAATACTTGGATCATCTTCAATAACTATTTATAATGGTGAAAATACTAATCCTGTTAACAAACTATTTTGTGGTGATAATGAAACAAGTAAACCAAATTGTTATATAGATGGTGATTGGGATAGAAATAAAAATGGAACTTATAATGTAGTTTATACAGCAATTGATAATAGTAATAATAAAAGCACTAAAAACATTAAAATAGTTGTTAAAAACAAACCTAAAAAGAAATCATCTTCTTCATCAAGTACTAAAAAAGGAACTGATATATCTAAATATATAGAAAAATATAAAACAGAAGATACATTAATAGGAATAGATGTTTCGACATGGCAAGGAGATATTAATTTTGAAAAAGTAAAAAAAGCTGGTGTTGAAGCAGCAATAATAAGACTTGGATATGGACCTTCCGGAGATGAAAGAAAATTAAAAGTAGATGGTAAATTTAAAAGAAATATAGAAGGATTTAAAAAAGTTGGAATTCCAGTTGGTGTTTATTACTTCTCATATGCTAAAACAAAAGATGAAGTAAAAGCAACTGCTGAAAAAATTATTAAAGAATTAGATGGTCAAACACTAGAATTACCTGTTGCATTTGACTGGGAAAACTGGGGAGGAAGCTTTAATAAATATGGAGTATCATTTAAAGATTTAGGTGATATGTACCAAGTATGGAAAGAAACACTTAATGCAGCAGGATACAAAACAATGCTATACTCAAGTGCTTATTATCTAAATAAAGTATGGGATGATAGACAAGAAAATACATGGGTAGCATATTACACATCAAATAATGATTTTAAAAAAGATTATATGTTATGGCAATGTACTGCATCTGGAAAAGTTAGTGGAATTAGCGGACTCGTAGATATAGATGTTATATATAAAAATAAAATTCAGTAGAATATCTACTGAATTTTTAATAGTTTTCTAACTTTATCTGTTGTTACTAATTCTAATTTAGAAACATCTAGTATTTCTAAACCTTCATCCTTTGATATAGTACCTTGATATTTTAAATATTCGTTTATTCTATCAATTGTTTCTCCCTTATTATTATAATAATCATATTCTTTTATCAAAGCCAAATATTCTCCATAAAAATATATCATTGATGAAGCAAGTATTTCAATATTTTCTCTTATATAATCATTATTCTTTTCTCTAAATAGCATTAAATCTTTAGCATATAATCTTAATTGATATAAGTATTTATCATTAACTATTTTTGCATCTTTTACATATAATTTATTACTTAATAAATAATTAGTAAACATTCTTTCCATAAAAGAAGAATAAAATTCAAAAAATGAATAACAATCATTATATGAGGCATCATTATCTTTTTCTAACTTTTGTGAATAAGCATGTCCTATTTCATGAATAATAACATGGGCTCCTTCAATAGAAATCCTGCTACCAAGTAAAATATATCTCTTATTTAACATGAAAATATTATTGGTCTCATTTTCTTCTCTGTCTTTTTCAGTAAATAAATCAATATAACCATTATTTTTTAAATATATATAATATTCAAACATATCTTTATTAAATGATTCTAAAAAACTATCAATTATTTTTTCATAATCAGTAAAATCAATATCATCATCAAACTTATTAGGTTTAGAAACACATTTACTTAATATTACAAACATATTACGAAATACTCTATTATGATAATCTCTATCATTTAAATATTCATTCTTATATATATCTACTACTTTTTCATCCTCAACAAATGTCATACTTTCCAGTAATAGATTTCTTTTTATGGGTTTAGAATAATCTTTTCCACTAATAGTTTTATATATTTCTACAAGTAAATCAATATTACAACTAATATATTTATATACTTTTACATCACTAGTATTAGCTAACATATTTGATAAAACTTCTATATCATTAGATATCTCATTTATATCAATAAACATATTACTCTTCCCCCTAACTAATTGAGTATTCTAACATATATTTAAAACTATTGTAAATAAAAAAACAATTCATAATGAATTGTTTTTAGCTTTTAGATTTTTTTGTACTTTCAGGAGCACTAAATTTTCTTTGAGTTCTTACAGCACTTAGTATTTTTTTATTAGAAATATTTATATAACACATAACAACAATTACTGCGATTGATGTGAAAATAAAGTTCCAAATAATAGGTTTAGATGCTGCTGATTTTTCATTTTTTTCTGATTCTTTTACACTATCATTATATGCTTCAA
>JAEEGL010937861.1_pt1 | contig 19302 bp, 24 predicted proteins | sample 9134231 | NCBI WGS metagenome assembly JAEEGL01 (sample SAMN16246548, study PRJNA631951) | gut metagenome | biome: gut microbiome; feature: rumen; material: fiber-attached | host: Bos | place: Iran: Karaj | collected 2018-10
AGGTAGTAGTTTTTCTTTAATACCAGCTTTTTTTGCTGTATTAACCAATGCATCTACTCCTAAAAATAAATTTGTTTTAACCGCATATATATTATCAGAAAATGCAATAGCGGCTGCCATTGTAATATCTTTATTAGCATATTTATCATTATAATTAGTTGGCGAATAACTATCTTTATTATTAATATTAAATGTAGTATATTCACTTTTAAATTTAGATGAAGAAGTTAAATTATTTTCTAATGCCGTATAATATAAAAATGATTTCATAGTACTTCCTACTTGTCTTTTTGATTCAGTTGCACGATTGTATTCACTTTTTTCATAGTTTAATCCACCAGTTAAAGCCTCTATTTTCCCTGATTTAGGATCTACAATTACACTTGCTACTTGTAATCCCATATCTTCATTAATATAGTTTAAAATGTTATCTTCTAAGCTTTTTTGTTTATTAATATCTAAATTAGTATATACTTTTAATCCCCCAGATTCTAATATTTTTCTATCTATACCAATACTTTCTAATTCTTTATATACTGCTTTTTGATAATACATTAACATTTGCATATGATTTTCATTATTTTTACCATATATATTTAAATTATCAAAATTAATATTATCATATTCACTTTTAGTAATATATCCATTATTATAGATTGCTTTGGCAACCACTTTAGCTCGTGATATAGATTCATTAATATTTGATACCGGATTAAATTTATTAGGACTTTTCGGTATGCCCGCTAACACTAATGCTTCTTCTAATGATAAATTATCAGCATCTTTATTAAAGTAAAAAGAAGCAGCATTACTTATGCCGTAACATCCGTTACCATAATTAATTGTGTTAAGATAAGCTTCTAATATTTCATCTTTATTGTATTGTAATTCTGTTATAATCGTAAGAAACGCTTCTTCCATTTTTCTCTTCCAAGTTTTACCAAAATCTAAATACAAATTTTTAACTAATTGTTGTGTTATAGTAGAAGCACCTTCTACTATATGACCAGTTTCAATATTTTTAATAAATGCTTTCCCAATTCTTAAATAATCAAATCCATTATGTTCATAAAACTTTTTATCTTCTATAGATATTACTGCATTAACTAATTTATCATCTATATCATCAATATTAACCCATTTAGATGAACTACTTCCTTGATATACTAAATTATCATAGTTATCATATAAATAATATGTACCATTATTTGTAATATTTAATTTAGGAATAATTAATGCATAAATATTAATACCAATATATATAATAACTATAGATATTATTATAAAAAAGAATAGCTTGGTAGTAGTTTTTATAATAGACAATTTCATCACCTTTATTTATTATGTAAAAAAATAAAAAAATTATGTTGAAATTATATATAGTATATGTTATAGTTTTTTAGAAAAAAGAGGTGGAATATATTAATAAAGCAAATACCTGGTTATATAAAAATAATGAATTAGTAATAGAAAATTTAAATATAGACTGTAATTATATAGATAATATAATTACTTATAAAGAAGATAATAATATAAATACTATTGATATATTAAATGAATTATTTATTAGAGAAAATGATGATTATAAAATAATTATTAATAATCAAGATAATAAGATGGAATATATTATAAAGGAAAACAATAATAGTTTTTTTCTAGATATTAATAGTAATTTTATTATTAATGATAAAGAAATATTAATTGAATATAATATTGAAGATGAATCATTTAATATTAAAGTACAATTATTATAAGGAATGGATGGTTAATAATGAGTTTAAAAGAAATTTCAAAAGAAGAATTACAAACAATGGGGTATGATGAAATTGCATATTTAGTATTAGAAAATGCTGGTAAAAAAATGAAATTACTAGATTTATTTAAAAAAGTATGTAAGCTATTAGATTTATCTGAAAAAACAGTAGAAGATAAGATTGGTGATTTTTTTGAATTACTATCTACTAATAAAAAGTTTATTTTATTAAATAAAGGTTATTGGGATTTAGCAGTTAATCATATACATGATACTATAATTGAAGATGAAGAAGAATTAACAACAGATGAAATTAATGAAGACGTAGATGAAGAAGACAATCAAGATGTTGAAGAAACAGAAGATGAAGATATTTTCTATGATAATGAAATTGACGATAATGATGAAGATGAAGATGATTTAAAAGATTTTGTTATTATAGATGAAGATGAAAATATTACTGAATAGTGAAACTAACGTTTCACTTTTTCTTTTTAAATTGCTATAATATGGAATGAAGGCGATATTATGATAGAAAGATTAGATAATATAATTAGTAAATATGATGAGATTAGTAAGGAACTTACTAATCCAGAAGTATTAAATGATTATAATAAACTAAAAGAATTATCAAAGGAACAAAGCGATTTAAGTGAAATAGTAGATACTTATAATATTTATAAAGAAAAGAATAAAAACTTAGAAGAAGCCAAAGAATTAGTTAATGATCCAGAATTTAGTGAAATGGCAAGTTTAGAAATAGATAGTTTAACTAAAGAATTAGAAGAATTAAAAAGTAAATTAGAAATATTATTAGTACCAAAAGATGTAAATGATGGTAAAAATATCATAATGGAAATAAGAGGTGCTGCTGGTGGTGATGAGGCAAATATATTTGCAGGAGATTTATTTAGAATGTATTCACATTATGCTGAATCTATGGGGTTTAAAATTGAAGTTTTAAATGAAGTAGAGGGAGCATCTGGTGGTTATGCCCAAATAGAGTTTTTAGTAAAAGGAGAAAACGTTTATTCTAAATTAAAATATGAAAGTGGTGCTCATAGAGTCCAAAGAGTACCAGTAACTGAAACACAAGGAAGAGTTCATACATCAACAGCAACAGTTCTAGTAATGCCGGAAGTAGAAGATATTGATATAGATATTAAAGAAAGTGATTTAAAAATAGATGTATATCATTCTTCTGGTGCAGGAGGACAATCAGTTAATACCTCTAATTCTGCAGTAAGAATAACACATATACCAACTGGAGTAGTAGTAGCATGTCAAAACGAAAGAAGTCAACTAAAGAATAAAGATATAGCAATGCGTCTTTTAAAGATTAAATTACATGATGCTATGAAGCAAAAACAAGAAAATGAATTGGGTATGGAAAGAAAAACAAAAATAGGTACTGGAGATAGATCAGAAAAGATTAGAACATATAATTATCCTCAAAATAGAGTTACAGATCATCGTATAAACTTTTCGATTATGGAATTAGATAGAGTTATGAATGGTAATTTAGAACCTATAATTGAAGCTTTAATAACTGAGGATATGAGATTGAAATTAGCTGGAGAAAACTTTAATTAATGAGCGATGAAGAATTAATAAAAAAATATGTTAGAGAAGATTTACAAGAAGAAGCATTAAAAAAATTAAAAACAGGTTACCCAGTACAATATATTATTGGTAATGTAGAATTTTATGATTTATTAATTGATGTAAATGAAGATGTGTTAATACCTAGATTTGAAACAGAATATTTAGTTGAAAAAACAATTAAATATATTAATAGATTAAATATAATTAATCCTAATATATTGGATATAGGTACGGGATCAGGTTGTATAGCAATAGCGTTAAAAAAGAATATTAATTCAAATGTAAAAGCTATTGATATAAGTGAAAATGCTATCAATTTAGCTAAAAAGAATGCTATTAATAATAATGCTAATATAGAATTTGAAGTATTAGATATAAATGATTTTAATGAAACAAAAAAATATGATGTAATTATATCTAATCCTCCATATGTTAGTAAGAATAAACACTTAGATGAAAAAACAAAGTATGAACCAATTAATGCAATAGTAGCAGAAGATAATGGTCTATATTTTTATAAAGTTATTCTAAATAAAATAAAGAATAATTTAAATAATAAATTCTTGATAGCGTTTGAAATAGATGATAAACAAGGTAAAGAAATAACAGATGTTACTAATAGTATATTTAATAATGTAAATATATATATAGAAAAAGATTATAATAATTATGAAAGATATTTATTTATAACTAGCAAATAAATATCTTTCTTTTTTTATATTTTCTTTGTATAATTAAATAAGAATAGGATGGATAAGATGTATAAGAAAATATGTTTAGGTATAATTGCTTTATTACTTACTACTGGATGTATGAAAGAAAATTTTGAGATTTCTATTGATAAGAACAAAAAAATGACAGTAAGTATGATCGCAGCTGTATCTGATGAATTAAAAAACATGAATTTTGGAGAAGGTGAAAGTGAAGAAACTAGTACTTTTGATGTTAATTCTTTAAGTGAAGATGAAAAAGCAACATATGATAGGTTAGGAATAACTTATGAAGAATATAAAGAAGATGGTTATACTGGAATGAAATTAGTTAGAACATTTAAAGATATTGATAAATTAAGTACTAAAGAAGGTAAAACAGATGATTTATCAACTTTATTTGAAGATAATGCTCAAATACCAAAGTATTTTATAGTAAAAGAAACATTCTTTAAAAATACATATAAAGCAGTTTTTAAATCTGCAGATGTTAATGATAATAATTCTAATATGGGAGATATGAGTGATTATTCTGATGATGATTTAAGTTCACTAGGTATTTCAAAAGAAGAAATGGAAAAGATGATGGAAGGTATGGAGGTAAATTTTGTATTACACTTACCTGATAGATCTATTTCAAATAACGCAACAAATGTATCAGCAGATGGAAAAACATTAACATGGGATTTATTAAAAGATAAAGATAAAGAAACAATTGAATTCGAATTTGAACTATATAATATTACTTATTATGTATCATTAATTGGTGGAGGAATAGTATTAGTATTATTAGTATTATTTGCGATATTTAAAACAAGAAAGAAAAAAGAACCAGAAATGGTAACAAATTATGAGCCAAAAGAAGAAGATTTAAAAGTAGTTAATCTTGATACAAATCTTGATGATACCGAAACATTATCAATATAGGAAGAATATTATTCTTCCTTTTTGAATAAAAAAAATAATTATTATTCAATATTATATTAGGTGATATATTGAAAAAAATAATTATTTTTTTATTTATTATAACTATTATTCTATTAATAAATGATAATAAAAAATATATTTTTATACCAAATGAATCAATAAGATTTAGAATTATTGCAAATAGTAATAGTAATAAAGATCAAGAACTAAAAAAAGAAATTAAAAATAAATTAGAAAATGAATTATATTATATTTTAAAAGATAGTAATAATATAAATGATGCTAGAAATAATATTAATAATAATATTGATTATTTAGATAATTTATTAAAAAAATATAATATAAATTATAGTATTAGTTATGGTAATAATTATTTTCCTAAAAAAGAATATAAAAATATATTGTATAAAGAAGGAAATTATGAAAGTTTAGTTATAACAATTGGAGAGGGTTTGGGGGATAATTATTGGTGTTGCCTATTTCCTCCATTATGTTTTATAGATGAAGATATTAGTAATTATGAATATAGTTTTTACGTTAATAAATTAATAAATAAATATTAATAAAATATATTATATTAGGTGATATTATTGGTATATTAATAACCCTTATATTAATTGGTATTTCATTAGGAATGGATTCTTTCTCAATTTCATTAACTTTTGGAACACTTAATATAGCTAAAAGAAAAATATTATTATATTTTGTTTTAGTAAGTATATTTCATTTTATAATGCCAATTATAGGAAGTATACTAAATTATAAATATATAAGTTATTTAAATATTAATAATTATTTATTATTAAGTATCATATTATTCTTTTTAAGTATTAAATTAATAATAGATATTATAAATAATAATGATTTTAATAATTACGTTAGTTATATAAGTATTTTTTTATTATCTATTTCCGTAAGTGTAGATAGTTTTACTACTGGTATAGGTATTATATATATTACTAATAACATATTAATTGCTAGTACTATCTTTAGTATATTAGTATTATTTATTTCGTTAACTGGATATATATTAGGTAAATATACTAATAGTATAATAGGTATATATTCAAAATTATTGGGAGTATTTCTATTAATAATTTTAAGTTTAATATATTTATTTAGAGCACTTTGAATAAAAGTGCTCATATTTATTCATTATATTAATGGGATATCATGAAAAAAGAAAAACTAATATATATAGTTATTGCAATATTAAGTGTTCTTATCATCAATTTATATACTTCATATGCATATTATGTTCAAGAATCATATATACCTATATTAAAAAGTAAAGTTGGTAATAAAAAACTAAAAGAATTTGATTATAGTTTAACTATATTAATTAAAAATGATAATGATTATATAGAAGTAGATAAAATACCAGAAAACGGGTATATATTAAAAAATAAAAAATGTATTAATGGATCAAATATAGAAGTTAATGATAAGAAAGCTAAAGCAGAAATAACTAAAAAAGATGCATGTATGCTTTATTATGAATTAGAGAATAAAGGAGATATTATATTAAATATATTATTAGAAAATGAAATTAATAATGAAGATTATATAATTAGTAATAGTATCCCTATCTATGGATATGTTTATAGTCATTTTGATTGTATTAATAATGGAATAATAACATATGAAAATAATAAAATATCTTTTGAAGGTTCAAAAGATAAGTGTAATATCTATTTTAATAGAAATATATCTGATATATTCTTATCTTTATATATAGAGGTAGATGGAGACTATATAAAAAAAGATAGTATACCAATTAATAAAAGTTATGTATTAAATAGTACAAGCGAATGCAAAGATATAGATGATAATATTATTCTTAATTCAATTGATTATATAGATGGGCATATAGTTATTAATACAAATAAAATAGCATATTGTGAGGTGTATTTAGATGAAGCATAATATCTATTTTAATAAAAAAATATATTTATATGTATTAATAACATTATCAATTATTGAAATAATATTAATTTATATAGTAATTAACAAATTATTAAGCAAAGATTTTATATATCCATATGATTTAAAATGCCTTGAATACGTGTTTTTAAAACTGTTAACCTAGTTCTTATTTTTGTTGACAAAAATAGACTTTAATCTTATTATAAAATTAACAAAGAAAGAAATTATTAATTAGTAAAAAAGCACAATTAAAATTATTTATCATAAATAATTATTAGATAAATATTTTTTTATACAAAGAAGGTATAATATGGAAAAGATTGTTATTAAAGGTGGATTTCCTTTGAGTGGAACAATTACTATTGGCGGAGCTAAGAATAGTGCAGTAGCATTAATTCCTGCTTCCTTACTTGCTGATGGTATTCTTACTATTAAGAATGTTCCAAATATTACTGATAGAGATGCATTATTTGATATAGTTAAAGTATTAAATTGTGATATTAATCAAAAAGGAAATGTTATAAATATTGATACTACCAATTTAAAGAATACTACAATTAGTCAAGAGTTGAGTGTTAAATTAAGAGCATCGTATTATTTTATGGGTGTTTTGCTTGCTAGATATAAACATGTGGAAATGTATTTTCCTGGTGGATGTAATATTGGAGCTAGACCAATTGATTTGCATTTAAAAGGATTCAAGAAAATGGGTGCTAAAGTGTCTAAAAGAGAGCACAAATACAAATTGCATGCTGATCATTTACATGGCGCTGATATCTATTTGGATTTTGCATCAGTTGGAGCAACTATCAATATAATGTTTGCAGCTACACTTGCTGATGGCATTACTACTATTAGAAATGCTGCTAAAGAAGTTGAAATAATGAATATTGCTGATTTCTTAAATAATATGGGCGCAAAGATTAGTGGAGCAGGAACTGATACAATTACTATTGAAGGAGTAGAAAAATTACATAGTGCTACAATAAAAGTTATCCCAGATAGAATAGAAGCAGGAACTTATGTATTAATGGGCGCTTTACTAGGTAAAAATTTAAAAATATCAGGTATAATAGCGTCACATAATAAAGCTTTATTCTCTAAATTAAGAGAAATGGGAGTAGAATTAAAATTAGGTAGAAATTATGTTGTAGTTAATAAATGCAAAAATTTAAAACCAGCTAATGTAAAAACATTAGTATATCCTGGATTTCCAACTGACTTAGGTCAACCAATGAGTGTTTTGCTTACTCAAGCAAATGGAGAATGCATAATGGAAGAAACTATTTGGGAGAATAGAACTGGCCATTATCCATATTTACAAAAAATGGGTGCTAATATTAAGGTAGAAGGTCAAGTTGCTACAATTAAAGGGAAGACAAAATTACATGGAACTGATATTAATGCAACAGATTTACGTGGAGGAGCAGCATTAATATTAGCTGGATTAATAGCTAGTGGTACTACAACAATTAGAGACATTGACTATATCTTAAGAGGATATGAAAATATAATTGATAAACTATCTAATATTGGTGCTAAAATAAGCCTAGAAGAAATATAATGTAGAGTAACATCTACATTTTTTATTGGGTGATATTTTGAGAAGAAAATATAAATTATTATTTATTATTTTTATAAGTATAATAATTACATTTTTAATATACATATCTTTAAAAGATAACAAATTATCAATAACTGCTTTAGGAGATGGTATATCATCAGGTTATACTAATAATAAAATAGATGGTATTAGTTATAATGATTATTTATATGAGTATTTTAATAATAGAAGATTATTAAAATACTATAATAATGATTATTCATATAAAGATAATACAATAGATAAATTATTAAATGATATTAATAATAATTCAAAAAAAGATGATTATATATTACATATATTAAATAAATCAAATATAATTATTATTAATTTTGGAATGGAAGAATTATCTAAAATAAGTATAGTAGATGATATTAGTTTAAATGATATAAGAAATATAATATATAAATATGATTTATTATTAAATAAGATACAAGAAGTAAGTGACGCTAAAATAGTTATAATAAGTGCATATAATAATAAATATGTTAGTAAAGGTTATATAATAGCATTTAATAATGAACTTCTTAATTTAAAAAATAAATATAATTTTATATTTATTAATATTATAGATTTAGTAACATATAATAGTGGTATGTATATTGATCATTTAATACATAAAAAGATAGCAAATATGATAATTAATTCAATTTGATAATTATTATTGCAGTATTAAAAAAATATGATATAATACAAAAGAACGAAAGTTACTATGTTACTTTAAGTAATATGGCGGAAGGAGAATAATATGAAAGCAAATATTCATCCAGAAATGAAAGATGCAAAGGTTACATGTGCTTGTGGTAATACTTTTACTACTAAATCTACTAAAGATGAAATACATGTAGAAGTTTGTAGTGAATGTCATCCATTCTATACAGGAGCTCAAGGAAAAGCTAAAAAGACTGGAAATATTGAAAAATTTAACAAAAAATACGGATTAAAATAAGAACTAAGTTCTTTTTTTATCTAAAGGGAGGGGTATTTTGGAAAATAATTTTGAAATAATGTTTATTAGTCATGAAGATTTAGATGATTTAGATAATAATAGATATGTTAGAACGTACATATCTGACATTATATATTTTGCTCAATTTCTTATTTATGAAGATTTTAGTAAAATGACTAGTGAAACATTTAATAATTCTGTAGCTATTATTAATAATTTATTTAGAGAATTAAAAGAGTTACAAAAAGAAGGATATGATGAATTAGAATATTATCCAATGTTAGTTGGAGAATTAAGAATCTTATCAGAATTAAATAGAGATAAATCTATCAAAGTTGTCAGTGAAGATGTTTTAAATATAAAAAATTCAAGATAATAATAGATTTTATATCTATTTTTTTTTATAATATTAATAGGAGTGATAAGATGAAAATATTTATTGGATCAGATCATAGAGGAATAGAAGTAAAAGAATTATTAAAAAAATATTTATTAAATAAGAATTATGAAGTTGAAGAATCATCAATTGAAAATAGCAAATTAGATAGTTATCCAGATTTTGCTTTTGATGTTTGTAAAAAAGTATTAGATAATAATGCAATTGGAATACTTATATGTGGAAATGGTATAGGAATGAGTATAGCTTCAAATAAAGTAAAAGGAATTAGATGCGCAAGGTGTGTTGATAAAGACGATGCTTTTAATGCTAAATCACATAATGGATGTAACGTAATAGCTTTAGGAGCTAACTTAGATATTAATAATATATATGAAATAGTAGATACATTTATTGAAAGTTCATATCCAAGTGAAGAAAGACATATTTCTAGAGTAAATAAAATCATAAATTATGAAAATGGTGAATATAATGAACTATAAAGTATTATTATATGCATTTACTCTTCTTCTTTGTATATTTGTTTATTCAGGAGTTAATTTTAATAATATAATGAAGAAGAACAAAGAAATAGAGGCATATCTTTTAGTAATGGTATTGAGTATTTCAACTTCATACTTAGTAACTAACTTTATTTGGGATTTTATTGGAATATAAAGGAGAATATGAATAAAATATTATTAATAATTATATTTTTATTAAGTGCATTTTATTTATTAATAGATAGTAGTAGTAATACTACTTTTTTTAATAATGAAGTAATTAATATTAATTTAAAAAGAAGTAATGGTATAGAAAAAAAAGAATTAGAAGAATATATAGTGGGAGTAGTAGCAAGTGAAATGCCAGCTTCATTTAATGTAGAAGCTTTAAAAGCACAAGCAGTAGCGTCGAGAACGTATGCTTTATATAAAGCTTCTACTAGTAATAAAGAATATGATTTAGTAGCATCTATATCTAATCAAGGGTATATAGATATAAATAAAATGAAAGAAAAATGGGGTAATGATTTTGATAAATATTATAATAAAATAAAAAATGCAGTTATTGATACTAAAGGAGAAGTAATGTACTATGATGGCAAAATAGTCGAAGCATACTATTTTGCCATGTCTAATGGATATACAGAAAAAGCTAGTTTAGTTTTTAGTGAAGATAAAGATTATTTACAAAGTATTCCCTCTTTATATGATAAAAGTATTAAGAATTTTGAAGTAAGTAAAACAATGAATAAAAAAGATTTTATTAAGCTATTAAATATTAATTGTAACGATATAATTATTAATAATATTAAAAGATCAAATACAAATCGTATTAATTTAATTACTATATGTAATAAAGAATTTAAAGGAACAAAAGTAAGAAAACTACTTAATCTTAGATCTACTGATTTTGATATAAAATTAGATAATGATAATATAATAATTACCACCAGAGGATATGGCCATGGAGTTGGAATGAGTCAATATGGAGCTAATGGAATGGCCATATCTGGTAGTAACTATAAAGATATATTAAAGTATTATTATAAAAATATAGAAATAGTTAAAATATAAGTATAATTATTATTTAATTGTTAATACTTTTATTAGGAAGGTGTTAATAATTGAAAAAAAGAAAATTAAAAAAATATGTTTTACCAACAGTTTATTTATTTACTAGTATAAGTATATTACTTATGATTATATTGCTAAGAACTAATTATGTATTAGATGATGTTGATTATGATTATAGCGTAGATATTATGAATAATCATGTTAATACAGTAAGTAAAGAAGACGAAGTATTATCAAAAAATATTAATAAACCAGTTGAAGATGATTTAAAAGTAGAAATAGGTAGTAATTATTATAGTTATTTAGATAATGAAGAAGATCAAAAGAAGAGTTTAATATTTTTTGATAATACATATATGCCAAATACTGGTATTTTTTATATAAGTGACGAAGAATTTAATGTTATATCGGTATACGAAGGAAAAGTAACTGATATAAAAGAAGATGAATTTTTTGGTAAAGTTATTGAAGTAACACATAATAACAATTTAAAAACATATTATTATGGGTTAGATAAAATAGAAGTGTCTAAAGATGATGAAATAACTGCTAGTACTATTCTTGGTGTTAGTAAAAATAATAAAATAATGCCTAATAAAAAATCATTCTTATTTGAATCATATTATAACAATAAATTAATTGATCCAGAAAATATATTTGGTAAAACAATTAACGAATATGAATAACATATTATATTTAGATGATTATATAAATTTATACAATAAAAAGAAAAATATAATAATAAAATATAAACCATATAAAGATACATTAAAATATGGAAAAATAATTAATAAAAAGAGATTTATTAAAATATATAATAAATTATTAAATGAATATAAAATAAATAACAATTTATTTAATGAATCAATAGTAATTATAATAAATCCTTTTTATTCTATAGATGATAAAAATAATTTAAAAACTATATTTAGTGATTTAAATTATTTTAGAATAAAATTAATAAATGAAAAGATATTATTTAATATAAATAATGACTTATATATTAATAGTAACGACAGTTACTATTATATATTTAATAATAGTGTTAAGCTTTTATATGATAATAATGAAATAAATAATATTAATATAAATAATATAATTAATTATATTAAAAATGATAGTATTATAATATTTGGTAAAAGTATAAATACTTTTACTCATATATTAGATAATTATTATGTATTTGAAGATAATGAACAATTAGTAATAAAAAAGTATGTCGAATTTTGTCGGACGAATTAAATTGCATTTAATTTTATGTGTATGTCATAATTTAGTTAAGAGAAAAGAGGTGTGATGTATGCATGGAAAAGTGAAGTGGTTTAATAACGACAAGGGTTACGGATTTATTGAATATGAAGACTTAGATGATATATTTGTTCATTATTCTGCAATTATTAAAGATGGTTATAAAACATTAAATGAAGGCGCGCTTGTAAATTTTAAACTAATTGAAACATCAAAAGGTTTGCAAGCAATTGATGTAGTAGAAGAACAAAAGACTATTGCTTAATAGTTTTTTTCTTTGGTATAATTAATTTAAGGAGATGATTTTTTGTGAAATACACAATAAGAGGAGATAAACTAGTTGTTACAAAGTCTATTAAAGACTATATTGAGGAGAAGTTAGATAAGTTAAATAAATACTATGATAATAAAGATATTGATTGTAAGGTCAATATTAGAAGTAAGAATAACTTACAAACAATTGAAGTTACTATACCTTTAAATAGAATTGTCTTAAGAGCAGAGGAATCTCATAAAGATTTATATGCTGCAATTGATTTGGTTACAGATAAATTAGAAGGTCAAATAAGAAAGAATAAAACTAAATTAATAAAGAGATACGAAAATGTTAAAGAAAGTGATTTTTCATTAGATTTTGATGAAGATGAAGAAGAAGAATTTGATATTATAAAAAGAAAAGATATAGATTCTAAACCAATGGATGAAGAAGAAGCATTATTACAAATGAGAATGCTTAATCATGATTTCTTTGTATTTAAAAATTTAGATGAAGAATGTGTATCAGTATTATATAAGAGAAAAGATGGGAAGTTTGGAATTATAAATATAAAATAGATATTATGAAAAAAGAATTAGAAACATTAAAGGGTAAACTACAAGATATTAAAGAGGAAGAGACTAGAGTTAATTTAAATAATGTTAAATTATTCTTTGATTATGATATTAGAATTAAAAATATGATAGTATCTCTAATACCAAATAAAGAGTTATATGATAAAGAAGAACAAGTATCATATTTAGATAATTTATATAAAGGTTTAAAAGATATAGAGTATTATATATTAAAAATTAATAAATTATTAAAATTAGATGAACTTAATGAAGATATAAATGAGTTTTTTGATAATTTAAAAGCAGATTTAGACGCTACTGGATATAGATATAGAAGAGTTATTTCATTTTATGAAGCATTTATTACTGATATGCATAGTAGTTTTGTTAGAAAAGTTAATGAAAGTATATATGGATATAGTGATATTAAAATAAAAGATGTATTTAATGAAATAACAACGGTAAATGAATTAATTCATTTTTATCATATGTATATTATTAATAATGAAAATATATATAGGAATATGCCAGTATTAGAAGAAAAGAAATATGATAATAATAATAAAGTAGTATTATGTGGAGACAATAATATAAAAGCAAAAGAAATATTTGACAATATATTAAACGATAAGAATTATGGAGATACATATATATTATCTTTAGATAATAAAATAATAATAATGGTAAGTGGTTTAGGACATGCATTAACTATAGAAATAGATAATTTATCAGGATTACAAAACGACTATGATTTTTTAAAGGATTTTAAATCTTTAAAAAATGATAAATTTATAATTAATTATTTTATTCCTAAAGTATATAATGTAGATAAAATAAAAGAATTGAAAGGATTAAATCACTATAAGGAGATAGATACCTTTGCAAGAGGAGTATTTGATGTAGATGGAATTAATCTAGCTAAATCAATAAGCGATTTTTTAGAAAATGTTCCAACTAAAGAAGATATTGTTAGTAATTATAAAAGATAAGGCCTAAAAAGCCTTTTTTTCTTTTAGATTAGTATTATACGTGATATAATACTAAGGTGAGGTGGATTATGGGATTACTTAAAAATTTATTAGATAGTGAATATAAAGAATTAAAAAGATTTAGTAAGTTAGCTGATCAAATTGTAGCACTAGATGAAGAGATGGGCAAACTTAAAGAATCTGATTTTAAAAAGAAGACAGAGGAATTTAAAAAAAGAATAGCAAATGGTGAAACATTAGATGATGTTTTAGTTGAAGCGTTTGCACTAGCTAGAGAGGCTGCTTATAGAACTATTGGTGAAAAGGCTTTCTATGTTCAATTATTAGGCGGTATTGCTATTCATTATGGTAATATAGCAGAAATGAAAACTGGTGAAGGAAAAACATTAACAACTATTTTTCCCGCTTATTTAAATGCTTTGTCAGGTGAAGGTGTTCATGTTGTTACAACAAATGAATATCTATCTAGTCGTAATGCAGAATGGATGGGGCCTGCTTATAATTTGTTAGGAGTATCAGTTGGAGTTAATCTTCGTGAAATGACTGCTCAAGAGAAACAAGATGCTTATAATAAAGACATATTGTATTCAACAAATAATGAAATAGGATTTGATTATTTAAGAGATAATATGGTTGTTAGAAAAGAAGATAGAGTACAAAGACCACTTAATTTTTGTATTATAGATGAAGTAGACTCAATTCTAATAGATGAAGCTAGAACTCCGCTTATTATTAGTGGTGGAAGAATGAATTCCAGAAATCTTTATATTGATGCTGATAGAGCAGTTAAAAGATTAAAAGATGTTGAAGATTATGATATAGATGTTAAAACAAAAAATGTATCTTTAACTGAAGAAGGTAGTAAAAAGATTGAAAAAATCTTTAATATAAAGAATTTATATGATTTAGATAATACAGCATTAGTACATCATTTAAATCAAGCTTTAAAAGCTAATTATGGCTTTAAAAAAGATGTTGATTATGTTGTACAAGATGGAGAAGTAATAATAGTAGATCAATTTACAGGTAGATTAATGTTTGGTAGACAATTCTCAGATGGTTTACATCAAGCAATCGAAGCTAAAGAAGGTGTAACTATTAATGAAGAAACAAAAACAATGGCTACTATTACATTCCAAAATTTATTTAGAATGTATAAAAAATTATCAGGTATGACTGGTACTGCTAAAACAGAAGAAGAAGAGTTTAGAAATATTTATAATATGTATGTTATAGAAATACCTACTAATAAAGAAGTTATAAGAGAAGATTATCCAGATTTAGTTTATGCAACTAGCAAAGGAAAATATAATGCAATTATTAATTATGTAAAAGAAATACATGAAACTGGTGAGCCAATATTAATTGGTACTATCTCAGTTGAATCAAATGAGTATTTATCTATGTTACTTAAAAAAGCGGGATTAAAACATGAAGTGTTAAATGCAAAAAATCATGAAAGAGAAGCTGAAATAATTGCTAAAGCTGGTGAAATTGGTTCAATAACTCTTGCTACTAATATGGCTGGACGTGGAACAGATATTAAATTAGGCGAAGGGGTTAAAGAATTAGGAGGACTTTGTGTGGTTGGCACAGAAAGACATGAATCTAGACGTATTGATAACCAATTACGTGGACGTTCTGGAAGACAAGGTGATCCTGGTAAAAGTCAATTCTTTGTCTCTTTTGAAGATGATTTAATGAAAAGATTTGGAACAGATCGCATTAAATTAATGTTACAAAACTTAGGAATTGATGAAAATCAAGCAATTAGATCAAAAGCATTAACTAGATCAATTGAAAGTGCTCAAAAGAAGGTAGAAGGAAATAACTATGATATAAGAAAAACATTATTAGATTATGATAATGTATTAAATGAGCAAAGGGAAATCATTTATAATAAGAGAAATGAAATATTAGATCAAGAATCAATACATGCAAATGTATTAGGAGTATTTAAAAGCACTATAACTAATTTGGTAGAAAGCCACTTTGATGAAAACGGAGTAATGAGCAAAGATGGAAAGAAAGAATTGGTAGAGTATGTTAATGCTAATTATTTGAAGAATGATAGTTTAAAATTAAAAGATGTTCAAAACAAAGAAGATGAGGCATTAAGAGATTATATTTATGATTTAATTATTAAAGATTATGAAAATAAGATGATTGAAGAACCAGTAATGAATGAATTTGAAAAAGCCATATCTTTGAGAATAATTGATTCTAACTGGGTAGATCATATGAGCGAAATGGAACACTTAAAAGAAGGAATTGGTTTAAGAGGATATAGTCAAACTAATCCAATTCAAGCTTATACAATGGAAGGTTTTGAAATGTTCGATAATTTATTAATAAAAATAGATAATCAAACATCACAATTCTTGCTCAGAGCAGAAGTTAAGCAAAACACCGAAAGAAAGCAAACTCTAAAAGGTGCTGCTAATGATGGAAAAGAAACAGTTAAGAAAACACCTAAAAGAAATGAAAATAAAATAGGTAGAAATGATCCATGTTGGTGTGGTTCTGGCAAGAAATTTAAACAATGTCATGGTAAATAACAAAAACCTGTGTTAACAGGTTTTTTAATGTGTTATAATATAAAAAGTTAGGTGATTATTAATGAAGAAGAACTACACAATAGAAATAAATAGATTTGTTGCAATACTTATTATTATGGGACATCATTTATATAGAACTGGAGCAGAGAATTACCATTTTGCAATGGGGTGGGTATTTGTAGAGTTTTTCTTTATTTTAACTGGATATTTTACTGCTAAGCATTTATGTAAAAGCAAAGAGAATAATACAATTAAATATACTTTTACAAAGTTTAAAAAAATAATTGGATTAACCTGTATAGCTATACTATGTGAATATGCTTTAGAATTCTTTATGCTATATTATGATATTGGAGTGTATGACTTAAAAATTATACGAGAATTTTTTAAAGATTTGCCTTTTGAATTACTTTTAATAGGATCAAGTTATACAGCGCCTAAGTTAGTGCCTGTTTGGTATTTATCAGCATTATTTATCGTGTTTCCTTTATTCTGTTTATTGTTTCAAATTAAGAATAAGGAAGTTAGATATACTTTTGAATTATTAATACCACTTTTGTTTTATGGAAAACATGGTGTGTGGGATTATTGGGTATTTCCAATCAATTTAGTTAGAGCGTTATCTTGTTTGCTACTAGGAACGTTTATTTATGACATTGGCGGTAGTATTATTAAAAAATTAGATGAATATGTATCAAATAAATTCTATATATTAATGCAAGTAATATGCTTTTTGATACCCATAATGCTATGTTGGGATAAAAATCCAAATATGCTAAGATTTATTGTTTTATGTTTTATGATTGAAATTCTAATTATTGTTAATAATAAAGGAATAGTGTTGAAAAATAAATTGTTTGAAATATTTGGAGAAATAACAATACCAATTTTTTTGTTTCATTGGGTAGTTGCAACATTCATTGGAAATTGCTTAGGATTCTTAAGCCAAAGCCATAGAATTATTATTTATTATAGTGTATCTATATTATTAGGATTTATAATAGCTATTATAAGAAGAAAAAAGTCTTTGAGTAAAAAGGTATTATAATGAAGAAGAATAGTACAAAGAAAATAATATTAATTATTATTTCAATATTGTTAGCAATATTTATTATATATATATCAGAAGAATCAATTAGATTAAAGAAATACCCTTTAGTTAAGCCATTAATTATATTAGATAGAACTAAATATAGTATAAGTGCATTAGAAAAAGGAGAAACAGTTAAAATAGAATATTATAGTCTTGGATATAAAACTATAATAGAATATTATAATGATGAAGAATCTAGTGATGATAATGTTATTATAAGAGTAATCAGTAAAGAGTTTTTATTATTTAATAAAATTAGATTATGGGGATGGATTACATAATCTTTTTTATTTGATATAATATTTAAGGAGGAAAATGATATGAGAAAATTATTTGGAGGAATTAATTTAACTTGGAAGAAGTTAATAATATTTGCAATTATTATGGGTATTTATACATCTATTATGGCATTAATACCTATATTTAAAGACACATCATTTAGTGATTTAACAGTAACTTTTGAAGTATGGATATTAATAGGAATATTAATAATAATGAATAGTAAAAGTGCTAAAGATTCAGCTTTAAAATGCTTTATATTCTTTTTAATAAGCCAACCATTGGTATATATTATTCAAGATGTTATAAAAGATAGCAATTTATTTAATACATACTATAAGTACTGGTTTATTTGGACATTATTGACTATTCCAATGGGATTTATTGGTTATTATATGAAGAAAGATAAATGGTGGGGATTATTAATACTTACTCCAGTAATGATATTACTAGGGTATATGTATGGAACTTACTTATCTGAAGTTATGTTTTCTTTTCCAAGACATTTATTAACAGTATTATTCTGTGTATTGGTTTTAATAGTATGTCCATTATATATATTTAATAACAAAAAAATTAAATTATTTGATTTAATAATAGATATAATAATTATTATTGTATTTACTATACTTTGTATATTAAAACCTCCAGTATATAGTACAGATATACTAGGTAGTGGAGTTGATTATTCTTTTGATGATACTTATAAAGTATATTTAAAAGATAAAAAATATGGAAAAGTAAATATAAAATATGATGATGGTTATGAAGGATATTTAGTTCATGCTGAATTCAAAAAAGCTGGTAAAACAAAATTTTATTTAGAATCAAAAGATGGCAAAAAAACTGTATTTGATTTAAGAATAATGAGAGATAAA
>JAEEGL012855194.1_pt1 | contig 19302 bp, 14 predicted proteins | sample 9134231 | NCBI WGS metagenome assembly JAEEGL01 (sample SAMN16246548, study PRJNA631951) | gut metagenome | biome: gut microbiome; feature: rumen; material: fiber-attached | host: Bos | place: Iran: Karaj | collected 2018-10
AATAACTGCCCCAGGAAATGTTTGCCCATACCGCGCCGATGAAGGTTCCGAATGCGATGGTGAACACAGCGGGATACAATATTACAAGACTTAAGTCCCGCAGGCTCTCGGAAGCCTCTTTCTTAGGCAGGCATAGACCCATTATGCCATTCAGGGTGACCAGCCCGAAGAGGGTATAGGACATCATCATGGAAATGACGTGGATGGACATAAGAGGGGACTGAAGCACGGGCATCAGATGGGTTATAGCCGGGTTGGCTCCTGAGCGGGAGGCCATCAGCATCGTGAATCCTGCCAGCAGGAAGCCCAGAGGGAATATCATATGGAAGCGCTTTCCAAGCAGGACCATAGCCAGGGAGGACAGCAATGCCATTAGCATCATTACGCAGTAGGTGCCGGCGAACGGCGCGTGTCCTGACACATACCAACGCAGCCCCAGAACCAGAGTCAGGTAAAAGAGTAAAAGCCAGGCCAATGCTCTGAATACAAGTATGTTGCGCTCTGAGAACCGCTTGTCTCTGGAAAGCAGTATCCCCATAAGCACGAATAGTACAAGCCCCAGTGCCAGCGAGGCCATGAAAGGCATCTTAGGCACTGCTATATGGTTGTACAGCTTCTCTGCTTTTGTCTTGGCAGTAGAAGGGATGAATCCGGCAGCGGTCTTGACCTGGTATTCGCGAATCTTTCCCAGAAGAAGAACCACATTCTCCCATTCACCCTCCTGGACATACTCCATTACCAGGTTTAATGAATTGCGGATGAACTCACTGCGGCCAGGTTCGGCTTCAGCTTCCTGCGGCAGGGTGTCGGTGGCTGAATACCATTTGACAGTTCCGTCCTGCAGCTGCACAGGAAACAGTTTTAGGGAGTTGAATTCATCTGTAAATCCATCCAGAGGGCAGACCCTGTCATTGGAATAGACATACAGGTTGGAGATTGCCTTGCTGACTTCTTTGGGAAGCCTGTCAGCAGCCAGCGCTTCAGGGCCGAGGACGAGGAACAAAGCAATGGCGGCAGCTGCCTTAGAAAGTCTCCCGAGGGCTTTTCTGAACTCGCTTTCTTTTTGAAAGAAGAATCCCAGCATACCCAGGAGCAACAGGATATATCCCAGGTATGTAACGCCTACGCCCCAAGGGTCACGGACGACCATCAGTATAGAGGAATCCCCATCATAGTCTGCCTGATAGAACCGGTGGCCGCCTATCTTGCCTATGTTGTTCATGGAGATTACCATTTCATAAGAATCAGTTCCTGAACCTACATTGATGGTGCTCTTGAAATCGGAAGGGGCCATCGAGCCCGGGTAACGTACTATTTCAAATTCCTGCAGGGTCATAGGGGAGGGCAGTTCCCTGACGGAACCGTCCTCCAGGACCCATTGAGTGGTGACTACGCCTGGATCAAGGCGTACCTGGCCGTCCTTTCCCCATATGTGGGTGATAAGGGCGCCCAGCAGTATTACTGCGAAAGATATGTGAAGTATAAGGGTGAAAAACCTTTTCCTGACACCTTCCGAGATCAAGTACCACAGGCTGCTTGCTGCTGCGACTGCCCATAAAACCATAAAGACAGGATTATGGTAAATTGCCTTGAGAGCGGCGGGGGAGCCTTGGCCTTTCTCGATGAAAGTGGCTGCCATCATCATCACGATGACTGCAGCCAAAGAACCGAATCCGGTTATCTTCAATATCTTACGCATATGACAAATTTAAATGGAGTCGATGAATTTTACAACTGCGTCACGTTCTTCCTTTGAAAGATTGTAGAACTTCTCGGCAGAGTCGTATGCATCGCTCTTCTTGCTGTAGGCGTGCCACATAATCGCCTCCAGAGTGTTCCTTGCTCGGCAGTCGTGCAGGCGGTCACCCCTTCCGGTATTGGTCGTGGACAGGCCTCGACCCCAGAGTGGCGTGGTGCGGCACCAGGTGCCGTGTATGTCGTTCGCCATCCACAGGCGGTGCTGGATCAAGTCGGTGTAAGGCCATATGGTCTGGTTGGCGTAACGAGGGAGAGGCTTGGTGCCGTTCATTGCAGGAGACCAGTAATTGTCGTCACCCGTGGTCCAGGACGGCCTGTGGCAGGTGGCGCAGCCAAGTTTGTTGAACACTTCCTTGCCTTTCTGGACATCGGGATCGTTCAGATTCCTCGCGCGGGGTATCGCAAGGCCGCGGTGCCATACCATAAAATCGTAAAATTCGTCGGCTGTCATTTCCGGCTCAAAATTGTGGTAGGCGTTGTCAAACTGGTTTGTGGAAGGGCTGAGAAGTGCCAGTACGGCCTCAGATATCTCTTCGTCAGTTACCTGGCCGTCTCCGTCTATATCCACGAAATAGGGTGAAGACGCTCCCTGGGTGCGTATTTCGTCAATTACATCTGCATTCTTGGACATTGCCCTGGCCCACGCAACCGTAGTGTAGAGGAAAGGCCTGTCAGGACGTGAGACGTTGGTGATGTTCCAGATGGCATTGGCGCCGGCACCGTCCTGAAGCGTGCCGCGGGTCATCGCGTAGGTGAACTTCTTCAACAGTTTTCCACCCATATAGGCGTCGCGCTTGTAATACGTTCCGTTGGCGTCGTATCCGTCTCCGCAGTTGATGTCTTCCTGGCCGTAGACAGGGACGTTGGCCTGCCAGTTATGGTAGTAAGCGCTGGCTGCAAAGTCGTTGGCGCTCTTGTCCCAGAATGCAGGATTAAGCTCTACGTAAGGAGCCTCTGCCTGGTATTGTTTCTTGATTTCTTCCTGGGGGATGGCGTCCAGGATTCCGCTTCCGGGTATTCCGATGGTACTCTCCAGGCGGAAGCCTACGTTGTTGCCTCTTTCCCTTGCTGTCTGATAGGGAGTTGGCTCAGTGTTGAAAGCATCCTCGGGAATGAAGAGCTCAGGATAGATGAGTTCGTAAATCTCTCCGTCTGCGAATTTCATAGGGAGGCCGCTCTCCATAGATGAGACGCGTATCCAGTTGATTTGGATTTTGTCCTCGTCGATAGGGGGCAGGAAAGGACTTTCAGACATTGTCTGCGGCATTCCTGTAACTTCTGATACGTAAGGCCCGTCATTGGGGTTGTCTGCATTCTGGTGGTAGATCACAAGCAGGTATCCGTTACCGAATGCGGAAGAACCGTTGGCGCGGTATGAACTCTGCCACTGTCCGTGTCCGTAGCCGGGATGGCAGTCAAGGCAGGACTTGCGTACGGCAGCGGGACCGCGGCCCTTGAACGGAGGGGTATTAACTGTTACATTGCGCTCGAAGAAAGCCTCTCCGCGGTTGAAACTTGCATCAAGTCCCATCCTCTCAACTGCCGGAGTAGGATCTTCGTAGGAGCCGGGAGCCACATTGTCCGTAGTTCCCAGTTCTCCTCCAGGGTACCATTCTGCCGCTGAGAAATTGCCGACTGCTTGGCCCACATATTTGGCATCAGACTCTTTGATGCCCATTTCTTCCGGAGAGTAATCGCGGTGGCATCCCGTCGCAATAAGTGCAATAAACAACAGAGGAATATATCTTCTCATATCCATTATTTTATTGTCTTACGATCCAGGCGGCTGCCTTGTTAAGTTCGTCGTCAAGTGCGGATACTGCTTCCATTGCGTCCTGAACTGAAGCATCTGCATATATCTTTACGAAAGCGCCCTTGCCCTGGCAGACTTTGAGTGCGTCAAGGGCTCCCTTCAGTGCAGACTCAATCTTGTTCACGTCGCTGTAACCCAGGTTGCTCAGCAACGACATAATGGATTTGCTTCCGGCGGTGCCGGCACCTAGTGATCCATACAGGCTGTATTGGATCGACAGGATATTGTCAATGAAATCCTGGAATGATTTCTCGCTGTAAGGGGACTCAATGTAATTTACGTCCTCTCCGGTGTGGGCGTTGCCCATCTTTACGTCAGCGACCTCTGCGCAGATGTTGGAGCATCCTCCTACAAGAATGGTGGAGAGGGCTTCCTCCCAGGTTTCGAATGAACTGCCAAGGTCAGCGGCTCCCAGCATGTTAGATCCGTAGATCTTGCCGTTGATCTCTATCTCGGCTTCTATGTCATCCATACGGTCCGTATACTTGGCCTCGGCGTCAGGATTCCAGGCGGAGTACAGACGGTAGCAGTTATCCCTAAGGTCTCCTGCCACGGCGGTGGCATAGATGAGTTCCTGCTCACCAGTCACGGTCATACCGGCGAAAGCCTCGTGGTCTTCGTTGGCCTTGAGGGCGGCGGCGGTACGGTTCTTTCCATCGCGGAAAAGGATGAATTCAATTCCGTGGAAACCAAGGAGCTCGGCTCCGAGCTTGGCTCCGGCATATGCTATGCCGTCTTCGCCTTCAAGCATCTTCATCTGAGCGGTGTTGCTCAGTGCAATGGCAAGCGCCTCTACGTCAAGAGGCCAGGTGTCGATATGAGGGTCGATACCGAAGATGGTTGCAGGACCGTAAAGGAATGCTTCAGACTGCTCCCAATATACCCTGGCTGCCAGGAATTTGGCGCAGATTGCATTGATATCGTTGTCTGTAAGGGAGTTGACGCCCTTCTTTGAGGCTGCGGCAAGGAGTTCGTAGAGTCCTTGGGTCTCATCTGCCAGGGCTTTGTAGGTAGAATAAACCACATTAGGGACATACTGCTCTACGGCAGCTTTCATTTGTTTCTGGTTGTCGGTCAACCCTTCTTTTGCGGGCTCCTTCTGGCATCCTCCAAAGACTACAATTCCCAGGAGGGCAGAAGCAGTAAAGGTTAATATTTTTTTCATTGTTTAAGATTATTTGATGATTATCGTTTGAAAAAAGCCATATAGGCAATGCCTACATTTATAGAAGGCTCGTCGTTATATGGAGTGTTGAGGAACCGCCTGGAATACTCGGCCTTTACTGCTATCTCAGGAATTGGATACCAGTTGATTCCGGCCGCTATCCTGTGACGGTCTGTGAACGTGTAGTCCTGCTGGTCAGGAGCAGGTATGTATGAGTCATAATATTCGTAACGGGCAAATGCATAGAGTTTCTGCTCCTTTGAGACGCTCTCCGAAAACCAGGGCATAATGTCATATCCGGCTTCCACTCCCGCTGCAACCGCATTCTGGGCAACCGGTATCTTCTTGTAAGGAGCATTGTTGGAAGAGAGGTTCCTCTTGACTTGTGACAGGGTGGAGGCCTCGCCTACGTAGCCGAAGTCAGCGTTGCCCCTGACGATGAGGCGCCTGCCGTTGTAGGCGAAATCAAGGGCGCCTAGCGCCGTGCGTGCCTTTACGCCCGCATAACGGGTGTTATGCATGTCATTGGGGTAGGAATTGTGCATTGCTCTTCCATAAAAACCACTCAGACCTATCCGGAGGTTCTTTATTGAGTAATTGTCAATCCTCAATACATAGCCAAGGTTGTTAGCCACCTTGTATTCGTAAGGGGATTTGGCTCCATAGTGGACAAAGTTGTCCCTGTCGAACATGAAGCCGTCCAAACCTGCAATGACCTGAGCCTCATATCGCCAGTCTCCGGCCTTTCCCCACAGACTTATTCCCGTGTCGTGCCAGGTTGAAGGCAGTATAGTGTACTCACCTTCAGGCCTGTAAACGGTGAAGAAATTGAGAGGCTCGTGCGCATTGTTAAGACCTCCCACCGGAACCACAAAATGGCCCACCCTGAGGTTCAGGGCGCCTGAGAAAGATTTCTGAAGCCAGAACTGTTCAAGTTCCACTTCACCGCCTTTCTCAATCTCGGTCTCCCATTCTCCGGCCTCGGTAAATTCCTTTTCTACCGCAGATCCGGTACCGGTGTGCTCAAATTCTATCTCAGTCTGCATTGACCAGCCTTTACCAAGATCATATCCCAGGTAGATGACGGCATGGGGCACGTCGAAGCGCCCGTGGGACGGGTCGTCTGCATATTGTGAGGGGGAAGAATACCTGTAAACGTTGTCGCTGTAGAAATTGCGGCTGAAAGTTACTTCGCCATATCCGCCTACACTGAGTCTCTGCGCGTGAAGATTCACGGCAAAAAAGGCGAGATAGAGCAATACAATAATAAGTCTTTTCATCTATGCCTTCGTTTAAGCACGCAATTATCGGCATTAAATAAAGGCAGGACAATCCCAATTATTTGGGATTTGCTTTTCTGGCGTTGTAAAGGGAAACGAAACCTTTATAAAGATTTTCTGTCAAATCCTGACTGCTGTAAGCCTCAGGGGTGCATTCCTCGCTGAGGCAGTCTCCTGCGAAGCCGTGGATCCAGGTTCCCAGACAGGCTGCTTCAAAGGCTTTGTATCCCCGTGCGAGCAGGCCTCCCACAAGCCCCGTCAGGACATCTCCGCTGCCACCCTTGGCCATTCCGGCGTTGCCGGTGGTGTTTTCAAAGGCTTCGCCCGAAGGGGCGATAACCTTGCTGTGCCAGCCTTTGAGCACCATAACGCAGCCGCTTCGCCTGCAAAGAGCGGCCGCGGCGGTGGCTTTCTGGCTGTCATCGTCCCAACTGACAAGCCTGCGCAGTTCCCCGTCGTGAGGCGTCATCACAGACCCTTCAGGTATGAGCGATATGAGGCCGGGATTTGTGGCGATGAGATTGAGGGCGTCGGCGTCCAGCACCATCGGGATGCCTGCGCTTTTTGCTTCGCGCATCAATTCTTGCAGGGCGTTCAGGGTGTCAGGCGCCTGCCCCAGACCGGGACCGACGGCTATGTCAGAATACTTCTCCAGCCGGGAGGGGAGTATGCTGAAATGTCCTGCAGGATCCTCGGAGAGCATCGCCGAAGGATATCTGCTGACAGTTGCCTGGAGCGCGCGTGAGCAGGAATGAAGTGTAACCAGGCCACAGCCTGATTTAAGCGCGGCGCCCGTGGAAAGCACGGCCGCGCCGCTGTACGCGTTGCTTCCGCACACCAGCAGGAGGTGCCCGTAGTCCCCTTTGTGGCTGTCGTTCTCACGATTCAGCAGCAAGGGCCTGAGGTGCTCTGGAGTCAGTTCTCGCAATTTTCGTCAGTGCAGAGGTCGTTGTTGAGGAGGGGACGCGCACTTGCGGAAGCTACGCCCAGAAGGGTGGTGGCCGCTTTTCCTGCCATTACGGTTCCAAGGACTACCTTGCCTTGTGGATCGATCACGTACATGGAAGGTATCCACTTTATGTGGTAGGCTGCCCCTATTTCAGACTCCTTCATTCCCTGGGGGTCGAACAGTTGCACGCCAGGAAGGCTGTTTTCAGGAACGAACTGTTTCCAGGTATCTATTTCACGGTCGAAGGAGACTGATACGAACTCGACTTTGTCAGGATTGGCAAGTGTGTGCATGGCCTTTATCTGGGGAATCTCGGCTCTGCAGTCCGGGCACCAGGAGGCCCAGAACAGCAACAGGACGGTCTTGCCGCGGAAGTCGCTCAGACTGACGGTTTTGCCGTCGATGTCCTTAAGGGTGAAATCCGGGACACTCTGTCCCTTTGCAATCAGTTCAGCAGCATATTGTGTATCCAGATCTTCCTCCTGTGCCTTTGCCCTGAAGCTGGTTCCCAGGCAAAGGATGATGGCAAAAGCCAATGCGATTGTTCTTTTCATAGTTTCAAAGATAACTATTTTCTTGTACATCGGGCAGTTTTTGTATATTTGCCCGGATCAATTTGCATTGCTGATGAAGTATATAGAATTGGGGAATACCGGAATCAAGGTTTCACGCATTTGCGTGGGATGTATGTCCTTCGGTGTCCCATTTGACGATTTCCAGCCCTGGACCCTGGATATGGAACAGACCCGGGCTATCATAGGGCACGCCCTTGACCTTGGGGTCAATTTCTTTGACACTGCAAACAAATACGCTCACGGAACCAGTGAAGAATATCTTGGAAATACGCTCAGGAACCTTGGCGTAAGAAGGGAAGACGTGGTGATAGCCACAAAAGTTTATTTCAACGAAGGCCACCTCAGCGCGGAAGCCATCAAAAGGGAGATAGAGGGATCCCTGAAGCGTCTGGGAATGGATTATGTGGACCTTTACCAGATTCACCGTTTCGATTACGGCACTCCTATAGAAGAGACAATGGAAGCCCTGGATTCCCTCGTCCGCAGCGGCAAGGTGAGGGCGATAGGAGCCTCGGCTATGTATGGATACCAGTTCCACAATATGCAGCTGGCCGCCGAGAATAACGGCTGGACCAAGTTCTCCACCTTGCAGAACCATTACAACCTGCTGTATAGGGAAGACGAGCGCGAACTCCTCCCCGTAGCGCGCCAGTACGGCGTTTCCCTCATACCGTACTCGCCCCTTGCCGGCGGCCATCTCACCCGCACGGAGTGGACATCCGGCAGCAAGCGCAGCGAGACGGATTTCACCCTCAGGGGCAAGTACGACGCGGAAAAGGAGAACGATATGCAGATAATCGCCCGCGTGGCGGAAGTCGCAAGGAACCGCGGTGCGGCAATGACAGACGTGGCGCTGGGATGGCTTTTCAAGAAAGGAGTTGCTGCACCGATTGTAGGGGCCACCAAGATTTCCCATTTCGACGCAGCAGTAGCGGCACTGGACTTTGTCCTCAGCGATGACGAGGCCGCTTTTCTTGAGGAACCGTACAAGGCCCACGACGTAGTCGGCGCCCTCTCTCAGTAACATATAGTAGCCAGTTTGGCATTTAGAAATGGACTTTTTGGCACCCTTGTTTGCCAAAAAGTCCATTTTCTGCTAATGGTCCGCCCTTTGCCCTTTTCACAGTCAAAGATGTTTAACTTAAAAGTTTTGTATTATGTTACCTGTTAGAAGAACAACGAATAGCTGGATGCCGGACATTTTCAATGATTTCTTCGACAACAGCTGGATGGAGAGGGCGAACAATACGGCTCCTGCCATCAATGTAATAGAGAACGAAAAAGAGTACAATGTAGAATTGGCCGCCCCTGGACTTGCAAAGGAAGACTTCAAAGTTCACGTAGACCACGAGGGTAACCTCCATATCGAGATGGAAAAGAAGTCCGAGAACAAGGAGGGCGCAAAGCAAGGCAGATACCTCAGGAGGGAGTTCTCCTACGAGAAGTATCAGCAGACTCTACTGCTCCCTGACGATGTAGACGCCGAGCGCATTTCTGCAAAGATGGAGAACGGAGTCCTGGACATCGTCCTTCCCAAACTTACAAAAGTTCAGAAAGAGGAAGCAGTAAAGCAGATAGATATTCGTTAACTGTTACTGTAGACCCACGATTATCAGTTGCCTCTTGCTACGGGCTGTCCCATAGCGGAGGCATCTTTCGTTTCGTCTGCGTTCACCTTGAAGACCATATAATCAGGAGCGTCCGCAGTGAAAGGTTTCCAGCCGTTGCCGGGATCTCCGGTCTTGGCGAAGTTGGTCCAGTGGGTGATTATCCTCTCTGCAAGTTCCCAGTCAGCCTTTGTGAACGGCCTGTCGCTGTGCTCCAGAGAGTTGAACATGAACCAAAGTTCCGAAGAGTGGAAAGCTCCCTTCATATCGTGGGAACCGGCCGCGTCATCAGGCAGCGGACGGGCGAACTGGTACGCGTAAACGGGCTTGCCGGCCTTGTTGCGCAGGCTGCAGAACAGGTCTATGGCTGCCTGCGGACTGCCGTTGCCCATATCGTCGCGGGTGTATCCTATCATATAAGGGATGTTCTTGATTGTGCCGTCGAAGGCTGCTGCGTCAAAGCTCTCAGTGGTGACGTAACCGTCTGAGTAGGGCCTGGAGTTGATGTTGCCGCGCTTTCCTGTAGCCTCGCTGTAGCGGGCTGCAAGAGTGAAGATGTCCTGGGTGGAGGCGGCACGCATCTTCTCAAGGGTGTCGTAACCTGCCCACTCGAAAATCTCCTGCGTTGTAGGAGCTGCGGGCATATTGAAGTTTGAAGGCATCGATCCTGCCGGCCTGGGCTCACTGACGCCGCCGCCGCTCTGGATGATGGCCTTCTTTATGAGATTCCCGGTAAGAGGGGAGGAGCAGAGGGTCTTGACGCTTCCGGCGCCTGCGCTCTGTCCCAGGATGGTGATATTGTCAGGATCTCCTCCGAACTGGGCTATGTTGTTGTATATCCACTTGAGGGCAGCGATCTGGTCCAGGATTCCATAGTTTCCGGCCACTCCGTGCGGGCTCTCAGCTGCAAGAAGGGGATGATTCAGGAATCCGAAGATGCCCAGGCGGTAGTTGATGGTAACCATTACCACGCCCTTCTCTGCCCAGGATTTTCCGTCAAACTCGGGCTCCCAGCTCCAGCCTCCGGTGTAACCACCACCGTGTATCCACATTGCCACGGGGAGTTTTTTGTCTGTCTGTCCTGGTGCAGGCGTCCAGACGTTCAGATAGAGGCAGTCCTCGCTGAATTCAGGATCATTCATATAGAATTCGTTGGTCCAGGGATTGGAAGAATCGTGGGGGGCCTGGACTGCTCCGGCGCTGAAGGTGTCGGCAATCTTGACTCCTTCCCAAGGAACCACAGGCTGAGGTTCTTTCCAGCGCAGGTCACCTACCGGTGGCGCGGCAAAAGGAACTCCCTTGTAAACATATACTCCCTTGACGGTGGTTTCTACACCCTGGATCTGACCTCCTTCAACGGTCAGGACGGGGTTCTTAGTCTTGCATCCGGTCAGCGCCGCTGCCAGGACGACCAAAGCCAACAATGATCTGCGCATAATATAAAGTGTTTAGTTTGAGTACTTTCGTATGTGGTAGTCACGAATATACAAAAAAATTACGCAACAGTTTTTTACAAACCGGGATAAAAGGTGTCTAAAAAGCAGATAACGTTTTTTAAACACATTTATCATGAGAAAATTTTTGTTGGGTCTTATGGCCCTTGTAATGACAACCGGCGCTTTTGCACAGGGCTTCGGACAGTTCAATCCGGAGGACATCGCAAAGATGCAGGCAGACCGCATCAAGGAGGTTTGCAAGGTAGATGACGCCCAGTACAAGAAAATCACAGAGTACTTCGTAAAGGACGTAAAGGAAATGACAGAGCAGATGTCCCAGGGACAGGGAGGCTTCGGCTTCGACATGGAGGCAATGCAGAAGAGGATGAAGGCTCAGACCGACTTTCTCAAGAGCGTTCTTTCAGAGGATCAGTTCAAGAAGTACGAAGAGGATCAGCGCAAGATGATGGAGCAGTTCGGCGGAGGCGGATTCGGATTCTGACGCCGGTCAGAATCCCACTCTTCATTTTAAGAACGAAGGGACGGCAGAATTGCCGTTTCTTCTTTTTTTTGTACTTTAGTGACAGAAAACACAGTCAATATGAAAAAGATACTTCTGACTATCGCCTGCGCCACCCTCGCAGTTTCAGCCCTGGCGGCAAACATCCCGGTTCGTGAATTCCGTTACGCAGGGCCGTTCCCGGTGAAGACACCGTTTATGGTGGACAGCGTGAACGTCAAGTCCAAGACTTTTGAATTTGCCAGCCTCCTGGATACGCCGCTGTCGGCGGACGCCCTCAAGGACTCCGGCATTTACACCGCCTCAGACCTGCCGCTCGCTGCAGCAACGGATGCAATCCATCTTATCGAGTTCTCCTTCCAGAACAGCGGATACACCACCGCCACAATCAAGGTGGAAGGCGTGAAGGACTACAAGATAAACGTGGATGGAAAGGACGGCGGGGCCAATCTCAAGCTCCAGCCCTTCACCCATAAGGTGCGCGTCAGGTATTTCACCCCCTCCGGAGAGGCGTCTGCGCCGTCCATCTCCCTTGAGACCCCGGACGACTCCAAGATCACCTTCCGTACGGACGGAAAGCATCTGTATTCCAACCAGGACGTGCTACTGGGAACCCGTCTTTCAGGCGTCTCCTTGAGTTCCGACGGCAAGTATATGATCGTGGGCTATACCACCACGATGGAAGGAGGAAGGACCTCATCCGTTTCCAAGATGATGGAAACTGCTTCCGGCAGGGTACTCTTCGAGACTCAGGAGAGGCTCACCTGGATGCCCGTAACCCCCAAGTATTACAAGACAAGGAGACTCGCAGAAACAACCCAGCTGCTTGTAGTGGACCCTGCTACGGGAGTTGAGGAAGTACTGGTGGAAGACCTCCCTCAAGGCAACTTCAGGATGTCGCCCACAGAGGATTTCCTCCTGTACAACTTCAGCGAGGAAGGCCCTCAGGAGAGGCCTGAGATATATCAGATCCTCACTCCGGACGATCGTCAGCCCGGTTGGAGAACCCGTTCGTATTCTTCTAAATACGACATCTCCACCGGCGTTATGCAGAGACTTACCTACGGCTACCACAATGCCAGGGTAATGGACATCTCACCGGACGGCAAGTACGGACTGCTGGCAGTCAGCGAGGACATCCTGACACAGCGTCCTTCATCGGTGGTAACCTTGTATCTGCTTAATCTTGAAACACTGGAGACCCGCGTCCTGGTAGACAAGGACGGCTTTATGGGAGGCGGCCAGTTCTCTCCTGACGGTAAGCAAGTGCTGCTCCAAGGCTCTCCGGAAGCCTTCGACGGTATTGGAATGAATGTCAAGAAGGGCCAGACTCCCAGTATGGAAGATATGCAGCTTTACATATTGGACCTGGCTTCCGGCAAGATAACTCCGCAGACCAAGAACTTCAATCCTAACGTCTCATCTGCCCGCTGGAGCAAAGCTGACGGAATGATCTATTTCACGGCAGAGAACAGGGATTACATAAGTTTCTACGTCCTCAACCCCAAGAACGGCAGGATAACCCAGATAGAGACAAAGGAAGACCTTGTGAACAGCTTCGCCCTGGCAACAGATTCTTCTGTAATAGCCTATTACGGCCAAGGCGCGTCAAATTCCGACAGGCTTTACACCTACGACGCCAAGTCCAAGGCAACGGTTCTGAAAGACGACCTCAGCGCCGTGATTCTAAAGGACGTAGACCTTGGAGAATGCCGCGAGTGGAATTTCAAGAACTCCAAGGGCGAGACAGTTTACGGCCGTTTCTATCTGCCACCGGATTTCGACCCTTCCAAAAAATATCCTATGATTGTCAATTATTACGGAGGCTGCAGCCCTACCAGCCGCAATTTCGAGAGCCGTTACCCGCAGCACGCATATGCTGCCCTGGGATACGTGGTATACGTAGTCGCAGGCCCCAGCGGAGCCACGGGATTCGGCCAGGAGTGGTCTGCAAGGCACGTGAACACGGCAGGTGACGGCCCCGCTCAGGATATCATAGAAGGCACAATCCAGTTCTGCAAGGAGCATCCTTTCGTAAACGAGCAGAAAATAGGATGTATCGGAGCCTCTTACGGTGGATTCATGTCAGAATACCTTCCTACCGTGACCGACATCTTCGCGTGCTCTGTATCACACGCAGGCATCAGCGGCCACTCCAGTTACTGGGGTGTGGGATATTGGGGATACTCGTACAGTGAGGTTTCTATGGCCAACACCTATCCCTGGTCAGACCGTGAGCTTTACGTGGACCAGAGCCCTCTGTATCGCGCAGACAAGATTAACACTCCGATTCTTCTGGTCCACGGAGACGTAGACACAAACGTTCCTTTCACTGAGAGCATACAGCTGTTCACCGCCCTTAAGAGATTGGGCAAGGAGGTTGCTTTCGTGGCAGTCAAAGACCAGAACCACCACATCCTGGACTATCAGAAACGTCTTGAGTGGCAGGAGACAATTTGGGCTTGGTTTGCCAAATGGCTTCAGGACGATCCGTCCTGGTGGGATGCAGTATACAGCCCCAAGAACCTTTAGAACAGGTCCAGGTCTATACAGTCGCCCATGACCATATAGCCCCAGGCGTTGGGGTGGAGCCAGTCGTTCTCGAAAAGATAAATCGGATTGAGGGCGTCTGGCTCTTCCTTTCCACTCATCGCGGCGTCGAAGTCTATCAGTCCGTCCACAATTCCGCCTGTGCGGATCCAGTCGTTCAGACGCTGCCTTCCTTGCTCACGGCTCTCGTTGTAGTAGCGGTTGTGCTTGAAAGGCATTACGGTGGCTCCTATGACCTTTATGCCCCTGGCGTGGGCCTTGCTGGTGATATCGATGAATGTCAGGATGAGTTCTTCGGCAGTTGCCATCCCGTCCTTGCAGGTGCCGAGGTCGTTCACGCCTTCGAATAGGATTATGTATTTCACTCCCTCCATATCCAGAAGGTCGTGCTGGTAGCGGCTCCTGGCGACAGGGCCGTTCCCGCCCTCAAGGAAGACGCAATTGCCTCCCAGACCGAGGTTGAGCACGCTTAGCTTGCGAGTGCGCCAGTTGGCCAGTAGCCTTTTGGAAAGGTTGTCTGTCCACCGGTTCTGGCCGTTGGTGGTGGTGCCGCGGCCGTCGGTTATGGAGTCTCCGAGTACCGCTATGGCACAGGCTTTTCTTCCGGCCTTAACCTGGATGCTTTCTATGGTGTACCAATGGTCGGTGGTGGTATTCTTCCCCATAAAATATGAGGTGGTCCTGGAACCCGGATGGCCGGTAATTATGTTTGCCGGAGCCTTTCCGTAAGTTATTGTTATTGCCACGTTCATCCTGTCCTTGAGCCTGAAGCGGACGGGGTCGCTTAATACTTCTTCTCCCGCCTTTATCGTCACTGATTCTTTCCCTTTGAAAGTCAAAGACTTGGAAGTGTTAGGGAATATGTCCGGGCTGGCGCCTTCAGACTGTGCCTCGGCTATATCCACGTGTACCAGTTCGAGGTCTTCCTGGCTGAAACGGTTGGAGAACCTGAGCCTGATCTCCGAGCCTCCTATGGAAACCTGGACTATCTGCCTGAGGGTTTCCCCGGCAAGGGGGATGGGTGGATTGTTATGCGGCTCTGCAATCTGCTGCGCGGTAGCCCAGGTGGTTACCCACCTGCGGGCTGATGCGCTACCGCCAAGGCACAAGGCCAATACCAGGGTGGCTGCCGCCAACCTCAAGAACCTGAAAGACTTCATATGGATTAGTCGAAAAGCAGTTTGCTGATGAATATCTGGGAATCTCCGCAGCGGCCCTCCACTATGTGCTTGTCGCCGTCTAGGCAGTGGAACAGCGTCACGGTTTCTCCGAAAAGGGCTTCGCGGTTGAAGTTTATGGTAATTTCCTTTATGTTGCGTTTAAGCGTCAGGTCTGCTGGAAGGCAGTCCATTGCCCAGACAGTATACTTTGCGTTGTTGGTGTGTCCGTTGCAGTCCAGGTCGGAATAGATGACGCGGTGCTCGGCAACCGCCTCCATCTTGAAGTCCTTGGGAACGATGATGCGCTCTGACGGTTCCTCTATTGCAAAGTCGTCATTCTGGGCGGCGCTGTCTACTATGCCTTCGAGGTTGTTGGGCCGTACTATCGTCCTCTTGGTCTTTTCCATTATGATCCAGGAACTTGTCGCGTCCACCAGAGATTCTCCATTGTCTCCCAGCAGCCTGTAGTCCCTTATGTAGCAGAGACCTTTGAGCCCCCTGTGCCACGTTTGGGCCGTAACTGTGCTGTACATAGGGGGAAGGGTGTTGAACCTGACGCTCATCCTGGCCAGGATCCATACTATGTTGTGAGGGGCCATCTGCCTGTCGGAAAATCCCAGTTGGAACGAGCCCTGGGTGGCCAGTTCCTGCGCTATGTCCATAAATGACGAGGCCCGCAGCAGCGAGCGGTTGTCGAACATGTAGCAGGGAATATCCAGTTTGTATGATAACTTGTTTTCCATATTGCAAATATACGACATTGTTTCAGACAATATTATTTGTAAATTGCAAAGACTAAGATAACCAAGTTGCATTATGAAAAAGATTCTTACAGCTATTGCGGCCTTGCTGGTATGCGCATTTGTCTCATCTGCGCAGGAGTTGCAGAATTTCCAGAACGGCGGCCGCCAGAGAATAGTTTCTCCGGAAATCGCAGACGGACAGGTAACATTCAGATTGGCAGCAGATTATGCCACCGTGGTAACTCTTTCCGGCAACTGGATTGCCGAAAGGGGAGGCATCCCTATGACAAAGGAGAACGGCGTGTGGTCCGTGACCATAGACCTTCCTTCGCCGGATATCTATACATACAATTTCGTGGTGGACGGAGTAGCTGTGAACGATCCTCAGAACTATATGGTACAGAGGGACGGAACCCGATATCTCAATATGCTTATGGTACCCGGAGACCTCACCGCCAATTATTTCGAGGCCGACCAGAGGGGAACAGTCAGCTACAAATGGTATGACAGCAAGATACTGGGAATCAACAGGCGTCTTACCGTCTATACCCCTTATGGATACGAGAAAAACACAAAGCAGAAGTACCCTGTGCTGTACCTGCTCCACGGAGCCGGGGGCGACGAGGAAGCCTGGACCAGTATGGGACGCACCGCGCAGATCCTTGACAACCTCATCCAGCAGGGCAAGGCCGTACCTATGATAGTTGTGATGCCCAACGGCAACCCCGGCCAGCAGGCCGCCGTCACCCTGGGCCTTCCTGAGTCGGGCCGCAACTTCCGCGACCCTGCAAACGCCAACGCATATGTAAGAAGCCTCTGCGAAGAGATTGTCCCCTTCATAGAGAAAGAGTTCAGGGCAGTCGCCAAACCTGCCTCCAGGGCCATTGCAGGCCTTTCTATGGGCGGCGGACATACCATCACGGCATCGACCCTCTATCCGGAGCTGTTCGACTATATCTGCCCGCTTTCGGCTGCCGGCTCCGCCAACGACGAGCAGATCCAGGCCCTCAAGAAGGCCGGAGTCAAACTGTACTTCCTGGCCTGCGGAACCTCTGACTTCCTGTACGAAGGCTCAAAGACCCTGGATGCCACCCTTACAAAGAACGGCCTTGACCATATCTTCTTCGAGTCTGACGGAGGCCACACCTGGTCAAACTGGAGAATATACCTTAACAACTTCGCTCCTCTTCTATTCAAATAAAACCCTTCCTGAATGAAAAAGACAGCCATATCCGTCACCCTGGCACTCATTTGCGCATTTGCCTCTGCCCAGGGGAATTTCCAGATTCCGGACGAAGATACCTACGGCTATTTCTTCGCCCATCAGTCCGCCAACGGCGCGTGGACGGCGTATGCCCTATCGCCTGACGCTATCCATTTCCATTCCCTGATTTGCGGGAATGCCATAATGGACAACGCTGGCGCTCCGTATATTTGCAGGACAAAGGACGGAAAGGGCTTCATAATGACTGTCTCAGACGCAAGGGGAGGAATAGAGATCAAGACCACCCCGGACCTTCTGGATTGGAAAACTGCCGTCGCCGGTCCTGCGCTGCCCAGGGGAACCTCAGTTAGGGGACCGCAGTTAATCTGGGATGCACAAAAAAGCTCCTATCTCCTGTATTTCAGCCTTTTGGACAATGCCGTTTCAAGATATTACCGAATATACGGATGCTATGTAGACGCTTTGTTCAAAAAGATGTCCGAGCCGGAACTGCTGGCCGACTGGGGCGCTTCCACTATAGATCCGGACATCACCTGGCTTCCCTCAGAAAACAAGTATTGCCTGATTGCCAAGAAAGACGGCGGCGCACCTGGATTCTATATGTCAAAGTCCGAATCTCTGACAGGACCCTGGGAGGATCCTCAGTACATTGCCTTCGAGGGTGACGATGTCTGCACGGGAGCCTCCGTCTTCCACGTGGCAGGGCAGGAGGCGTGGCAGATAGGCTACGTCGATTATTCCAGCGAGGCCTTCAACTACCGCCTTTGCAAGGCCGATCCGGGTATGGTACGATTCTTCTCGCCCCAGAACATCGAGGGTATCTACGGCCCCCAGCAGGGTTCCTTCCTCACCCTCACCGAGGCTGAATACAAGGCCTTGCAGGCCTGGAGCGACCAGCGCGAGGCCCAGTACCTGGCCCCTGACGTGAACAATCCGGTATTCCCGGGCCTGTATGCCGACCCTGAAGTACTGTACAGCCATCAGACAGGCAAATACTACATTTTCCCCACCACAGACGGAGCCTACCAGTGGCACAACTACGACTTCCACTGCTTTTCTTCTGAAGATTTCAAGACCTGGAAGGACGAAGGCGTGATCCTGGATCTCCGGAACCTGTCCTGGGGTAAGGAATACGCCTGGGCACCCTGCATCATAGAAAGGAAAGAGGGGAACTCTTATAAGTACTACTATTACTTCGTCGCCAACAAGTCCATAGGCGTGGCCGTTGCGGACAAGCCCGAAGGTCCCTACAAAGACGCTTTGGGTAAGCCTATGCTCAGCCAGGAAGAGCTCAACACTCCCAATCAGGTCATAGACCCTGACGTATTCCAGGATCCCAAGACAGGGAAGTATTACCTCTATTGGGGCAATTCCTATCTCTGGATGGCGGAACTGGCCGACGATATGATTTCCCTGGTTCCCGGATCCATACGGGAACTCATACCACGAAACCGTATAGGGGAGTACCACTATCTGGAGGGCACTTACGTGTTCGAGCGTAATGGCCTGTACTATTTCATGTGGTCAGAGAACATAACCCGTTCTTCCTATTACCGCGTCCGCTACCTCATCTCAGATTCTCCCGTAGAGTTTGTAAGGGACGGCAAACCTGCAAAGGTTGAGGACACCATCGTCATACAGCAGGACCCTTCCAAGCAGATTTTCGGTACCGGTCACAACGCGGTAATAAATATCCCCGGGACTGATGAGTGGTACATAGTCTACCACAGGTTCACCCGTCCCGAGGGAGTAAAAATGGGTCTGTCAGGCGGTTACAACAGGGAAGTGTGCATAGACAGGATGAAGTTCAATCCCGACGGAACCATCATCCCCGTCAAACCTACTCTCTGACAATTCTATTTCACGATAAACTCTGAGAAGTACTCGTCGCGGAGCGCTTTCACCTTGTCTTTTCCTGTAAGGGTGCATACGCCCTGAAGAGGAAGGTCGCGGCTGGAAGATCCCACGCAGAACTTGTAATCTCCTGCGGAGATGGTCCATCCTGCCTCAGACCACCAGGCCAGCTGGTCCGGAGATACCTTGAAGTCCACTTCTTTGCTCTGTCCCGGCTCCAGCGTAACGCGGCCGAATCCCTTGAGCTGGATAGGCTTGAGCGGCTGTCCCGATGCGGGAGAGACGTAGAGCTGCACAACTTCGTCGCCATTGCGTCCGCCAGTATTAGTGACGCGGCACCTGATGAGGATGCTGTCGTCTCCGGTCTTGGCGGAAGGCTGTACGGAGATATCCTCATACTTGAACGTGGTATATGAAAGGCCGTAGCCGAAAGGATAGGCTATGCGGTCGAGGTCTACGTTGTTGTTGTAGCAGTAGAGCTCGCGGCTCTCAGTGGCAGGGTAGCTGAAGCAGAGCTTTCCGGAAGGATTGACCTTTCCGGAGAGGATGTCTGCAACGGCGTTTCCGCCTTCCTCACCAGGGTACCAGGCCTGGATTATGGCTGCGCATCCGTCAGCGACGGCTTCCACAACCTGCGGGCGTCCTCCGAATATTACCAGCACTACAG
>JAEEGL011115048.1_pt1 | contig 19301 bp, 17 predicted proteins | sample 9134231 | NCBI WGS metagenome assembly JAEEGL01 (sample SAMN16246548, study PRJNA631951) | gut metagenome | biome: gut microbiome; feature: rumen; material: fiber-attached | host: Bos | place: Iran: Karaj | collected 2018-10
AGGGGAGAAGTCAGTAACTGCAAATATATTACCTCAGGACATATCTTTTTTACGCTGAAGGACACTGACGGAAACCTTAAATGTGTCATGTTTGCCGGAAACAGAGGCGGGCTTTCCTTCCGCATGACGGACGGAATGCAGGTGGTCGTGACGGGAAGCATTGATGTGTATGCGCAGGACGGTGTATACCAGCTTTATGCCACAAGGATAGAGCAGGAAGGCGCCGGCGAGCTGTACGAAAGGTTCATGCAGCTAAAGGAAGATCTGGAAGAGAGGGGAATGTTTGCGGCGCAGTACAAGCAGGAAATACCCTCCAATCCGCAGACTATCGGAATAGTAACCGCACCGACGGGAGCTGCCGTAAGGGACATCATAAACATTGCCACACGAAGAAACCCATACATACGGCTTATTCTTTATCCCGCAACCGTTCAGGGAGCGGAAGCACCGCGCAGCATCGTAAAAGGAATAAAAGCACTTGAGAAATACGGTGTGGATGTGATGATAGTGGGGCGAGGAGGCGGCTCCATAGAGGACCTTTGGGGGTTTAATGAGGAGTGCGTGGCACAGGCAATATTTGACTGCAGCATTCCCATCATTTCTGCGGTAGGACATGAGACGGATTTTACTATAGCAGACTTTGTGGCTGATCTCAGAGCACCGACTCCTTCCGCAGCTGCGGAGCTTGCGGTGAGGAAGCTGTCGGATATCGATGATGAGATAGATGCAAGGAGGCAGGCACTATACGATTCGGTATCTGCGCTTATAAGGCGCGACAGGGAAAGGCTCAGGCTCTCTCATACAAGGCTTGGTTTTCTGTCGCCCGCATATAAGATAAAAGAATCGGGTGAAAGGCTTGCAAGAGCGCAGGAAAAGCTTCATGACAACATGCTTTCTCTCATAAAGGAGAGGAAATCAAGGCTGGGGCTTTTGTCTTCGGGGCTTGAAGGAAACTCTCCACTTAAGAAGATAGCGGGAGGCTTTGCCTATGTCGAAGACAGTAAGGGAAAACGCGTAAAGAGCGCCGCGCAGCTTAAAGCCGGGGACGATATAAACATGACATTTTCGGACGGAAAAGTGAAAGCATCCGTTGCGGAAACGATCATTAAGAAAACAGACAATCAATAAACGGACGACAAGTAAACAGACGATCTATAAAAAGACGATAAACAAAAAGACGACAGGTACATGAGGTAGCGGAATATGGCAGCCGGATCAAAAAAACAGGCAGCACAGGAAAATGAAAAAGAGAGCAGATCCCTTGAGGAGATGCTTGATGAGATCGATGAAATAGTGGAAAAGCTTGATGACGAGGATCTGCCTCTCGAGGAAGCATTTGCGCTCTACAGCAGGGGTGTAAAGCTTACGGAGGAGAGCTCAAGATCCATTGACCGTGTTGAGAAAAAGGTCCAAAAGCTTATGGATGATGGAAGCACGGAGGATTTTGATTAAATATCGTTATCAGGATTAATGCTAAAAGGTTCATGATGGATAAAAATGTCTTCAAAGAAGAACTGAATAAAAGAGTGTCCGCCGCGGAAAAAGCCGTTAAAAGCCATCTTCCAAAAGCCGGGGCGTATAACGGAAAAGTGGCGGAAGCGATGGATTATTCCGTAATGGCGGGAGGAAAAAGGTTAAGACCGCTGTTTATGATGGAGAGCTTCCGGCTTTTTTGTCCCTTCGATCCTGCGGATGCGGAGAGCATGCCCGGGGAGCTGTCGGCCTTTATGTCAGCCATGGAGTATATACACACATATTCCCTTGTGCACGACGACCTTCCGGCCATGGACAATGATGAACTAAGGCGCGGAAGAGCTACTACATGGAAGGTATACGGCGACGGAATGGGGGTCCTGGCCGGGGATGGGCTTTTGAACTACGCTTATGAGCTTATGATCCGTGTAGCATCTTCTTATGCCGCATCCGGAGAGCAGGAACTCTGCAGAAGATGTATCGTCGCAGCAGGGATACTTGCGGACAAGGCCGGAGTAAACGGAATGATCGGCGGACAATGTGCCGATCTTGAGGCAGAAGGTCATGGCGGCAGCGCATCCGAAGAAGAGCTTATGTATATTCATGAGCACAAAACAGGATGCCTGATAGAGGCCGCGCTCATGGCAGGCGGCGTGCTTGCAGGCGCATCGCAGAATGAAACGGAGGTCCTTGAAAAAATAGGATCGGATATAGGAATAGCTTTTCAGATAAAGGATGATATCCTTGATGTGATCGGGGACAGCGCAAAGCTCGGGAAAAAGACCGGCAGTGACGAGGCTAATGAAAAAGTCACTTACGTTTCGCTAAACGGGCTTGAAAATTCCGAGAAAGAGGTTGAAAGGCTGAGCAAAGAAGCGGAAAGTCTTATGGACTCATTGCCGGGAGACAAGGAATTCCTTAAAGCGCTGGTTGATTCGCTGATAAGCAGGGAGAATTAGTATTTATGTATCTTGATAGAATAAATCAGACGGGAGATATCAAAAAGATCCCGACTGAGCATCTGAACGCATTAAGCTCAGAGATACGAGAGTTTTTGATAGAAAAGATAAGTGTGACAGGAGGGCATCTGGGTTCAAATCTCGGAACCGTGGAGCTCACCATGGCACTTCATCTTGAGCTGAATCTGCCCAAGGATGAGATCATATGGGATGTGGGGCATCAGTCTTACACTCATAAGCTTCTTACAGGCAGAAAAGACGATTTTGATACTCTACGTCAGTACGGAGGCATGAGCGGATTCCCCAAGAGGCGCGAGAGCGAATGCGATGTGTTTGATACGGGGCACAGCTCCACATCAATCTCGGCGGGGCTGGGACTGTGCAAAGCACGCGATCTTACAGGTGAAAAAAAGACCATAGTATCCGTTATCGGCGACGGCTCCCTGACCGGAGGAATGGCCTTTGAGGCCCTTAATAACGCCGGAAAGCTCAATTCCAATTTTATAATAATACTCAATGACAATAAGCTCTCCATATCGGAGAATGTGGGAGGCATACCAAAGTACCTCAATTCCATAAGGACTTCCGAAGGCTATCTGGACCTTAAGGATGATGTTTACAATAAGATCGCGGGGACACCTGCCGGGGACAGCATCGTAAAGAATATCCGCCGTGCAAAGAATTCCCTCAAATCCCTTATGTCTCCGGGTATGCTTTTTGAGGAGATGGGTGTCGTTTATCTCGGACCCATTAACGGCCACGATATAGGACAGATACGCAGAGCAATAAAGGAAGCCAAGCGCTTTAAGCGTGCGGTAATGATACATGTGGTAACCGAAAAAGGAAAAGGCTATGCACCTGCAATAAGGCACCCCGCCAGATTCCACGGCACAGGTCCCTTTGACATTGAGACGGGGCTTCCCAAGAAGTCATCGGCTGTATCATGGACCAATGTATTTTCAACCATCATGACAAAGCTGGGTGACCGCAACCCTCAGATATGTGCCGTGACAGCCGCCATGCCGGACGGCACGGGGCTTAAAAGATTTGCCAATGCTTATCCTGACAGATTCTTTGACGTGGGAATTGCGGAGGAACATGCCGTTACATTTGCAGCGGGGCTTGCAGCCGGAGGAATGATACCGGTGGTTGCCATCTATTCATCATTCCTGCAGAGGGCGTACGATCAGATCATTCACGATGTGTGTATGCAGAATCTGCATGTGGTATTCGCAGTGGACAGAGCGGGAATAGTCGGAAATGACGGAGAAACGCACCAGGGAGTGTTTGACCTGTCATATCTTTCGGGCATTCCGGGAATGACCGTATGTGCGCCAAAGAATAAATGGGAATTTTCCGATATGATGAAGTTTGCGGCTTCATACGGTGCGCCTATAGCCATAAGATATCCTCGCGGTCCTGTGTGCGAGGAGCTTGAGGAATTCAGGGCTGACATAGTTGCGGGCGAAGCGGAATGGATATACCGGGAAGAAGAGATAGCTCTCTTTGCGGTGGGTTCCATGGTAAGCGTGGCTGATGAGGTGAGAAGAAAGCTTGAAGAAAAGGGGCATAAGGCCAGCCTTATAAATGCAAGATTTGTAAGCCCCATCGACAAGGAGACCGTAAGAGAGGCCTTAAGATTCCACAAGCTGATCGTCACTCTCGAGGAGAATGTCAGAAGCGGAGGCTTTGGTGAAAAGATTCTGGATATCGTAAACAACGAAAAGCTTCTCTACCCGGGAATCGGCACAAAGTGCCTGATAATCAGCCTCCCGGATGAATTCATAGAGCACGGCGACTGCCGCATACTCAAGGAAAAGGCAGGTATTGATGCCGATTCCGTCACCGAGAAGATACTTAACGTATTGTGATCAAACATGAAAGAAAGACTTGATGTGATACTGGTGCAGGAAGGATATGCACCCTCAAGAGAAAAAGCAAAAGCGATAATCATGTCCGGTATAGTGTATGTTAACGGACAGAAAGAAGATAAAGCCGGAAGCTTTTTCGATACCTCAAAATCAAAAATAGAAGTAAGAGGCGCCACACCCAAATATGTGAGCAGAGGAGGGCTCAAGCTTGAAAAGGCCATGGAAACATGGGGCTTTAAGCTGGATGGAAAGATCTGCATGGACATAGGAGCTTCAACGGGCGGGTTTACCGACTGCATGCTCCAGAACGGTGCGGAAAAGGTTTACTCCGTCGACGTGGGGCACGGACAGCTTGCATGGAAGCTCAGAAACGACGAGAGAGTGGTTGTTATGGAGCAGACCAACTTCCGCTTCATGAAGCCCGGGGACATCGATGATAAGCTTGATTTTGCAAGCGTGGACGTATCCTTTATCTCTCTTGATAAGATACTTCCTCCCGCAAGGGATCTGCTTAAAGATGACGGAGAGATGGTATGCCTGATAAAGCCGCAGTTTGAAGCAGGCAGAGAAAAGGTAGGTAAAAACGGAGTGGTGAGAGACCCCGCGGTACACGAGGAAGTGGTGCTTCGAATAGCCGGATTTGCCGCATCTATAGGCTTTGAAGTAAAGGCAGTTGATTTCTCGCCGATAAAGGGACCCGAGGGCAATATAGAATATCTGATGTATATAGTCAAAAAAGGTGAGACGTGTGCTCTGCCTGAAGAGATGACGCAGCAGATAAAAGAGATGATAGGAAGATCCCACGATTCATTATGAAAAACTTTGTTATCTACACAAACCCCAATAAAGATAAGAACCTTGAAGTATCCTCGAAGGTTAAAGAGTTTCTTGAGGAAAGAGGCGCAAAGGCTTCATTTTTTAAGGACTATACCGGAGATTATCCCGAAGATGTATGCATGATCGTGCTGGGCGGAGACGGAACGATGCTCCGCGCATCCATGGAAACAGGGTTTTCCATGCAGGGCCCCATGGTGGGTATCAATCTTGGAACTCTGGGATTTCTGGCCGAGATAGAAAACAGCAGTTCCAATATCGAGAAATCCCTTGAAAAGCTTTTATCGGATGATTTCAGGATCGAAAAAAGAATGCTTCTTGAAGGCAGCATCAACGGAAACGATAAGATATGTTCCCTCAATGATGTGGTGCTGGCAAGAAAGGAAGGGCTTTACGTCCTTAATTTCGATATATTTGTAAACGGGCAGCCTCTTGCGAATTATTCGGCAGACGGAATAATAGTATCAACCCCAACGGGCTCTACGGGCTACAATCTTTCAGCCGGAGGGCCTATAGCCAATCCCGCATCGGAGCTTATAATGCTCACGCCCATCTGCCCTCACTCACTCAATCACAGAAGCATTATCCTCTCTTCCGAGGATGAGATAATGATATCCATACCCGAGTCAAAGGAGGGAGGCTCACAGGAGCTTGAGATAAGCTTTGACGGAAGCAGGAAGGCCGCAGTCTCAACGGGAGACCGCGTGACCATCCGCAGATCCGGAAAATATGCAAAATTTGCCAAGATAGGAAAAGACAGTTTTGTTGAAGTGCTCAACAGAAAGATGAATGAATAATGAAATCCAGCAGACAAAAAAGAATACTTGAATTAATTGAAAAAGATATGGCGGGCACTCAGGAAGAACTGGTCAAGATGCTTGCGGAAAGCGGATTTGAAGTGACTCAGGCCACAATTTCCAGAGATATCAAAGAGCTAGGCCTGACCAAGATCAGAACCCCCGAAGGAAACCATAAATATATTATAATGGGCAAAGACAGGGGGGATCTTAACGATAAATATATCCGTGTGCTCAAGGACGGATTTGTATCGATCGACGTCGCCCAGAATATACTCGTTATAAAAACCGTACCCGGAATGGCAATGGCTGTGGCAGCCGCTGTAGATGCGCTTGAATTCAAGGAGATAGTGGGAAGCATTGCGGGAGATGACACCATAATGGCAGCCGTGAGGACATCACACGAGGCCAGAACACTTATGGGGAAGATCAGATCATTGATCTGATGTGTATAACGAAGGTTTATTTTGGGATGGGAGGACTATGTTACAGAGCATTCATGTTAAAAATCTGGCTCTGATCGCGGATTCGGAGGTGGAATTCGCAGAGGGTCTGAATATTATCACCGGAGAGACCGGCGCAGGTAAATCGCTTCTTATCGGTTCGGTAAATCTGGCACTCGGAGGAAAGTTTGATGCTTCAATGCTAAGACAGGGAGCCGAGAGCGGATTTGTGGAGCTGGTTTTTTATTGTAAAGAGAAGACTGTGTCGGATAAATTGGCAGAGATGGACATCACCCCGGAGGAAGACGGAAGCATAATCATCACAAGGAAGTTTTCCCAGGGAAAGAGTTCATGCAGGGTCAACGGAGAAAGCGTAACACTAAAAGCGCTTCAGGAGCTGTCGGGTGAGCTTATAGACATTCACGGACAGCATGATCACAGGAATCTGCAGAAAAGATCAAAGCATCTCGAGATAATAGATTCATACGGCGCGGAAGAGCTTGCCGGAAAGGCATCGCAGACAGGGGCGCTCTATCATGAATATAAAGAGCTGCAATCCGAGTATTCCGAGAACAAAAAGGATACGGAAACGATCCTCAGGGAAAAATCTCTTCTTGAATTTGAGGTGAAAGAGATAGAGGATGCAGACATAAAGAACGGAGAAGACGAAGAGCTCGAACAGCTCTATGTGAGAATATCCAATTCAAGAAAGATTGCAGAATCTCTTTCGGAGGCGTATAATCTTACTTCTGATGGCGAAGGAGATGCGGCAAGCAGAATAGGACAGGCCCTCAGGAGCATATCATCGGTATCCGGCTACGACAAAAGGCTGGAATCACTTGAAGGTCAGATAACCGATATTGAATCCCTTTTAAATGACTTTAACCGGGAGCTTTCGGGATACCTGAACGATTATGATTTTGAGGAAGGTGAGTTTGAGAGAGTTGAAAGAAGGCTCAATCTCATCAACGATCTGAAGAACAAGTACGGCGGGAGCATCGACAGGATAAGGGAATATGCGGCTTCGGCACAGGAAAAGCTGGAAAAGTACGAGAATTACGAAGAATATATAAGTTCCCTTGAGAAAAAGATTGAAGCTAAGAAAAACGAACTTGAAAAATGCTGCGCAGAGCTTTCCGATAAGAGGAAAAAAGTGGCCGTAAAGCTGTCGGAGCAGCTCAAAGCTTCACTTGAAGGGCTGAATTTCCCGCAGGTTCAGATAGAGATCAGGATCGAAAGATCGGAAAACATTACGTCGAAAGGCTTTGACGAGGCGGACTTTCTTATATCCACCAATATCGGAGAGCCTGTTAAGCCTCTTGAAAACGTTGCCAGCGGCGGTGAACTTTCGAGGATAATGCTTGGCATAAAGACGGTTATGGCTGCAAGGGACAACACCGGGACACTTATCTTTGATGAGATCGATGCGGGGATAAGCGGAAGAACGGCATGGAAAGTGTCGGAACAGCTCGGGCTGCTCTCCCGCAAGCACCAGGTGCTCTGCATAACGCACCTGCCGCAGATAGCAGCCATGGCTGATGAACACTTTGTGATAGAAAAGAGTGCTTCCCTCGGAAGCACCACCACCGATGTGCGAGGCCTGGACTATGAGGAGAGTATAGGTGAGCTCGCAAGGCTTTTGGGAAGTGATGAGGAGTCGAAAGCCGCGGTGGATAATGCCCGGGATATGAAATTACGGGCAGATGAGTATAAAAAAACTCATTAGAGATGATATAAGAGGATTATGAAAAAATGAAACAGAAAAGAGAAGACGTAAGAAACATTGCGATAATCGCGCATGTTGACCATGGAAAGACTACCCTTGTGGACGAGCTCTTAAAGCAGAGCGGTGTGTTCCGCGAGAATCAGGAAGTGGCCGAAAGAGTCATGGACTCAAATGATATCGAGAGGGAGAGAGGCATTACCATTCTTTCCAAGAATACCGCGGTAATGTACAAAGGCACCAAGATCAATATAATCGACACTCCGGGCCATGCGGACTTCGGAGGAGAAGTAGAGCGTGTGCTCAAGATGGTAAACGGAGTTATTCTTGTGGTCGATGCCTTTGAAGGCGCTATGCCCCAGACCAAGTTCGTGCTCAGAAAGGCCCTGGAGCTCAAGCTTCCGGTAATTGTATGCATCAACAAGATAGACCGTCCCGAGGCAAGGCCGGATGAGGTTGTGGACGAGGTACTGGAGCTCTTCCTGGAGCTTGATGCCGATGATTCACAGCTTGACTGCCCCTTTGTATTTGCATCCGCAAAGGCCGGTATCGCATCCCTTGACGCAGAAGAAAAGGGAACCGACATGGAGCCTCTGTTTGAGACGATCCTTGATTATATCCCGGCTCCGGAGGGAGATCCCGATGCGGGTACACAGGTGCTTATAAGCACTATTGATTACAACGAATACGTGGGAAGGATCGGCGTCGGTAAGGTTGATAACGGAGTGATCAGAGTCAATCAGGACGTTGTGATCTGCAACCATCATGAGCCTGATAAGCAGGTTAAAGTTAAGGTAAGCAAGCTCTATGAGTTTGACGGACTCAACAAGGTAGAAGTAAAGGAAGCGGGAATAGGCTCAATCGTGGCTATTTCAGGTATTTCGGATATCCATATCGGAGATACCCTCTGCTCCCCCGAGAATCCTGTTCCGATCCCGTTCCAGAAGATATCCGAGCCCACCATTGCCATGGACTTTATGGTTAATGATTCCCCTCTTGCAGGACAGGAAGGAAAATATGTCACAAGCCGTCATATCAGAGACAGGCTTTTAAGAGAGCTCAATACCGATGTGTCCCTCCGTGTCGAGGAGACGGATTCGACCGACCGCTTTAAGGTGAGCGGAAGAGGAGAGCTGCACCTTTCCGTGCTTATAGAGAATATGCGCAGAGAGGGCTTTGAATTTGCCGTATCCAAGGCGCAGGTGCTCTATAAGGAAGATGAGAACGGAAAGAAACTCGAGCCAATGGAGCTGGCTTATATAGATGTTCCCAACGACTTTGCCGGAGCGGTAATAGAAAAGCTCGGCCAGAGAAAGGGCGAGCTCAAAAATATGGGATCCATTTCCGGCGGAACATATACCAGACTGGAATTCTCCATACCTTCGAGAGGGCTTATAGGTTACCGCGGAGAATTCATGACGGATACAAAGGGTAACGGAATACTCAACACCATATTCGACGGATATGCACCCTATAAGGGCGATATAGCCTACAGAAAGCAGGGTTCCCTTATCGCATTCGAGGCGGGAGAAGCTATCACATACGGACTGTTTAACGCACAGGAGAGAGGCACACTCTTTATCAGCCCTGGTGAAAAGGTGTATGCCGGAATGGTAGTTGGACAGACCGGTAAATCGGAGGATATAGAGGTAAATGTATGCAAGAAAAAGCAGCTTACCAACACCCGCTCATCAAGTGCCGACGAAGCACTGAGGCTCACTCCTCCGAGGATACTTTCCCTCGAACAGGCTCTTGACTTCATAGAGACCGATGAGCTGCTTGAGGTTACTCCCACCAAGCTGCGCATAAGAAAGAAGATACTGGATTCCAGGCTCAGAAAGCGCGCTGGATTCGGCAGCAACTAAGGAAAACAGGTACGGATCCGATACGAATATAATGCGAATGAATTGTGGCAGGCTCTCTATACATAAGAGATTCAAAGTGCTATAATCATTAAGTGTATGCTTTATGTAAGCGCACAGGAGTATCATAAACAATAAGTGACAGGTACTGAAAAGAGGTTAATATGGCTATATTTACAGGCTCAGGTGTAGCGATCGCCACACCGATGAAAAAAAACGGAGAAATAGATTATCCCGCTTTTGAAAAACTGATAGAGTTTCAGATCGCAGGAGGCACAGATGCGATCATAGTTTGCGGTACCACAGGAGAGGCTTCCACCCAGAGTCATGAGGAACATCTCGAGACCATCAAGTTCTGTGTGGACGTGGTCAAGAAGAGAATCCCTGTTGTAGCGGGAACCGGTTCAAACTGCACCGAGACGGCGGTTTATCTTTCAAAAGAGGCCGAGGGCTATGGTGTGGACGGAGTGCTGCTTGTAAGCCCTTATTACAACAAGGCCACTCAGAACGGTCTGTTCCAGCATTTCAAGACTACGGCCGAAGCGATAAGCATTCCTGCTATCCTTTACAATGTGCCCAGCAGGACAGGATGCAATATCCTTCCCGAGACAGCAGTAAGGCTTGCAAAGGAAGTAAAGAATATCGTCGGCATCAAGGAAGCCAGCGGAAACATCAGCCAGATCGCTCACCTGGCAGCCATAAGCAAGGGATGCATCGATATCTATTCCGGAAATGATGACCAGATCATTCCCATCATGTCACTCGGCGGAATCGGAGTTATTTCCGTGCTTGCCAATGTGGCACCCAAGGAGACTCATGACATCTGTCAGCTCTATCTTGACGGAAAGGTTAAGGAAGCTTGCGCAGAGCAGCTCAGAGCACTTGATCTTTGCAATGCTCTTTTCTGCGAGGTAAATCCCATACCCGTTAAGAAAGCACTTGAGCTTATGGGGATCATACCCGGAGGCATCAGACTTCCCCTTACCGAGATGGAGCCTGCAAATACCGAGCGCCTGACCAAGGCAATGAAAGAGTACGGAATACTTAAATAATTGAATTAAATATCGGTTGTTATGAATAAAACACGTTTTTCATAACAACCGATATTATTTTACAAACACTGATAAAATCGAGCTTTGAGCCACATCGATAATCATCGGATTTTAAGAACAGAACAGAAAGAGGCGGAATATGATAAATGTTGTTATGAATGGATGTAACGGAAGAATGGGACAGGTTATTTCGGGTATCGTCGCTGCGGACGAGAGTCTGAACATGCTGGCGGGAATTGATAAATTTGATGACGGTCACAATCCCTATCCGGTTTATTCGGAATTGAACCAGCTCCCCTCCGGCGTGGATGTCATAATAGACTTTTCAACCGCATCGGCAGTGGATGCGCTTCTTGACTACTGTGTTGAAAAGAACATCCCCGTAGTATTGTGTACCACAGGGCTTTCCGAGGCACAGCTTGCCAAAGTGGCAGATACATCCAAAAAGGTTCCTGTACTCAAATCAGCAAACATGTCTCTGGGAGTTAACCTCCTGATAAAGGCACTTAAGGAATATGCACCTATTTTGGCCGAGAACGGTTTTGATATCGAGGTCCTTGAGAAGCATCATAATCAGAAGCTCGATGCTCCCAGCGGAACGGCTATAGCTCTGGCAGACGCGATCAACAGCGCATTTGATGAGTCTGACAGATATGAATATGTATACGACAGATCGACCCGCCGGGAGAAGAGACGTGCAAAAGAGATCGGGATCAGTGCGGTAAGAGGCGGAACCATAGTGGGAGATCATGATGTCATCTTTGCCGGTCAGGATGAAGTGGTCACTTTCTCTCATATGGCTTACTCCAGAGCGCTTTTCGGAAGAGGCGCGGTTTCCGCAGCCAAGTTCCTGGCAGGAAAGCAGCCGGGGCTCTATGATATGAGTAATGTTATAGATGAGCTGCTGGCAAAGCAGAAATAACCGATAATTACAGCAAAGAGAAAAAATAATGGAATTCAGACCCTGTATCGACATTCACAACGGAAAAGTCAAGCAGATAGTAGGAAGCTCCCTCAAGGATGTGGGGGACAGCGCAAGTGAAAATTTCATTTCGGAAAGCTCCGCATCATATTATGCGGAGCTTTATAAGGATAAAGGGCTTACCGGAGGGCATATAATCATATTAAATGCCGCCGGGAGCTCTTATTATGATGAAAGTAAAAAGCAGGCTCTCGGAGCTCTGAGTGCGTTTCCGGGCGGAATGCAGATCGGCGGCGGCATCAATTCCGAAAATGCCGGGGAATTTATAGAAGCAGGCGCATCCCATGTTATCGTAACTTCATATGTGTTCCAAAACGGTATGATCAATTACGACAATCTCAATAAGCTGATAAAGGCTGTGGGAAAAGAAAGGATAGTGCTCGATCTTAGCTGCAGGCTTACCGGCAACGGATATATGGTTACCACCGACAGGTGGCAGAAGATCACCGATGAAAAAGTGGATCCGGAGCTTTTTGAAAAGCTGTCCGGCTACTGTGATGAGTTCCTGATCCACGCAGTGGATGTAGAGGGGAAGAACTCGGGGATCGAGAAGGATCTGGTAAGGATCATGGCATGTCACGGAAAGAATCCTTTAACATATGCCGGGGGAGTGAGCTGCTATGAGGATATTGATCTTATCAGGGAGCTTGGTGAAGGAAGGATCAATATAACCGTAGGAAGCGCATTGGATCTGTTTGGCGGAAAGCTTTCATTTGAGAAAATATGCCAAATGATGGAAAAATAGCAAGATATAGTTAACATAATATTGCAAAACTATTAAATATATGTTACATTATAAAGACTTGGTGCTATATTTGCGGATAATTATGCCATTTTCCGCGTAGCAGGAGGTTTTTTTGCGAAACGAATATGTTATCAGATTAAAATCGAGCAAGCATAAGCGAAAAGTGTTCAGGCATCTGATCCTTGCTTCCGATGACACTGAAGACAGACCTAAGGTCTTAAAGTATCATGTTATGACCATAATCGTTCTGGCGATAATCTTCAGTCTTGTGCTTGGAGGGTTTGTAGGCCTCGTTATATTTGAAAGAGGAAGGGATCAGCGTTTTGAACGGACCATAGCCGAGAGGGACAGCGTGATCGAGCAGCTTGAGGGTGATAAGGTATCACTTAACGGAGAAATCGCCTCTCTTAACGACAAGATCGAGATCCTGAGCAATACGGTTGCAACAAAGACAGCCAACGAAAACGAGCTTACGGAAACGCTGGAAGCACAGTCCATCCCTTCAGATTATCCCCTTACCGGAAGTGCCACCGTTAATCCGATGGATGGGGACGAGATAGGATGCGTATTTGAGGCATCTGACGGTGTTACCGTAGTCGCCACGGCCTCCGGAAAAGTATCGGAGATCTACGAAGATGAGAACTACGGAAATGTAGTGATTATCGACCACGGGAACGGATACATCACCACCTATATGAATAAAGGTGATGCGATGGTAAAGAAGGGCGATGAGGTATCTCAGGGCACGACCCTGTTTATTATAGGAGACGGAAATTACGAGCTGAGATATCAGATATCAAACGAGGGAACATACATAGATCCATTGGAAGTTATCCAGATAGAAGGGTAAAAAAAGGAGACGAAATGGCTAAAAACGAAACAATAAAAATCGCAACTTTGATCGGACAGGGAAGTGTCTGCGACGGAGACTTCAAGTGTAACGGTAGCGTCAGGATCGACGGAACCGTTAACGGAGAGGTTACCGTGAGCGGAATGCTTGTTCTCGGTGCAGCAGGTGAGATAAACGGAAATATAACCGCAAAGGCAGTTCAGATAGGCGGACAGGTTACCGGAGATATAAACGCACCCGAGAGAGCGGAACTTACATCAACTTCAAAGGTTATCGGAAATATCACGACAAACCTTATCGTCATCGATGAAAACGCCGTATTCCAGGGTGCGGTAAACATGAATCAGGAAGCTCCCGAAAGAAAAGGGGGATATCTTTTGAGAAAGGCCATCAAATCCGGCAAAAAATCGGCTGAATCGGCTGTAAATGATGCCCTCAAAGATATAGAATCCGATTCTGATATACAGACAGAAAGCGTTTGATCAAGAATCATTTCTTGTTTTCTTCTTCACGGAGCCTTCCCAGCACAAGGTCGTAACCGTCGTTGCCATAGGTAAGAGAGCGGTTCACACGGCTTATCGTTGCTGTGGAGGCTCCTGTTTTTGATGCTATGGCAAGGTAGGTCTGGTCACTCTTAAGCATTGTGGCCACTTCGAAGCGCTGAGCCATGGACTGAAGCTCGTTTATAGTGCAGAGGTCCTCAAAAAATGCATAACACTCATCAAGATCCTTAAGCTGGAGAATAGCCTTAAACAGCGTGTCTGTGGCCTCATTTTTCAGTTTGTCTCTCATAATTCAAGTCTCCCATCAATTACACTTTCATACGTTAAAACATGAAACTAAAAACATTTTAACTCTTTATTTGATTAAAGTAAAGACTTTATTATACTAAAGTCGTCTTGTAAAATACCCCCAAAAAAGTTAAAATGGATTAGTGCGGTTTAAGTGATATTCCGTGAATGAAGGAAGAGGAAAGCAAGATGCAGGAACAAAGCTTGGATCAGCTTTTGGAAAAGATTAATAACAAGATAACTGCCATCAGCCCCATCGATAAGGAAGACATTCCGGTAGTTCCGCTGTATATGGACCAGCTGACTACATTTATGGACAGCAAGCTGAGAAGCAGTCTGCGTAATTCCACCGAGGATAAGGTCCTGACCAAGACCATGATCAACAATTACGCAAAGAACGATCTGATACCGCCTCCGATCAAAAAGAGATATTCCAAAGATCATCTCTACGAGCTTCTTTTCATTTTCTACTTTAAGAATTTCATGTCCATAGGGGATATACAGACGCTTCTTTCCCCCATTACGGCAGAATTTTTCGGGAAGAGAAAAGAAAAAGGATTCGGAATAGAGGACATATACGAATCTCTGTATAACATGCTAAAAGGCACAAGAGGCAGATTGCGCGAAGAGCTGGAGAGAAATTACGAATCTGTCAAAGACGCCTTTGACGGCGTTTCAGGCGATAAAAGGGAATATCTTAAAAAGTTTGCGTTTATATGCGAGCTTTCGTATGACATATATCTCAAGAAATATATAATCGAGCAGATGGTGGATGAGATTTCCGATGATTATATTATCGAAAGAGAGAGTGCATACGAGGATGAGATGCGCAAAAAAGCGGCCAAGGAAGCTACTCAGGAAGCTATGCGCATCGCAAAGTTAAAGCATGAAAAGAACAAGGCTTTGGAAAAGGCAAGGCAGGAAAAGATAAAGGGAACACAGTCTTATTCCTCACACAGTAAGAAACTTATCTGAGGCCGGTGAAATAAAGGACTGATATGGCAATAACCGATTTACTCAATGACAAACAAAAAGAAGCAGTGGTTCACACAGAAGGACCACTGCTTATTCTTGCGGGAGCGGGTTCCGGAAAAACAAGGACCGTCACTCACCGCATTGCGTATATGATAGGCGAGAAGAACATAGATCCATGGAACATACTTGCCATCACGTTCACCAACAAAGCAGCCGAAGAAATGAGAAACAGGATCGAAAAGCTTGTGGGATTCGGTGCGGACAGGATATGGGTAATGACTTTCCATGCCACCTGTATAAGGATACTCAGAAGGCATATCGATCTGTTGGGATACGACACCAACTTTACCGTTTACGATACAGATGATCAGAAATCGGTAATGAAGAATGTGTGCAAAAAGCTTAATATCGATACCAAGCAGTATAAGGAAAGAGCTCTTCTTACAGCGATTTCAAACGCAAAAGACAATCTTGTGAGCGTGACGGAGTATGCCAATTCCACTTTCGGAGACTTCACTAAAATTGTTGTGGCCAGAGCATACAGAGAGTATCAGGATCAGCTCAAAAAGAGTAACGCTCTTGACTTTGACGATATTATAGTGCTGACGGTAGAGCTTTTCGAGAAGCATCCCGAGATACTGGATTACTATCAGGAACGCTTCAAATATATAAGCGTTGACGAGTATCAGGATACAAACAAGGCACAGTTTGAATTTATCAGGCTGCTCTCATCAAAGTACAGAAATCTGTGTGTAGTGGGAGATGACGATCAGTCCATATACAAGTTCAGAGGAGCCAACATCCGTAATATCCTTGATTTTGAGGAATACTATCCGGAAGCTAAAGTGATAAAGCTCGAGCAGAACTACCGCTCCACGCAGAATATACTCGATGCGGCAAACAGCGTGATAGCCAACAATGCTTCAAGGAAGGACAAAAGCCTTTGGACTGCCGAGGGAGCGGGGCACAAGATCAGATTTCTCCAGCTGGACAATGCATACGAGGAAGCGGAGACAATTGTTGACGAGATCAGTACCGCAAATATAAAGGAAGGCATATCATACAGCGATTTTGCGGTTCTTTACAGGACGAACGCTCAGGCCCGTCTTATCGAAGAAAGGATGGTCCTGAGGGGCATTCCCTATAATGTGGTGGGAGGTACCAACTTTTATTCCCGTGCGGAGATCAAGGACATGATCGCCTATCTTAAGACCATAGATAACGGACAGGATGAAGTGGCCCTGAGACGCATTATCAATGTGCCCAAGAGAAGCATCGGAACGGCAACTCTGGACAAGCTGCTCGATTTTGCCGATATGACGGACGATTCGCTTTTTGGGGCTATGCAGAATGCCGATAACGTTCCGGGGCTTTCAAAGAGTGCGGCAAAGATCAATGCATTTGTAAAACTGATCGAGGACCTGCGCGGAGAGATAAAAGAGATCGGTATTTCGGGAGTGATCACTCAGATCATCGAAAGGACCGGATATGATGATTATCTCAGAGATCAGGATGACGAAACGGCTGATGACCGTATAGATAACGTTGCGGAACTAATAACCAAAGCAAAGAACTTTGAGGAGGTTCATGATGAGGTCTCATTGACGGATTTCCTTGAGGAAGTTGCGCTTGTTTCGGATATAGACAATATAGAAAGCGGCGATGGGAGAGTGCTGCTCATGACTCTCCACAGCGCCAAAGGGCTGGAATTCCCGAGGGTGTTTATTGCGGGAATGGAGGACGGTTTATTCCCGGGAATGGGAACCATATCTTCAGGAGACCTTGAAGAAATGGAAGAGGAAAGAAGACTGGCCTATGTCGGGATCACGAGAGCAAAAGAGTACCTGACACTCACCTGTGCCAAAATGAGAATGCTAAGGGGAGAGACGCAGTTTAACCCCATAAGCAGATTTGTGAGAGAGATTCCCAGTGAACTCATTGACGGAAATGCAAGAGGTTACGAAAGGTCAGTAGAAAGGTATGAGAGACCGTCGGCGGTAATCCCAAGACCTGTAATGCCGGAGAGCAGAAAACCTGCCATGCAGAAGGAAATAGGCGCTTTGAATGCTCTGGCCGGGCTTACAAAAGGTGCTCCGTCAGGGCCTGTAACGGAGCTTTCGTACACGACCGGAGATACCGTTAATCACAAGAAGTTCGGAAGAGGAACAGTATTAAGCATATCGAAGGAACCGAGGGATTTCAAAGTAACTGTGGATTTTGATGCTTTTGGTCAAAAAATTATGTACGCTTCCTTTGCAAAGCTTGAAAAAGTCTGACGAATGTGCTAATATTAAGAAAATTCAGTTTTAGGGGTTTTGCCCGGAAAGGCAGGATTGAGGAATGAGTAAAATTGAAGAGTATTTCGACAACATCAAGACGGAAGCTCCCGCTAAGCTTGAGCAGATGAAAGAGAATATCAAACTCAAGAATTTCCTTAAGAAGAAAGAAGCTGAGGAGATCATCGAGGAGATCGAAGAAGAGCGCAAGGTTAAAGTATGGGTAATCATCCTTGCTATTATCGGCGTTATCGCTATCGGATGTCTTGTCGGATATCTTGTTTATCGCAGCAAGAAGAAACCGTCATATCTTGATGATTTCAGTGATGATTTCGCAGATGATGACGAATTCTTTGACGACGAAGAATAATCTGATCTGACAGGAAACAATAGTTTGAAGGGATAGAGCGAGTAACTCTGTCATTTGTGTAGCATATCAGGGAAGGCAAGATCGCGTTCCCTGATTTTTGTGTTTAAAGGATAAATTTTTTAACAAACGGAGAATCATGAAAAAAGGTCAGGAGATAACCGGAAAGGTAATTGAATTAAAATACCCCAATATCGGTGTGGTTGAAACGGATGAGGGAGAAAGAGTTGTTGTAAAGAATTCTCTCCCGGGGCAGAAAGTACGAGCCAGGATAAACAAACTGCGCCACGGCAAAGCGGAAGGTTCACTTCTTGAAGTGACGGAAAAATCGCCGTCGGAAACAGGGGAAAGCTGCCCTCATTTTGGTAAATGCGGAGGATGTAATTATATATCTCTGCCCTACGAAGAGGAATTGAAGATAAAGAATAACATGATCCATAAGCTTCTTGAGCCTGTTCTTTCACTGCAACACGGCGACTATGCGTGGGAGGATATATGCGGAAGTCCCGTTCAGTACGGATATCGAAATAAGATGGAGTTTACCTTCGGGGACGAATACATGGGAGGACCTCTTGCCCTAGGTATGCACAGACGAAACAGTCATTATGATATTGTAAATGTCTGTGAATGCAGAATCGTTGATGAGGATTACCGGAAGATACTCGGGCTGACGAGGGATTACTTCGACAAGCAGGGCCTTCCCTTTTATCACAGATTAAAGCATACCGGGTATCTGAGGCATCTGCTTGTGAGAAAAGCGGCAAAGACCGGCGAGATAATGGTTGTGATAGTCACCACATCGCAGCTTGATTTTGATATGTGTGGATATGTTTCCGAACTACAGAGTCTGTCTCTGAACGGGAAGATAGAAAGTATTATCCATACGATAAATGATTCCTTTGCAGACGCAGTATATTCCGATAAAAGCACTGTCCTGTACGGCAGGGATTATATTGAAGAGGAGATACTTGGATTATCCTTCAGGATAACCGAATTCTCGTTTTTCCAGACCAACACATATGGTTGTGAGGTGCTGTATTCCAAGGCCAGGGAATATGCTGAGGAAGCGCTGGGTAACGACAGTCTGTCTGAAGGTTATGAATCCGAAAAAAAGTGCGGAGTGCTTTATGATCTATACTCGGGTACCGGGACCATCGCACAGCTGATGTCTCCCTCGGCAGGCAAAGTGATAGGGGTTGAGATCGTCGAAGAGGCTGTTACGGCAGCAAAGGAACATGCTCAAAAGAACGGACTCGGTAACTGCGAATTTATAGCGGGCGACGTGTTAAAAGTGCTGGATG
>JAEEGL012283033.1_pt1 | contig 19301 bp, 17 predicted proteins | sample 9134231 | NCBI WGS metagenome assembly JAEEGL01 (sample SAMN16246548, study PRJNA631951) | gut metagenome | biome: gut microbiome; feature: rumen; material: fiber-attached | host: Bos | place: Iran: Karaj | collected 2018-10
AACAAAAAAGCCGCTTTGTGAGCGGCTTTTTTAAACTTTTTTGGTCTTTGTCGGACCTTAATTCAATAGCAAGGGATGGATTTGAACCTTCGACCGCACGGGTATGAACCGTGTGCTCTGACCAACTGAGCTACCTTGCCAAGCGGGTTGCGGGGGAAGGATTCGAACCTACGGCCTCCGGGTTATGAGCCCGACGAGCTACCACTGCTCCACCCCGCGATAAAAACACTGCCGAGAGCCGGGCTTGAACCGGCACGGGTTTAAAGCCCACCGGATTTTAAGTCCGGTGCGTCTGCCAATTCCGCCATCCCGGCGTGTGTAAAAAGTATGTTACTCCTTTACAAATAAAAAGTCAATACCTTTTTTATAAATTTTGTACATCGTTTTATTTTTGTAGTAATCTGTGATTCAAGTTGTTTCTCTTTAAAGTAATATTTTTTTAGTATATTGTTTTAGGTTTTTGTTTAAACTATAATAATCAAAATATGAAGCAGAATTTGTTCCAAAAACTAATTTTTATTTTCGTTTGCCTGTTTATATTGGTTTTATCTGTAGCTGAAGCCGATGATACTGGTCATGTTTATCGCTTTTATGTTGCTATTTGTAAAACAGGAAAGGGCGATTATAATCTTTTTGAGCCAGAGGGAATGTGTTTCTCATCTGATGGACAAATGCTTGCAGTAACAGATACTCACAACAACAGAGTTAAAGTATATTCTGTTGACCCAAACCCTTTGGCTTCAATTCCATTAAGATTAGAAATGATATACGGAGATTTGTGGCCTTGGGACAACAGAGTATTACCTGGAGATTCTGATGACAAGTATCGTGAAGATGATTATTTAAGTAGCAGATATCCTGATCCTAACTATCTATATGGTAGAGCTTATGAACACGGGCAGAGTCGCATTCGCCCGGCAGAAAAAATACCTATGGATCATTTTAATCTTCCTGTAGGAATAGGCTGGCTAGATTTAACAACAATGCTTGTGTGTGATACAGGCAATCACAGAATAAAAGCCTTGAAACTAAATGGAGAAGTTAAATTTATTCTAGGGCAAGAAGGCTGGAAAGACGGTTATTTTCATCATCCACTGAGTGTTGATACAGATTGTGCAGGCAGAATCTACGTTGCAGAACCTCGTGGAAATTATCTCAGAGATTTCCCGTTGGATTGGGGGCAGAAATTCAGAGTTCAAGGCAATAGAATTCAGATTTTTGATACAGATCTAAAACCTTCAAAACGTTTGGGCCATATGCATCATATGAGTGGAAGGGATTATAAACAGTTTAAAAACCTTACTCGTGTATGGGTTGATTTAAATGGCGATATATATGTTGCAGATAATGGCAATCATCGAATTCTTGTCTTTGAAAACAATATGCAGAAAAAAGAAGAAATAATTAAGTGGGAAGGCTATACGATGCGTTATCCTAACTCTTTTGATGTTGCCAAAAACGGTTGGATGGCTATTGCAGATACTGGTAATCACAAGATTCTTATTTTGGATGAACATCGTGAACTTAGACAAATAATAGGTGGATTTGGTACTGAGTTTGGTAAATTTATAAAACCTCATGATGTTCGTTTTGGCCCAAATGGTGATTTATATGTTTTAGACACAGGAAACGGGCGAATACAGATTTTTAAAGGGATGTACATACCTGATCAGTTCCCTCGTTGCCCAGTGCCAGAACCAGAACCAGAACCTATTAAGAAAAAGAAGAAAAAGAATAAGCCTAAAGATTCTTTCTAAGTAAATATCTTTCTAAGGTTTTACTGGCATAAAAAATATAAGATAGGAAATAAATATGGCTAAGCCAAAAAGTAGATATGTTTGTCAGAAATGCGGTCAGAGTTTCCCTAAGTGGCAGGGTCAGTGTTCAGGGTGCGGAGAATGGAATACGTTAGAATTGGAAGTTGAACAACCTACGCAAAGAAGAATGCCTGTTCAAACCAGTGGAAGTATGTCTGTTATTCAGACTTTAGATGATATAGCTGTTGAGCATACTAAAAGATGGCCTACCGGAATAGATATTTTTGATGAATTGATTGGTGGTGGCTTGGTTCCTGGCGGTATAACTCTTATAGGTGGAGAACCAGGTGTCGGTAAATCTACTTTTATGCTTCAGTTGATTTCAAGATTGGGGGTTAACATTAAGCCAGTTGCTTACGTGTCAGGCGAAGAATCTGCTACTCAGATAAAGCTTAGAGCTGAAAGACTCCGTATTGGCAATGGAAATGATATAATACTTGTTTCTGAACAGAATCTAGACTCAGCTTTAAATGGTCTGGCATCTTATTTACCTAGAATGTTGGTAATAGATTCAATTCAAACTGTTTATACTTCTCAGTTAGAAGCAACTCCAGGCTCTGTTTCTCAAATCAGAGAATGTGCTGCTATTATTACAAAATACGGTAAAGACCGTGGTTTACCTGTTTTTATAGTTGGTCATGTTACTAAAGAAGGTTCTATTGCTGGTCCAAAAATACTTGAACATATTGTAGATACTGTTCTTTATTTTGAAGGAGAATTGAATTCAAATTTCAGAATTTTAAGGGTTTTTAAAAACCGTTATGGTGCTACTGGTGAAGTTGCTGTTTTTAATATGACGGAAAAGGGCTTGTCGCCTGTTGTTAATCCCTCTGATTTGTTTGTAAGTCAGAATCGTTCTGAAACATCAGGGGTTATTGTGGCTCCTGTAATGCAGGGATCAAGATGTATACTCACAGAACTTCAAGCTCTTGTAACACAATCTTTTTTGGAAGTTCCGAGAAGAGTTGTTGCCGGAGTAGATTTTAATAAATTAAGTTTGATATTAGCTGTTCTGGAAAAACATGCTGGAATGAAATTTTATAATAGAGATGTTTTTACAAATGTAGCTGGTGGAATGAAACTTAGCGAACCTGGCGGTGATTTGGCTTTGGCTGCAGCATTGGTAGCTAGTTTCCATGATAGGCCTGTTCCTTCTGATATTATGCCAATAGGAGAAATAACTCTGGCTGGCGAAATCAGACCAGTGGCTCAAATAAGCCGTAGAATAGCAGAGGGTAGACGGTTTGGTTTCAAGCGTTTCATAGTGGCTGAAAGCACAGATTTAAGTGATGAAAAGGGTGTTGTTCGTGTTAGGTCTCTTAGAGATGCTATTAGAGCTATATTTGACTAATAATGTTATAATAAATATATAAAATCTTAATTGATGACAATTCAGATTTTTATTTGTATACTTACCCAAAAATTATAGATAGTATTCTTGATTGATTATGAAAAGGTTAACGTTAAATATCTTAATTACAGCAATATTTGTACTGGTTTCATATACTTCATTATTCGCTGAAAGTGAAAGCTTAAAGGTATTTGTAAGCATACTTCCTCAAAAATACTTTGCTGAAAGACTTTTGGGAAATAACGGAACGGTTGAGGTGCTTATTGGACCCGGTATGTCTCCACATACTTACGAACCTCTTCCACAACAAATGAGCAAGCTTTCTCGTGCCAATATCTTTTTTACTGTTGGTATTCCATTCGAGCAAGCAATTATTAATCGTTTAAAAGACATTTGCCCGAATTTAACTATATCTTTTTCTGACGAAAATATTGAAAAAATCAGAATGATTGGTCATCATCACCATGAAGAATCCCACGAACATCATCATGAAGAAGCTCATCAACATGATATGGGGTTAGATCCTCATTTTTGGCTTGACCCAATAAGGGCTTCTGTCATGGCAGATAATATGGCAAAAGTAATTATTGCCTCTAAACCAGAATTAGCTGATTCTGTTAAATCTAATTTAGAAGCTATAAAATCAGAAATGAACAAGCTTGACGAAGAGCTAACTCAAAAACTTCTTCCTTTCAAAGGAAAAACAATGCTAGTTTTCCATCCTGCTTTTGGATATTTCGCTACCAGGTATGGCATGATTCAAAAAGCCGTTGAAATTGAAGGGAAAGAACCAGCTCCAAGACAACTTGCCGAGTTAATTAGAGGTTGCCGTTCAGAAGGAATTAAAATAATATTTGTACAAAAACAATTTCCTGCTGCAACCGCAGAAACTATTTCACGTTCAATCGGAGGTAGAGTTGTGGCAATAGACCCATTAGCAGAAGATTATGTTAATAATCTGAAAGCTATGGCAGAAGCTGTTGTAGACTCTGCTAATTAAAATGTCTTCAGAAGTACCCGTTATAAATTTTGAAAATGTTGATTTTTCCTACGATGGTAGTGAAGAATTGGTTTTGGAAAATATAAACCTAGTTGTTGAAAAGGGTGAATTTGCTTGTGTTGTCGGTCCTAATGGCGGAGGCAAAACAACTCTTTTGCGTTTAATACTAGGTTTGAATAAACCATTAAGGGGAAAAATCAGTCTTTTTGGGCAATCGCCAGAGCAAGTCAGACATAGAATTGGCTATGTTCCCCAGTTTTCAAAATTTGATTCAAATTTCCCTGTAAGTGTTTTGGATGTTGTTCTAATGGGATGTTTGAGTAAATCTTTTTGGTGGGGCAGTTTTTCAAAAAAACAGATTCAAGACGCAATTGAAGCTCTTGAAACCGTCGGTTTAAAGAATTTCGTTCATAAAAGTTTTGCTGATTTGTCTGGTGGTCAGAAACAAAGGGCTCTAATTGCAAGAGCTATTATGTCTCAGCCTGAGTTATTGCTGTTAGACGAACCAACTGCCAGTGTTGATATTCATGGAACAGAGCAGTTTTATAAAATGTTTGCCGAAATGAATAAGAAATTCACAATTCTTATAGTTTCTCATGATATAGGTTTTGTTTCGTCTAAGGTAAAAAGTGTTATCTGTGTTCGAAAGAATCTTCAGATTCACCCTGTATCAGAGTTGACAGGTGAATCTTTACAAAAAATGTATGGTTTAGATGTCCATTTGATTAGACATGACCATAGATGCAGTGAAAAGGGGCACTCATGTCCACATTTATAAAAGATTTAATAGAATTACCATTTTTGCAGAATGCAATTTTAGCCGGTGTCTTATGCAGTATAGGCAGTGGAATTGTCGGTACTTATGTTGTTTTGAGAAGAATAACCTATATTGCTGCAGCTATTTCTCATTGTGTGTTGGGTGGCTTAGGTGCTGCAAAATATTTATCTGTGGTTTATGGCTGGACTTGGTTGAAACCTGTGCATGGGGCTGTTGTCACAGCATTGCTTTCAGCTCTGTTAATAGGTTGGGTTAGTTTGAAAGCAAAAGAAAGAGAAGATAGCATTATTAGCGCTCTGTGGGCAGTAGGAATGTCTATGGGGGTTTTATTTATTTATAAGACTCCTGGTTATAACGAAGATTTAATGAATTATCTTTTTGGTAATATCTTGATGGTATCTACAGAAGAGCTCTATGTCATTGCCATATTAGATATGATCACAATAGCCTTAACCTGTGTTTTTTACAAACAAACGGTAGCGGTATGCTTTGATGAAGAATATGCAAGAACAAGGGGCGTTAATGTTGAATTCTATTATTTGTTGATGCTTTGTATGACTGCTCTAACTGTTGTTTTAACAGTGAATGTAGTTGGAATAATCATGGTTATTGCATTGCTAACCTTGCCTGTAGCTATTTCTTCAAAGTTGTTTAACAGAGTATGGAAGATTATGCTTGGAGCAACAGTTTTGGGAATTTTTTTCACAAGTACTGGTTTAATGATTAGCTATGAACCGAATTTGCCTTCTGGTGCTGTAACTATTGTTGTTGCTGGTATATTCTATTTTATTACTTTGCTAATTAGTTTATTTAAGAAAAGAAAAATCGCTTAGCTACTTAATAATTCTTTTTGTATCATTATAGGCAAAACTTGAATTTATCATTGAATAATGGTATTTTGTACGCTTGGAGAAGATTGTAAAATGATATTTCAGATACTTAAGTCTATATTGATACTTGCTGGTACTATTACGGGAGTTTCTATTGCTTATTCTTTAATTGATAAGTATCCTCAGGCAGTAAATGAATTGGTTCCATTGGAAAACTCTCATTTTATATTGGCTGGTTTACTAGGTTTTTTAGGTTATTTAATATGCTCTATGATTGGTAGAGGTATAAATGAATGGCTTGAAAAACGTATCGAAGAAACAAACGTTTATAATTTAACCTGGAGTGCATTAGGCTTCACATTAGGTACCTTAGTTGCAAATTTATTATTTATACCTTTTTATATTCTAATGTTTAAAGGCGTTGGAAAATTCGATTTCCAAGACCAGTATTTAAACTCACTGGTTTCTATGTTCTATTTGGTCTTCCCGGTATTATTCAATCTTTTGTTTGCTTATCTTGGCGTTAAAATATTGCTTAGATATAAAAAATACCAGAATATGGCAAAGGGTGAAGAAGTTAAAGTTTCTCCTAAAATTCTTGATTCTAGTGCAATTGTAGATGGACGATTTGCAGATTTATTTAAATTGGGCTTTATAGAAGGAAACATCCTTGTTCCTAATTTTATTGTAAATGAATTGGTGTTCTTAGCAAATTCAAACGATATAAATAAAAAGAATCGCGGTCAAAAAGGCTTAGAAACAATAGAAAAACTGAAAAAATCTTTCCCGGATAATTTTGTGATTATTAATAACGATTATGATGATGTTGATGAGGTTAATGGTAAACTTGTTAAGCTATCTACAGAATTAAAGGCTTCACTAATTACCCAGGATTTTAATACAAAAAAAATAGCTGAACTAGAAAATATCAAAGTTCTTAATCTTAACGATCTCTCTAATGCTTTGAAACCAATTTTTGTTAGTGGTGAAGATGTTGAAATTCAGATTGTTAAAAGAGGAAAAGAACCTCGACAAGGGGTTGGCTTCTTGTCTGACGGAACAATGGTTGTCATTGAAGATGGTGGAGACCATGTTGGAGAAGTTGTAAAAACAAAAGTAAATAATATTCTGCAGACTGGTGCAGGAAGAATTGTTTTTTGTCGTATAGGTGATAAGAAAGATTGATATTTGTGAGTAGGAGTTTTTATGGGTTTACAGGTTAAAGAAATAATGGATTGCAATCCTGTTGTTGTTACAGAGGATTCTACTGTATTTGAAATACGTGAAATCATTATTTTAAGACAGCCTGATTGTATTCTTGTTACCAATGATGCTAAAAAGCTAACTGGTATTTTAACTAATGTGCAGTTAGCCTCTGTTGGTGAATTTGATACTGATGAAAAAGTTTCTCGTTTGATGATAAAAGAATTTAAACGAGTCAATTCTAATATGTCGGTTCGAGAGGCTGCAGTATTGTTGTCTGCTAGCGATTTAGAAGCACTTCCTGTTGTTGATAACAATGATGATATAGTCGGAGTTGTTACCAATAAAGATATTGTAAAAGATTTGGTAGAAGACAGAGAAGCTGCTTTGACTCCTGAATGTGCTGTTATATACTTGTCTATGACCAAAGATCCAGAACAGGAAGAATATTGGTTACAGAAGGTTTCTAATAAAGGTTATCGTGCAGCAATAACCCAGGTTGGGGCAACTTCAGAAAAGCTTCCTATAAAACTTAGGGAAGCTGCTATAGTTGCTGCAATAGCTCGTTCGGTTATACGAGAAGATAATAGAGAAAAATATGCTGTAAGTATGGCTGTTAGAGATATTTACAGCCAGTGTTATACTATTAACCCAGGTTTGGGTGGTGGCTTTAAACTAGCAATTGTTCGAGGTGAAGGTCGTATCGCAGTTGCTGCTTTTGGTCACTGTGGACATGCTCTTTCAAATGGTAATGAGCAAATTTTTATGGGGAGCAATATAATCTAAAATGTCTGAAGAAATTCGTGTTCGTTTTGCACCGTCTCCAACTGGTTATTTACATGTTGGTGGAGCTAGAACAGCTCTTTTTAACTGGCTTTGGGCTAGAAAGACTGGTGGAAAGTTTGTACTTCGTATCGAAGATACTGATGAAGCTCGTTCAACAGTAGAATCTGTTAATGGTATGCTTCATGATTTAAAATGGCTTGGTTTGGATTGGGATGAAGGTCCTGAATATGGTGATGGAATAGACCCGTATAAACAGCAAAAAGGTGATAAAGGCCCTTATTTCCAGTCTCAAAGATTAGAAATTTATCAAAAAATAGCGCATGAGCTTATGGATAAAGGTATTGCTTATCCATGTTTTTGTACTGACGAAGAACTCGAAGAAAAACGAAAAAAAGCTGAAGAAGAACATAGAAGTGTTCATTACGATGGAACCTGCCGTAATCTGACCAAAGAAGAAGCTCAGAAACGTATAGATGCTGGTGAACCCTATACAATTAGAGTTAGAGTTCCACAAAAAGATTATGTTCTAGAAGATGAAGTTCGTGGTCGTGTAGAATGGAAAGCAGGAACTTTAGGCGATTTTATTATTCTTCGTTCAAGTGGTATGCCTGTTTATAATTTCTGTGTTGTAGTTGATGATGCTTTAATGGGTATTACACACGTTGTTAGAGCAGAAGAACATCTTACTAATACACATCGTCAGCTTATTCTCTATGAAGCTTTGGGAATGAAACCTCCTAGATTTAGCCATGCTTCATTGATACTTGGACCAGATAAGTCAAAACTTTCTAAACGTCATGGGGCAACTTCTGTTGGGCAATATGCAGAAGAAGGTTTCTTGCCTGAAGCTATGATTAATTTCTTGGCTTTATTGGGCTGGAACGAAGGAAATGACAGAGAAATCTATTCCGTAAAAGAATTGATTGAATGTTTTGAATTAAGTCATATCAGCAAATCTCCGGGTGTATTCGATAAAGATAAGCTGGTTTGGATGAACGGTCAGCATTTGAGAGCTATGCCTGTTGATGAACTTATTCCTTTGGTAACTCCGTTACTTAAGAAAGCTATGCCTGATGATAAGCGTCTTGATGACCCTGTTATAATGCGTAAACTTGTTGAGCTTATTCAAGTTAAAATGACTCTTTTAACAGATGCTCCAGAAGTTGCAAAGACCTTCTTTGAAGCTAGTAAACCTGAAAACGATGAAGCTGCTGCTATGATAGCAACAGATAAATCCAAAAAGCTTTTTGAAGCTCTCGCAGCAGAATTTGAAAAATGCGAATGGGTTAGAGAAGGCTATAATGCTGCAATAAAGGCCGCTGGTAAAATAGCTGAAGTTAAAGGTAAGGATTTGTTTATGCCAATTAGAGTTAAAATAACTGGCAGTTGTCATGGACCAGAACTAGTTGGAATTCTTGATGTTCTTGGTAGAGAAGAAACTATTTCTAGATTAAAGAGTTAATTGGTTTTTCTAAGCAAACTTTCTTTTTAATAAGAAAGTTTGCTTTTGTAGGAATATACATTAGAAAGTCGAGTTTTTTATGAGTCAAACTAGGTCTTTAGTGATATTGGTTTTATTCGCTTTAGTTCTTTTGTTTATGCCTCCTAACAGTTTATTGGCTCAAACAGAGTCACAAGAAACAATGGCTTTAGCACTAGACATGTTCAAGTTTGATCAGTATTTGCCAGCTTTGGATATGCTAGAAGCTGAACATGAAAACCTAAAAGATAATTTTAATTATTGGTTATATATAGGTTTGGCTCGTCAAAGAACGAAACAGTTGAATAAGGCATTAGAAGCCTATGAAATTGCTTTACAACTTAATCCTGAAGCAAATAATCTGAAAACTCGAATTTCTAATCTTAAAAAAGCTATTTCAACTATAGATCCATCACAAATTAGAAATTTCAAATCTAACGAAGAAAAAGCATTATGGCTTATAGAAGAAGCAGAATCTCTTCGCCGTGATAAGAAAGAAGAAAAAGCTTTTAGAACTTTTATTCAGGCTGTTGAATATGATGTAAAGATATTAGGTAACGATAAAGATTTCGTTCGCCGTGGTGCTATTTATTATAAGTTGAAAGTAGAAGATAATGCTGAATATTCTAAGTTATTTTATTCAATCTTTAAATACTTTGAAGGCGAAATATCAGATGCTTATAATATTATAAAAGCATATAAAAATGATAGCTCAAAAAAGTCATTAGCTATTCAAAGAATGGAAGATTACTATTTCAAGAGGTTAGCTGAAGCTAATAATCAGCAAAAAGACTATGAAATAGCTGAAAGAGAAGAAAGACGAAGAAAACAGCAAGAATCTGAAAAAGCAAAACAAGAAAAAGCCGAATCTAAGTCTAATACAAATGCTTCATCATCTGATAGAGAAAATAGAGACATTGGACAATTAGAAAACGAAATAAGAGAACAGGCTTTTGCTTCCGTAGATGATTCATCTTTTGAAAGAAGATATGTTGACGAACTTGTTAATTTAAAAATAGAAGAATATTTCTCTATACAAGATAATAGAAAAAAATTAAAAATAATATGGGATTTAAGTAAAACAGGTTCTTCTAATGAAAATGTTATGAAAGTTTATATAGATGCATTACATCAAGAGAATATAGAATACGTCAGCGACTCAATTAGTGCTATTACAAGGGTTGGTATGCCTTTAGCAGAAAAAGCATTTCCGAGTATAATGGAACTCTTTAATTATGAACGCCGTGATTTTAAATCTTGCGCAGCAGAGTGCTTAGGAAAATTAGGAATTCACCCAGAAATTGTTATTCCTAAAATTATAAGTGTTTATGGTGATGAAGATTGTGAACCACTTAGACTGCATTATGTTGATTGCGTTCGACAATATGGAAAAGCCGGACTTGATGTAGCATACAAAGTCTTAGACGGAGCACCTAGAGTAGAAAGACGTCCTATTGCTCATTTTATTCATGATCTGACTGGTGAAAAAATAGAAACATTAATGAATAAATAATTAATTAATCAAAATTAAGATTAGGAGTGGCTGGTCTTTTTGGCGGCCACTCTTTTTCTTTTGCCGATTTTTCTATTACTTTTTCTAAAATATTTTTTACTATTTTTTGTATTCCAAGAAAGTGGCTTTCTCTTGTACCAGCTATATTGAGAATTTCTGGTTTATTTTTATTCAGCCATTTTAAAAGATTTTTAAAAGTAATATCTGATACAGTAACATCTTTTATTTTTTTTCTTTCCAAAATTACTATGAAATATGGCTTTTTTAATTCTATACAGAATTTGATGGTTAATGTGCTTCCTTTAGAATTAATATCAGAAGAAAAAATAATAGTAGCGTCAGAATCCCTGATGTTCATTCTTGTTCGTGCCGGATACAATGGAGTAGTTGTTTCTATTAAGGAATAAATCGAAGGTATTTTTCCGTCTTCGGCTTTTCTGCCTAGCGGACACCAACCTCCATGGGGAATCTTATTTTTAATGGCAAAATCAAGACCTCCACGGTCAGCTCCAGTCTGACCTCCAGAGATAATGACCGAAATTTTGTATTTTTGTAATTTATTCATTTGTTAGCTGAAATATAAACTCTGTTTTTAATTAGTTGCTCCCCTTAAAAAGGGGAGCAATAATCAAGTTTTTACTCGGTCTACCTATTAGGCATATTGTAGATTAGAAGAATAAACCATTTTGGGAAATAGAACGCAGTTTTGGTATTTATGCATTTCTTCTTCATTAATGCCGTTAGAAAGTGGCGCGAGACATTCTTTTTCAAACAAAGCGTCAAACATATAAAGCTGATTTGAGTGTTCTTTAGTCATTCTCAACCACATTTCTTTTCTTGTTTCATAGGGGGCGTTTTCGAACAGATAGCATAGCAGTTCTGAAAAACCTTTATTCACAATACTTTCCATTGTAGATAGAGCATTAGATATTGCAAATTTTTCTTTTTGCCCTATAAAAGACAATACCCATAAATCTCTCCCACATAGGGAGTTTTTAGAACAAGTATTGGCACAGTCATTATTGCAAAGAAACAGATTTCGAAAATGAAGTGGAATTTTTGAGACCATTTCAGCTTTAAAACAGCAGGAATCTATATTAAGAGGGCATGTTTTACAATTCATAATATTCTCCTATGAGTTATAGCTTTGTTTATAGTATCTTCCGCTATATTGATTTGACACTATGGCTTCGAGATACTTAGAACAAGTTCCAGAATTAGTTTGTGTAAATGTGTTCAGTTCATTGAGCCCAGAAGCCGCAAATATAGGATTAAGCATCCAAAGACTTCTTGGTTCATTTTCTTCTAACCAGTTCCACATCTTTATTCTAAGTTCTTGTTGAGCTGCTTGAAATAAAGAAATCAGCAAAGCCCGATCCCTACCTATTAAGGCCGTTCTTAAGCTTTCCATCGCTAATCCTTCTGCCAATTCGTCTTGTCTATATAGATTGTCGATTACGTAATAATCCATAAAACATCTAGAACCTATATTTTTTGCACAGAAATTTTCAGAACAGTGACTCTCTGTTTTTTTACAAATTGGATTATCACATTTTGGGGCGTTAGTATTATTTGCTGGATTAAACGGACAATTATTACAGCACATCATAATAGTTTTCCCCCTTTTATTAGTATGCTTCAGCTACTTCTTTAACCATTTTTCTAACAGGTTTTTTAGAAATGGAGTTCTTCTTTGATTGAATTTTTGACGATTCGCAAAAATTTTCTTCTTCTAACTCATCATTTGATTCTGTATTTCGACTGCTGTTTTCTAGAAAAACAACATTAATGCAATTTATACGAGTAATATATTGAGTTTTCCCATTCTTATCCTCGTATTTGTCGCATTCAATACGTCCTTCAACCATAACAGGACGCCCTTTTTTCAAATATTTTGCACAGTTTTCTGCTAAGCTGCCCCATGCAATTAAGTTGATGAAAGACGTCTTTTTTAACATTTTGCCATCCTGGTTCTTCCAGAAGTCATTGATGGCAATAGCCATATTTGTGAACTTTCGATTAGAAGGAGTTACCTTCAATTCGGGGTCACGAGTGAGATTACCAGCTACCATTACACGATTGAGACTTATCACGATTATTTCTCCTTAGAGATTCTTATAAGATTCGTGCAACATGATTTTTAATTTGCACATATAGTAATCAATCGAAAACGGAAAATTGGACAAAAAATTTTAAAAATCTTTAGGATTGTGAAATAAATCACACAGTTGAAAGAATAAAATACAGGCTATATAATTATTTAAACGAAGAAGGAGCAAGGTTATGGAAGAAACATCCAATGTTCAATTCACTGCCTATAATAATTTTATAAAGGTTCCATCACCTCAAAATGCTCTAGATTTTGTTATTTCTTGCCATAAATATATAACTATTCTTGCTTCAAAATGGCGAGAACCTGGAATGACTAGAAAAAACAAAATAAATGAAATTATTAGCGAGATGTATTTGATTTTATTAGAAGATTTTTCAGCAGGAAAATCGGTTACTTGTAAATCTGCTTTTGCTTATTTAGATTCAAAATTAAAGAGACTGGTTAACCCTGCTAATAAGCATTTTTTTTCTGATTTATCAGAAGTTTCCCCTTCTTTGTTAGCTGGTAGAAACCAATTAACTTTTGAAAAAGTTAATATGATAAAAGAAATTGTTAAAATAATACGAAATAATGTTGTAGATAATTATTCTAATAATGGTTTATTGCTTTTTCTTTTTATTCACATTTATCCCCAAATACGTTGGATAAGCGAATTGCTTTCAAAAGATGAGAATATTCCTTTTGAATCTAGATATGAAGCAGATTTGAAAAGAATTAGTCGTTTTAATAATAATTTACGTATAGAGTTTAATAAACTTGCTAATGGTGATTGGAAAGATATTCTTAATTGGAATCAGGCTGAAAGAAGTCATCTTGCTTGGAAGATAATTAATATTGCTCCAGCAGAAGTTGAATCAAATACTTCAGAAGATTTAACCTTAATAGATAACTGGCGTGAAAATTTTGATTTACATGCTTCGCAAAGCTTAGATAAATTGTCTTCTGCAAAAAAGGTTTATAACTCTTTAAGCAAGTGTTTCCAAAAATCTGGCAATCAGCTCAGAGTAGAAGAAGAAAGAGATTTTTGGGGAAATCCGCCGGATATTATTTCTCAGCTTATCGGTGATTTTTATAATCATGAAGGAACAGTGCAAGAAAACATAGCAGAATATTCTTTATTTGATTCTATTGAAGAAAGCGCTGAATCTAATGCTGAAAAAGACTTAGAATTTATGGAAGTTGCTCGTGAATTAAATAAATGGTTTGGAACATTGCTGGCAGAACGAAACAAAAAATCTGCAGAAAAAATAATTAATTGGTAATAATTTTTGGAGAATTAAATGAATTTATCTTCTGGCTGCATTATTGAATTTATAGCCAAGGGTTCGGTTCCTGAAGCTGCTGTGGTATTAAGCATTTCAGATGCAAATGTTAGAATTTTATTAACTAATGGAAAAGAAACAACTATTTCAGAAAAAAAGATTCTTTACGCTTCTAGTCGCTCTTTAACAACTGTTTCTAATAAAGAAAACTGCAAACAGAATTTAATTAATATTAACAATACAAGAAAAGAATTATCTGAAAAAATAGATTTGGCAGAAATCAGAGAATTATTGGTAGAAGACCCTAAATTTTATGAATTAAACGAAATTGCTGAATTCCTTTTTGATTCAAATGATTTTGATTCTATTGCTGCTTTGCTTAGAAAGCTTTGTGAAGATAAGATTTATTTTAAAAATAAAAATAATACTTTCCAACCTGTTTCTGACGAAGCTTTGCAACAAAGCTTAGAACAATTAAAAAAGAAAGAGCTTCAGGAAAAAGAAGAAACTCTATTGGTTGATTCATTGAAAAATCTGATGAACAACGGAACTTTAGATGATTGTTTAAAAAATTATTTGCAGGATTTAAAAGATTTTGTAGCGATAGGTGAAGAAGCCGGTATTTCCAAAAGGTTTTCTAATGCATTGAGCAAGGCTTCTATAAATAATAATCGCAAAGTTTTTCAGGCTTTGGTAAAGGCTGGTATTCTAAAAGAAGATGAAAATCTTGATTTAATTAAATATAGAACACCTATTGGGTTTTCTGATGAACAGAAAAAAGAAGCAGAAAACTTATGTAATATTGATATAAAATCATTGAATAGAGTTGATTTAACCGCTTTAAAAACCTGGGCTATAGATAGTCCTGGTTCAAAAGACAGAGACGATGCGTTTTCATTCGAAAAAAATGATGACGGGTACACTTTGTGGGTACATATTGCCGACCCTTCTGAAATTGTTAAGCCAAATTCTTTGCTTGATAAAGAAGCGTCTCGTAGAGGCAGTTCTATTTATATGCCGGATTTACGTATAAATATGTTCCCAGAATCTATTAGCGAAGAGTTTTTAAGCTTAGATGAAGGAAGAGAAAGAATAGCTTTGAGTTTTAAGCTAGAGTTTTCTTCAGAAATAGAATTTAAGAATCTTTCAATAATTAAATCTATTATAAAATTAGAAAAAGCAACTGATTATACTTCTGCAAATCAAATGCTTGAAACTGATGAATGGCTGAATTCGGCATATTTATTTTCTGAAAAACTGAAAGCAGAACGTGTAAAAAACGGTGCAGTAATACTTCCGAGACAGGCTGAATTAGAGATTAAAGTAGTTGATGATAATATAATTATTGAGCATGAAAACAGAGATGAATTAACTGCTGGTATGATTGCTGAATTCATGATTTGGGTAAATCATGCTGTGGCGGTTTGGTTTCATAATAATGGAATACCTGCTTTATTCAGAGTTCAGGAAGGGGATTCCGAGTTTGATATTCCAAAATGTGATTCCTTTGACCCAATTATTTTTTGGAACAGCCTGAAACTAATGCGAAAAACCTTAGTTGGTGCTGAATTCGGCAAACATTTTTCTTTGGGGGTTATTGGTTATACACAGATTTCATCGCCATTAAGACGTTACTCTGATTTGCTTTTGCATAGGCAGATTAAAGCTTTTCTGGAACAACAGCCAGTTATGACTCAAGAAGAACTTGATAAACGGGTAATGATTTCTGATATTGCTGTTGATCATGCTGAAGATACAATGAAAGACCGTGAAAGATATTATATTCTTAAATACTTAAAGCAGCAGCAGAAAAATTCTGAAGTCATTTTCGATGGAGTAGTTGTAGATGCGGGTCTTACAGAAGTTAATTTTTATGTTGATTTCTTGTGCTCTTTCAGACATTGCCGAAAACCTAATTTTGATGTGGCTCCTGGTATGAAGATTAAAGTAAAAGTAAATCAGATAGACCTTTTCGACAATATTATTAGATTTGACATAAGAAAAGCCTAGAAAAAGAATAAATTATTTCTAGGCTTTAAAATCTTTCTGATTATTTTTTAACGGAATTTTATATTTCCACTTACTGATTCTGCGTAAAGAGTTGCTCCTTCTCCGCCGGATTTAATATTTACTCTCTGATTATTTACTGGAGAAGCATTACCTTTCCAGTCTACAACTATTTCGCCCTTTCTGGAAATTGCTTCAACAGATTTCCAGGGACCGTTGAGTTTTTCAACGCTTATATCGCCAGCAGTAGTAATTGTTTTTACTTCTGTTTCAAGAGCTATATTAGATTCTCCGATAAATACATCACCATTGACACTGTTTATTTTTACTTTATTTAAGCCGCATTTTCTGATTAAAATGTCTCCAGAAGTTGAATTAATATGGCTTGTAATATTTTTATTGTTTTCAAGCTGAATTATTCCATTAACACTATCAATTTCTGTATTTTGAATATTTGAATTATCAACTCTTATATTGCCACTGATTGTTTTTATTGCTTCTATATCTAAATTCCCTTTAATTAATACAGCTGAGTTAATTGTTTTGCAGATAACTTTTGAATTTGCTGGCAGATTAAGATTAAGGTCGATAATTCCTTTTATTGAAGTATCATTGCTGAAGCCAATATACATTTTATCATCTTCAATTTTAATTGCTTTATTGGAAAACCATTCCGAAGATTGCATTTCTCCTATGGTTTTTTTGCTTATTTGGCCGCTTACTAGGAGCTTGAATGATTGCCCCTCACTTAATTTAATTTCACCAAATATATTTTCTATTATAAATGTTTTTATTTTTTCTATTTCTTTTGGTGCTGGAACTATGAAATCTACACTCATACAATCAGCAGGTAGATTGCTGTGATTGGTCAGTTCTGCTGCCATTGTTTCCACAACGTCTTCCATCCAGGAACCAAATTCTTTCATTTTTTCTTTTAATTCTTTTCGGCCTGGTTCAACCTGTTTAATAGTTTGCTGAACAGTCTGATGCAGAGTCTGGGCTATATCTCTAATGTTTATTCCAAGTTTTGTAGCTTCTAAAAACGGAATATTAGGGAAAACATTTATATTAGGTGATTGATTTGTATTTTTGTTTTCTGCTTTATTGGAGTTTCTTACTTCATCTTCTTTATTTAAAGCGTTTAACAGTCTTTCAGACTCTTCTACTGTTATTTTGCCTTCAGATAACATCTGTAAAATCATGGTTCTGGAATCAGACATATTTGTTCTCCCGTTTAATCAGTTTTACACTTTATAAAAAGCTTAATATCAATAAAAAACAGATTATATTGTTTTTGTACAATATAATCTGTTTATCAAATTTCTGCAATATATTACAATATATGAATACCTTGTTCTTGACAGTATTTTAGCATTCTGTCTGGCCAAACACTTACTTGAACTTCACCTATATGGTGCTTCTGAAGCAAAAGCATACTGAGTCTTGATTGACCAATACCACCACCTATTGTTTGTGGCATTTTACCTTCTAATAAATCTTTATGCCAAGGCAAGCTTGCTTTTTTCATTGCATTTCTTTCTGTAAGCTGTCTTGTTAAGGTTTCCGGGTCTACTCTTATACCCATTGAAGAGAGTTCGAAAGATTTTTCAAAAATAGGATTCCATACGAGTATGTCGCCGTTTAATCCGTGATGACCTTCTGTTGTTGGGGTTGACCAGTCATCGTAATCTGGTGCACGACCATCGTGAGGCTGACCATTTTGAAGTTTTCCACCTATTCCTATTAGGAAAACGGCACCAAGTTCTCTACAAATTGCATGTTCACGTTCTTTAGATGCGAGGTTAGGATATTTTTCCAATAAATCTTCACTATGAATGAAATGGATTTTTTGAGGTAAAAATTTGTTTAATCCGTATTTTGTGGCTATATGATGTTCGGTTGAAAGAATCGCTGAATAGATAGTTTCTACTGTGTGTTTCAGATAATCCAGATTTCTTTCGTCTTTATCCATGACTTTTTCCCAGTCCCACTGGTCAACATATATTGAGTGAATACCAGTTTCTATGCTAGCTTCGTCAGGACGTAAGGCGTTCATGTCTGTATAGATGCCTTCTCCAACAGGAATATTATAGTTGGCTAATGCCATTCGTTTCCACTTGGCTAAAGAATGAACTATTTCAAATTTTGTGTTGCCGATTGCTGGAACTGAAAAGGTTACAGGACGTTCTGTTCCATTTAAATCATCTTGAAGACCTGTTCCCATTTTTACATACATTGGGGCTGAAACCCTGTATAGTCTTAAACTGTCTGCCAAAGTGTCTTCAAAATGTCTTTTTAATTCTAGTATTGCTCGTTCTGTTTGTAATAAACTTAGTCCGCTCATTTTTATTTGTTTGCCTCGAGTAATTAGGTTTATTTTTATTATGCAATTTAATAATAAATTAGTATTAGAATCGCCATCGTGGGTATTTTAAAGAGGCGTGCTAATCTATTTGAATCAATTATTTAATTGCTTTTTATAATTATTAGCGGTTTTGATTTTATTCTGTATCTGTTATTTTTGCAATAGCATTTTTTGTTTATATAAACATTCACTACTCATCACTCATCACCAACAACGCAAAACTTAGCTTAGCTCTGAATTCTGTTGCTCTGTTGCTCTATTGCTCTTGTGCTCTCTAAAGAAGTCTACCCATTGTCATAAACGTATAGCTTTCAGGGCTAAAGCCCATACGCTATACTTTTTATAACAAATGTGTAGACTTCTCTTATCTCTCAATTCTTTTAAAATCGGACAGTTGCTTGCTCAACCTTATTCTCCTCCGCGGTCTCTGTTAATTTGTACCTTCGGATAGACTTTGAGGGAACGAGCCTTGTGCGGAGAATAGAGGTCTCGCGTCTACTGTCCGCTCACTCACCACCTACCACCAGTCACTCACCACTAACAACACCGAGGCTTTAGCCTCTTCCGCTCTCTTGCTCTTTTCTCTTCTATCTCCAATTTTGGTCTTATATCTTTTTATAAAAAAAGTTGACGAAAATCTTTCTAAGCCTTATATTACTTTCACGCTTTGCTTACTTTTAAAATAGAGGTTTGTTAAAAGTTTCACAAAGCAAAAATAAAAATATAACAGGAGGTCCGTCGTAATGGCCGACCAAGTTGACACCAAATTAGAAAAGGTTTGCGAAATTGTAGACAA
>JAEEGL015758810.1_pt1 | contig 19300 bp, 13 predicted proteins | sample 9134231 | NCBI WGS metagenome assembly JAEEGL01 (sample SAMN16246548, study PRJNA631951) | gut metagenome | biome: gut microbiome; feature: rumen; material: fiber-attached | host: Bos | place: Iran: Karaj | collected 2018-10
CATGATTTAGAGGTCGCAAATGCGATGGGTATATCATGTCGTTTTGTTAGCTGTGGTCACCAATCAACTAATAGATTAAAAAAGGCTGGAATTAGAATATACGATGATATAAGTGGAATCTTGGAGGAACTATGATTCTTATAAATGAAGATTTTAAAGATTTAGAATTAAATGAATTTCCATATGATAAGGCTCATACTGCCTTAGGCGAATACCACTATTTTAAGCATAAAGGTAATTATGGTAATTGGTTTGATCCAATATCTTTACACCAATGGAGATCTTTAGATGGATCTTGGCTTGTCACATCAGATGGCGAAAAAAGATATATGGAACAAAATAGAGGTGATAATACTAAGGGGGCTTTTTCTAATGTTTATTGTTGCCTAATTCATAACCAAAAAATATATTCTACATATACATTAGAATTTGATATAAGACTATTTGAATTTGATAAATATGCCGGTGTCACATTCAATTATTTAACATCAAGAAATAATTTATTTGTTGGTATTGATGGTAGTAAACTAAGATTACACAAAAGATATCAAGAGGATTTTATAATTATAAAGGAAATAGATTTTAATATTTCTGATTTAGAGACTTATCATTTTAAAATTGAAGTATCTAATAATATTAAGGTTTATGTAGATAATAAATTATTAATTGAAGAAATAATTGAATATAAGGAAGGCTTATCCTTTGGATTATGTGCAAAGGCTTGTGCTAGATATTCTGATGTTAAGGTTATTTTAAATGATGATGAATATAAAAATCATTTAAATAATTTTAAAAAAGAAGAAAAAAGATTAGAAGAAAAGAAAAAGAATTATCCTAAATTAGAATGTATTAAAAAGATTAATTTATCAAATTTTTCAAGTGGCAGACAATTAAGAATAGCTAAAGAAGATGGTAAGACATATTTTCTTATGGCTCAGCATCAAAAAAGATATATTAGAGATTCTTTTGCTAGACTTTCTTGCCTTACATGTTTTGATTTAGATGGTAATATTATATGGCAAAAAGGCGAAGCTAATAATTCTTTTGATAATACTTTAATTTCTTGTGATTTACCAGTTCAGATAGCTGATATAAATGGTGATGGAAAAAAAGAAGTAATATATTCAATGGATTTTTATGTCATCATTTGTGATTTAAAAACAGGCAATATCATAAATAAAATGCCTACACCAATTATAAAAGATGATCCTTTAGTTAAGAATGAACCATATTATAGATTAAATGTTGACGCCATTAGAGTTGCTGATTTTGAGGGTTTAGGCTATAAAGGTGATTTTATAATTAAGGATAGATATCAAAATGTTTGGGCCTATAGCTATAAGGATTTTAAATTATTATGGCGTTATAATCATAAAAATACAGGTCATTTTCCTTATATTTATGATTTTGATAATGACGGTAAGGATGAAATGTTTGTTGGCTATGATATGATAGACCATGATGGCAAAATGATTTTTTCCCTACCTATGAATTCGGATCATACAGATGAAATTATCTATGCGAGATTAAATGAAAATGAGCCAAAAAGATTAATTTTAGCATCAGGTAATGAAGGATTTAATATTGTTAATCTAGATGGAACAATTTATAAGCATAATGAAATTGGTCATGCTCAACGTATAAGTGTAGCAAAGTATGATGAAAAAAGAGAAGGACTTCAAATATGTGTAACAGCATTTTGGGGTAGTGATGGTATTGTTGCCATGTATGATTATAAAGGTGATTTAATTAAAGAGATTGAACAAAAATCAAATGGTAATGTCATTACACCAGTTAATTATGATGGTAAGCATATATTATGTTTATTAAATGCATCAGAAGATGGTGGATTATGTGATTCAAATCTAGATAAAGTAGTATTATTTCCAAAAGATAACCATCCGAATATATCTTGTGAGGTCTATGACATAGATGATGATGGAATAGATGAAATATTATGCTGGGATTTAGAAAATATGTGGATTTATAAGGCTTCGAGCTTTATTGAACCACAAAAATTTGAAAAGTATCCAGATGAAGGCTTTTCAAATTATAGAGGAGAATATTTACTTCCAATTGAATAAAAAATGTTTAACTTGAAAAAGAGCTAATTATATATTATAATTATTATCGCGTTTTGGAGGAATTCCTATGAAGAAAATTTTAAAAAGATTTGCCCTATTGGCAGTTTTATTCATATCATTAATAAATTTAACAAGCTGTTATGATTTCTATAAAGATTTCCATGATGCTGGTGCAACTATTGAAGAAAAGAATAATTATGAGGTTTTATCTTTAGATCAAGCTAAGGATAAAATTAATAAAAAAGAAACTTTTATTTTAGTATTAGCTACATCAAAGTCTTCTACTTGTGTTACAAGAATTTCTACTTTACAAGAACAAGCAACTTATTTTGGATTTGAAGGAAAATTATATTTTGTTGACATGACAGATTATAAGGATACTGCATCAGGAAGAAAGAATTTAAGAGAATCATTAAAAATTAAAGGTTATTCAAATAACTTAACTGGTAGTGACGCTGTTGTTGTATGTTACACTAAAGGTGATGTTACAATTGATACTTCAGCTAAACTATCAAGTGATTCATTGAAATTTATCGTTAATGATGGTGCTGAATCTATAAATTATGATAAGTTATGTGCTTATTTATTTAATGATTTTGTTTTAGAATAAGGCCTTCGGGTCTTTTTTTATTATTTAAATTATCTTATAATATCTTTAGGTGTTAAATATGATTTTTATTTTATATAATCCGCATAGTGCGCGATTCAAAAAAACTCAAAAATTATATAAAAAAATATCTAAAAAGAATGATTGCTATATGCTTAATCTATTAGATATTGCTACTAAAGAAGAATCATTTATTGGAAGCTTAACTGAAAATGATGAGATAATAGTTTGTGGTGGCGATGGAACAGTTAATAGATTTTTGAATTCTATTATTGGATTAACAGTTAAATGCAAAATATATTTCTTTTCATGTGGCTTAGGAAATGATTTAAGAAGAGACTTTAAGGAACGAAAATATGTCGATATAGGATCTTTAAGAGAAACATTTCCAATTGTTAATGTTAACGATAGCGAAAAATATATTTTTGTTAATGGCGTTGGAATAGGTATAGATGCTGTTGTATGTAAAAACAGAAAGTTATTAGGCTATGCTGATAAGAAGAAAAGCTATGCAAGCATTGCAGTTAAATCGTTTAAGAATTTTAGAACATTTAATTTAACTGTAGAAATAGATGATAACAAGTACCATTTTGACGATGCATGGACGGTTGTTTGTAACAATGGTAGATTTATTGGAAATGGTATGAAAATAGCTCCTAAGGCTGTAAGAAATAATGATGAGCTTGATATTGTTATTATTCATTCAGTAACAAAGCGGAAATTATTATTGTTTTTCCCATTAATTTATTTTGGACTACATACACTTTTGAAGAAAAAAGTATCATATTTCAAGTGCAAACATTTTAAGGCTATACCTGATGGATGTGGTACAATGCAGATGGATGGAGAGACATTAGATTATTGCGAACAAATAGAGGTGAATGTTTAGAATTCACTTTTTTTGTTTTTGTACGAAAAACACTTGTTTAAGAAAATGATTTATAATATAATTATAACAAGTTTATTTTTGGGAGGGATTATTATGTTTCATAGTACTAGAGGAAATAAATTAGTAACATCACCAGAGGCTATTTTAAATGGCTTAGCTGAAGATGGTGGTCTATATGTTTTAGATAATATATTTAATGTTGATTATCATGATTTTTTAAATGATGATTATAAAACTATCGCGTCTAAAATATTAAATAATTTCTTCCCTGAATTTACATATGATGAAATTCATAAGGAAATAGATGAGGCTTATAATTCATTTGATACTAAAAATGTTGTTGAATTAAAAAAATGTGATAAAGCATATTTTTTAGAACTATTCCATGGACCAACTTTAGCTTTTAAGGATTTAGCCTTAGTTGTTTTACCTAGACTTATGAAGTTATCTAAGAAAAAATTAGGCTATGATAAAAATATCACTATTTTAACAGCTACATCAGGAGATACTGGTGGAGCTGCCTTAAATGGTTTTAAGGATATTGAAGGTATATCAATTGTTGTCTTATATCCTAATGGTGGAGTTTCTAAGGTTCAAGAGGCTCAAATGTCATCATTTAGAGGGAAAAACGCTAAAGTTATAGCTTTAAATGGTAATTTTGATGATTGTCAAAGCTTAGTTAAAAAGCTATTTAATGAGCATCATGAATTAAATATATCATCTGCAAATTCAATTAATATTGCTAGACTAGCTCCACAGGTTGTTTATTATTTTTATAGCTATGTTAAGCTATTAAAGAGTAGACAAATAAAGGATGGAGAAAAGATCAATTTCTGTGTTCCAACAGGTAATTTTGGTAATATCTTCGCAGGCTTTTATGCAAAGTCTATGGGCTTACCAATTAATGATTTAATTTGTGCATCTAATAAAAATCAGGTATTAACTGATTTCTTTATGAATGGTATTTACGATAAGAATAGAGAATTCTTTAAAACTAATTCACCATCTATGGATATTTTAATTTCTTCTAATTTAGAAAGATTATTATATTATGGTAATGATGATACAGCTAAAACTAAAAAACTAATGGAAGATTTAGTTAAATATGGTAAATATGATTATAAGAATCCATTTGATTTCTTTAAGGCATACACAACTGATGAAAAGAAGACTGTTAAGGTTATTAAGGAAGTTTACGATAAATATGATTATGTAGTTGATCCTCATACTGCGGTTGCATATAATGCTTATAAATTATATAAAGATCAAAATGATAATGATTATAAGACAATTATTTTATCAACTGCATCACCATATAAATTTCCAAATGTTGTTTTAGAAGCTTTTAATATAAAGGCAGAAGATCCAATTTCAATGTTAAATGAAAAATTTAAGCTTCCTATTCCTAAAGTTTTAAATTATCCACCTGTTGTAAGAGAGGTTGTTGATTTAAAGGATGCTGAAGGCTATATTGTGGATGTGATAAAATGCTTTTAATTAAGGTTAATGCGACAAGTGCGAATGTATGTGTAGGCTTTGATGTATTAGGCTTAGCTTTAGATATTAAAAACGAATTTAGTTTTGAAAAGAGTACTAAGTTTGAATTTGTTGGCTTTGAAAGCCAATATGCTAATCCTAAAAATAATATGGTTTATAAGGCTTATGCTAAGGTGTTTGAAAAATTAAATAAAGAGCTTATTCCTGTTAAAATAGGCTTTAAAGGAGATATACCTGTATCTAGAGGATTAGGCTCATCCTCATCTTTAATTGTCGCAGGATTATTTGCGGCAAATGAGGTTTTAAATAAACCATTAAATGTTGAAGATTTATATGATTTGGCATGTGAAATTGAAGGACATCCAGATAATGTAGCACCAGCTATATATGGCGGTCTTGTTGCTTCATTTAAGAATGATAAAAAATATAAATCTATCATTTATCCTGTAAATAATAATTTAAAATTTTTAGTAATTGTTCCACCATATAAGCTTTCAACACATGAGGCAAGAGAGGCATTACCTAAGGTTTTACCTTATAAGGATATAGTTAATAATTTATCTAGAATAGTAAATATTCCTTACGCTTTTAATAAAGGTGATGTTAAATTATTAAAGGTACTATTTAATGATAAGGTTCATGAGCCTTATAGAGGTAAGCTAATAAAGGGTTATTCAAGTATCAAAAATGATTTAAAAAATCTAGATTGTGCATTTGCTATATCAGGGTCTGGCTCATGTATGCTTGTAATATGTGAGGATGAAGAAAAAATATTAAAGACATTAAAAAAATATAATTATGAAATTAAAACCGCTAAATTAGGCGGCGGTGTAATAGTAGAAGGAGAAATATAATATGAATGATGAATATTATGTAATACATAAAAAGGTATTACCTGGCTATTTTGAAAAGGTTATATTAATTAAGGAGGCTGTTTCTAGAGGAAGCAATATTTCTGATGCTTGTAAGGATGTTGGACTTTCTAGATCAACATTCTATAAATATAAGGATTATGTTAATAGACCATCTATGAAGGTTGGTAAGCATGTAATTCTATCTTTAAAACTAAATGATGAACCAGGTGCTTTATCTCATATTTTAAATGAAGTAGCAAATAAAGGTGCTAATGTTTTAGCAATCAATCAAGAGGTACCTATCAATAGTATTGCCTTCGTAACTTTAACTGTTGCCTTAATAGCTGATATTTCAGTTAGTGATTTTATAAATGATTTAAAATATCTTAAAAATGTTGTGGATGTAATGCTAATTGCGGTTGAATAGTTTACAACGTTTTAAAATTTTGGTATAATTTCAAGTAGCGTAGGAGGATAACATGGACATTTTTGAAAAAGTAAAAGAAATCATTGTTGATAATCTTTCAGTTGATGCTGATAAGATTACATTAGAATCTAATATTAGAGACGATTTAGGTGCTGATAGTATCGATGCAGTTCAAATCGTTATGGCTTTAGAGGATGAATTTGGTATTGAACTTGATACTGAATATGAAGAGCTTACTAAAGTTGGTAATTTAGTTAAATATATTGAAGAAAAAACAAAATAATTAAATTAACAATTAAAATGACTGCAAGAAGGCAGTCATTTTTAATAGGAGGAGGTGAAAGAGGTGGATTACAAAAAAATTAATCAAAAATGGGAAGATGAAAAATGTTTCTATTTAGAGGCTAATAGATTAATGGATAGATATTTTATCTTCACAGAATTTCCTAAGGCTAATCAATATGGATTTCAAGCTGGAAATGTAAGAGGTATTGTTTATGCTGATGCAATTTCAAGATATAAGAAGGCATCAGGACAAAATGTTGTTTTTCCACTTGGCTTTCATTCCTTAGGTAAGCAATCATTTATTGAAAATAAGAAGATATCAAATGTTTTAAATGATGAGATATCTGATGTTTTTCATGATCAAATGATTAATTTAGGTATCGGTATTAATAATGATAAATTAATTGATTTACGTCATAGTAATTATATTTCTTTATTACAAAAATCATTCCTAGATTTATATAATAGGGGCTATATTGAATATAAGGATAAAGAAGTATATTACGATAAAATCAATAAAAAGATTTATGATTTACTATATAATAAAACGAATTTAAATATTATTAAGCATAGATGCTTTAGCTTAAAAATTAAAGAATTTATTCCTGATATTTTAAATACTATAAATAGTTTAGATTGTGATGAGACTATAAAAAACGAACTTTCATCATATTTAAGACCTAGAAGAATATTGAAGATGGAATTATCTACTTCATGTGGAATCCCATTAAAATTTGAAACATCAGAACCTGAATATTTAGGAGCTTTAAATTTTATATTTTTAAATCCAGAATATATTGATATTACTGATTTTGTTGATGTCAGTCATATGAATAATGTAATGAGATATTTAGATCAGGATTCTGATGACTTACTATTCTCATATAGCGGAAACACATGTATAAATCCCTTGACAGGAAATGAAATACCTATTTATATATCTACAATATATAATCAGGATGTTTATTATGGTTTTTCAGATGTTTGTGAGGATGATATGAGCTTAGCCTTACAAAGTGGAATAGAAGTTATTCAAATTAAAAAAGATGGAAAACTATATAATTCTGATTTTTTAGATGGGCATAGCTTTAGTGAAGCTAGAAAGCTCTTGATAGATTCTTTTGTTGATGCTGAAATGGCCACTGTAGAGCTAGTCTATGATGCAGATGAGATAATACTAACCTCTATAGATTCATTTGGACCACTATTCCCATTTTTAGAGGATAAGGATACAATGGAAATATTTTCTTTAGAAAATTATCTACCCTATATCTTTTCTGATAAACTAAGACCGGTATTAAAGAAGGATGTAGATATTGTTGGTAATACACTAGATGGCACAATAAATAATTTATTTACTGAAGGTATGATTCCAATACTTGCTGAGCTATTTGATGATACAGGAAGTGTTCCTTCGATATTTTCAGAAGAGGCTATTAAGCAATTTAGTTTCCACGGTAATATTAAATGTTTACTAGCAAATAGGAAGCATTTACTTTCAACTGTATTTATGCCTATAATCTTTTATTTAATTATTAACAAAGAAAATAAATTAAATTTAAGAATAGAACAAATCAAAACATATAATGATGTTTTAGATATTAACGGTCAAGAGATTATTAGATCTAATAATAATTTGCTTGATTTTAGTAAAATAATAGAAAAATTTGGTGCTGATTCTATTAGACTTTATTATTCATTAAATAATTTGGAAGATAATATTTTATTTGACCAAGAAAAAATAAATGAAATATCTCAAGATGTCATCATGCTTGAAAAGAAGCTAATGAAGCCATCGGATATTTCATATGATTTTTTCATATATCAATTAGTAAAAGAAGCTAATTTATATTTGAAGAATAATAATGTAATAGAATATGCTAAAAAGGTATATGAATTTATTAAAAAATTCTTAGCTAACGCAAATGGTATTAATGATGATGATTGTATGAATTTCATTAAGCTTATTAATCCACTTATGCCTTATTTAGCAGAAGAAATATATGAATCTAGATTTGGTAATAAGCATTCCATATTAAATGAGGAATGGGATTTTAGCTAATCTTTGTAATTAATTCCCTGATAAAGGGAATTTTTTCTTAAATATTTATCTATTTCATTCATTACAACTAGTTTTTTAATTGTCCATTTAGGCTCAATTAAATCCTTAACATTTCCATCTGCTGATAACCTATGAATTATAATATCTGGTCTAAGCATACATATTTGCTTAACTGCTATATCTACATATTCCTCTAATGTTAGTATATGGAATTTTTCTTTCTCGTAATCTAATTCCATCTTTGTATCCTTTAATATTAAAAGCATATGTAGCTTTATGCCATCAATAGGAAGCTTATTTAAAAAATCAATTGTATTTAGCATATCTTTTTCTGTTTCATAAGGAAGACCATTTATTATATGGGCAACGACATTGATATTTTGTTTTTTTAATTTATTTACAGCCTCAATGAATTCATTATTTGTTAAGCATCTATTAACAAGCTTACCGGTATTTTCATTTGAACTTTGAAGTCCAAGCTCGACTGTAATGTCAGTGATTTTATTCAACTTTCCTAAATAATTTATAATTTCATCATTTAGACAATCAGGACGTGTTGCGATATCAAGGCCAACTACATTTTTATCTAAATTTATACATTTTTTGTATAATTCTTTTAATTTATCTAAAGAAGCATAAGTGTTAGAGTTTGCCTGAAGATATGGAATATATAATGTGTCATTCCATTTTTTTGACATTATATTTTTTATTTTTTCAAATTGGATTTCTATTTCATCATTTTTATTTCCGGCAAAATCTCCACTACCAAGCTTAGAACAAAAAGAACAGCCACCAAAGCCTTTTTTACCATCTTTATTAGGACAAGTAAAATTACCATTTAAAGCTATTTTAGCAACCTTTTTGTGGTATTTATTTAATAGATATTCATTTAATGAATTATAGGGTTTGTTTTTAGTCATTTTTTATCACCGATTATATTTTATATAATTTTTATGAAAATTAAAATATAATTATTTTCATATTTAGTATTAGAAAATTATTTGTTATAATATGCATATGCGAGGGTTATTATGCTAGATAGATTAAGAATTATTCTTGCACATCCAACTAGAATTGGTCTTTTTTTTAAGGATAAGATTTATATTCCTATTTTATTTGTGTTGACTATGTTTTTTCTATTTGTAAGTGCAAATACAGTTTATAATGTTAATACTAAGCAATTTACTTATTCACAGGCCAAGTTATTTAATGTGCTTGTTCAAAATACTGTAAATGATGATAAGAAGACTCCAAGCTTAAATATGGCTTTTGATTCTACAACTAATAAAATAACAGGGGATTCTCATGTTTTTGTTGGGAACAATATCATTTTGGCTGTTAATTCTGCTAATATGTATTATAAAAATGAATATATTAGTGTTAATTTACGAGAAAATGAGGCTGTTTTATATGAAGGCTATATTCAAATAGGTACTATAGAATATAAAAGCATAGAGTCTAAAAACTTTACTTTTACAAATGTTCAAAAAGGAACATTAGATGATAATTTATATTTTACAGAATTCATTTATAAATTATTTGATAAGGTAAATATTAATCAAGCAGCAATTCATATTTTTGATGATTCTTTTACTGGTCTAATATTTTTTGTTGCGGTTTTAATTTTTTGCTTGATAGATTCATATTTTTTAAATCCACCTATCGAGATGAAGGTTAGATCTAGATTGGTTATATATGATTCTTTTTCATATTTATTTTTTATGTTTTTGGCTGCGCTTTTTAGAGCCTCTTGGCTTCAGTATGTTGCCTTAATTATTCCGATATTATATGTCAATTTGACATTTTCACATATTAAAAAGATTAGATAGGAGCTGTTATTTTGAAAATCATTGATGAGCTTTCAAAGCTTGATTTTTTAAATGATAATAATATAGAAATTGAAGATAGTACATTTAGAAAGCTTAGTAGAAAACTAGAGCTTTCTTTAGTTTTAGATAGAGCTATTTCAGTAGATAATTATTTCAAGTTGAAAACAACAATTGAACAATTAATTACTCCTGTCAATTTGATACTTACAGTTGGGTATAAGGATGAATACTTAGAACCTGAGGATTTGAAGGGGTATTTAAAATTTATTGTTGATAGATTGGCTATTGCCGATGGAACATATAATTCAGTTGAAACTGCCAATGTTACAATTGATGAAAACAATATTACGATTAATTCAATGACTCAGCTTTCAAATGAAAAGCTTATGCTTGAGGTCATTAAAAATGAATTTGCAGATTTTGGTCTAGATGTTAATTTAGAAATTAAATTTGATAATGCTGAATCTATTGAAAAGCAAATTCAAAAGCTAGATGAAAAGATGCTAGAAAAGATTGAAACATTAAATAAGGAAGCACAAGAAGCAACTAAATTTAATGAGGAAATTAAAAAGGTAAATAAATATAAACAAAAGATATTACCTCAGGTTAAATCTGATATTTCAGCTATTCCGGCTACTGAATTTGATTTATCTAAATATCAAAATGAAAATGGTTATCCAACATTTTTAATTAATGCCTGTGTTTTTAATGTTGAATTTAAAACATTTAAAAATGGCTCAAGTGAGCTTGCTACTATAAATGTATATGATGATACAGACTCTATAGTTGTTCAAAAGTGGCTTAGGGGTGATAATGAAAAGCAGCTTTATCATGAAAGCATTAAGCCAGGAATGGATTTAAGAATTATAGGTACAGCCCAATTTGATAAATTTAAGATGGAGGTTGTTTTAACAGCTTCATCTTTAGAAGTATTAGGTAAACATTTAACAGAAGAAATAGTGGATGAAGAGCCTATTAAAAGAGTTGAGCTTCACGCTCATACTAAGATGTCTACACTTGATGGTACTGTAGAGGCTAAAGATTATGTCAAGACAGCCCAAAAGTGGGGCTGGACTGCTATGGGCTTTACAGATAGAAATGGTGTATATGCAGTTCCTGATGTTGATCATGCGATTCCATCAGATAGTCCATTTAAGCCTATTTATGGTGTTGAATTATCATATGTAGATGATTCTAAATATTTTATTACATTTAATAAGAAAGATATTAATCTAAAAGAAGCAACATATGTAGTTTATGATATTGAAACTACAGGTTTATCACAAGAATTTGATAGAATGATAGAAATATCAGCTTATAAGGTTTATCAAGGTGGTATTATTTCAACATTTGAAACATTTGTTAATCCTGAAAGATTTATTTCTCAAAAGATTCAAGAATTAACTCATATATCTGAAGATGATGTTAAGGATGCACCAACAGTAGATAAGGTAATTAAAGATTTCTTTGAATTTGCAAAGGGTTCTATTTTAGTAGCTCATAACGCTACATTTGATATTAATTTTATATACGCAAATGCTAAAAGACTAGGAATTCCATTTGAAGAATTCCCAGCTATCGATACCCTAAATTTATTTAGAGCATTATATCCAACAGAAAAGAAATTCGGTTTAACTGCCTTAGCAAAGCATTATAAGGTTAAGCAAGAACAGCACCATAGAGCATCAGATGATACTAAGGTTACTGCCTTATGCTTCATCCAAATGCTTCAAGATATGTTTAACAAGAAGATTTATAATTATAACGATATAGAAACATTAATTGATCCGAGTGTCTTTTATAAATGTGTAATTCCTTCATCTATAGATATTATTGCTAAAAATCCAGTAGGATTTAAGAATATGTATAAGATATTGTCTGATGCCCTAACTACTCATTTGGCAGCTGATGCTAGATGCTTAAGAAGTGTTATAGAACAATATCAAGAAGGTATTTTAATTGGTAGTGGAACATATCTAGGTGATGTTTTTGAATATGCATTCTATAGAAGTGAAGAAGATGTAAAAGAAGCTATGAGCTTCTGTGACTACATTGAGGTTTGTCCACCATCTGGCTATGCTCATTTATATGATTCTTGTCCAAATGGAAAAGAAGATATTTATAAGGTCATAAGTAAGATTATAAGAATAGCTAAAGAAATGGGTAAGATAGTTGTTGCAGTATCTAATAGCCATTACCTACATCCAAGCGATAAAAAATATCACGATATCTTAATTGATTCACCTTTAATTGGTGGCGGTATTCATAGATTAAAGGGCTATGATGTTCATCCAGATAGCCATTTAAGAACAACAAAAGAAATGCTAGATGAATTTGATTTCTTAGGCAAGGATTTAGCATATGAAATAGTTGTTGAAAATACTAATAAGATTGCTGATATGGTTGAGAAATTCGCTCCATTTAAGAAGGAAATGTTTGCCCCTGCAGATGATGAATTTGCCGGTGCCCCACTATTTGTTCCTTCAATTGTTAAAGAAGTAGAAAGAATAGTTAAGGATAATACATTAAAAATGTATGGAGAAAATCCTCATCCAATTATTAAAGCTAGAATTGATAGAGAATTAAATTCTATCATTTCTAATGGTTATGCTTCAGTTTATTATGTTTCTCATTTGATGGTTAAAAACTCTTTAGAAAATGGTTATATTGTAGGTTCTAGAGGATCTGTAGGTTCATCTGTTGTAGCAACTATGATGAATATTACAGAGGTTAACGCCCTAGCTCCACATTATAGATGTCCTAATTGTAAATTCCATGCAATTAGATTATCTGAAGAGGAAGAGGAAAAATATGGTATGACTGATAATGAAAAAGCATTAATGCCATATTTAAGAGCTGTTGATGATGGCTTCGACTTAGAAGACCAAGTATGTCCATGCTGTGGTAAACCATTAAAGAAGGATGGACATGATATTCCATTTGAAACATTCTTAGGCTTTGATGGAGATAAGGTTCCAGATATCGATTTAAATTTCTCTGGTGATTATCAAGCTAGAGCTCATGAATTTATTAGAAGTATATTTGGTTATGAATATGCATTTAGAGGCGGTACTGTAGGTACTATCGCTGAAAAGAACGCCTTTGGTTATGTAAAAGGTTATTGTGAACGTCACAATAAGAATTTTAGATCTTGTGAAATGGATAGAATTGCATCACATTTAGTAGGTGTAAAAAGATCTACTGGTCAGCATCCAGGAGGTATTGTTGTTGTTCCACATAGAATAGATATATTTGATGTAACACCAATTCAATATCCTGCAGATGATAATACTAACGCATTTAGAACTACTCATTATGATTATCACTCATTTGAAAATAATCTACTTAAGCTAGATGTACTTGGACATGATGACCCAACATTAATTAAATATTTAATGGATTATGTTCATGAGCACCAAGAGGATTTTGAATTCTCAAGTCCTCAAGAAATTCCAATTTATGATAAGAATATTTATAGATTATTCTCATCAACTGATGTTATTGGCTTAAAGGAAGAACAACTTCATTCAAAGGTTGCATCATTTGCAGTGCCTGAATTTGGTACTAGATTTGTTCAACAAATGCTTGTTGAAACAAAGCCTCAAACATTTGCTCAATTAGTTAAAATTTCAGGTTTATCACATGGTACAAACGTATGGGCTACAAATGCTCAAGAGCTAGTTAGTGAAAGATGTCCATTTGGAGATCCAATTCCATTTGCTGACATTATTGGTTGTCGTGACGATATCATGGTTGACTTAATCAATAAATATCATCTAGAGCCTTTAAAAGCCTTTAAGATTATGGAATTTGTAAGAAAAGGTAAATTACATAAGGGCAATAAGGATGATATCGCTAAGTGGAATGATGGCTTCAAGAAGTCACTTGAAGAATGCAAGGTTGATCCTTGGTATATTTGGTCTTGTGAAAGAATTGAATATATGTTCCCTAAGGCACACGCTATCGCCTATGTTATGATGGCTTTAAGACTTGCATGGTTTAAGGTTTATTCACCAGCATTATTCTATAGTGCTTGGTTCTCTAAGCGTGCAAGTGGATACGATGTTAAAGCATTTGTAGGTGGACCAATAGCTATTCAAGCTAAGATTGAAGAGGTTCAATCTAAACCAAATCCAACAGCTAAGGACGATGACCTTTTAACAGCCTTACAGGTCGCACTTGAAATGACATTAAGAGGTATAAAATTCTTACCAGTTGATATCAATAAATCATCAGCTACAGTATTTGAGATTGAAGATGGTAATTTAAGAATTCCATTTATAGCAGTAGATAAGCTAGGCCAAACAGTTGCCGAATCAATTGTTGAGGCTAGAAATGAATCTCCTTTTAAATCTAAGGAGGATGCTCAAAAACGTGGAAAGATAAATCAATCATTATATGAGGAATTTGATAATACTCATGTATTTGGTGATTTACCTGATAAAAATGAAGAAGAAGCGCTTGGATTATTCGCATTTATGTAGTAAAAAATAGGCTACAGTGGAGAAATTTCGCTGTAGCCTAAAAATAATAAAATTTGTTGTTGACAACGATATTTCGTTTTGATATAATCATAATGCTTGAGTCGAGAACGGCTCAATTAATATACATGGCCTGTTGGTGAAACGGTTAACACACATGCCTTTCACGCATGCATTTATGGGTTCGAACCCCGTACAGGTCACCATTTGAATCGCCAGGCGAACTCTACAGATTTAAATATTCTGGAAAGTTTCTAGCCTTGGAAATATACTTTAAGAAAGATTGGGATTTATCCTAATCTTTTTTTGTTATAGATGAATGTAACAAAACTTGTGTTATTGATATTTTTATCTTTTAATAGTGGTCATTTCATATGAATTGCAAATGTTAATAGAAAAATAGAATATAATTTATATTTAAGTGCAATCGAAAATATTTTAAATTGATTTATTTGTTCGTCAAATACTAATAACAGTATATTTATCATTAATACATCATACTATTATTTTGGCGATATTTCTCTTGACATTACATTGTTATAAATGTATCATTTATCTTGAAGTACGCTAAAAAAATTGAATATAAAGGGGATAATTATGAGTAAAAAATTAAAATTTGTTTTTATTATGGTTGTTACGGTGTGTTTGTGTAGTGTTTTTGGTATAAATGTAAGTGCTGCTACTTCGTATTATAGCACTAAGGCAACTGCCACAACTAATCAAATTGAGGTATCAAATGACATACTTGATAGAGCTAAAGATAGTACTATTAAATATGGAAACGAATTTTCGTATTGGGCATATTTAAGAGAAGCTTATGATTTACATATTTATCATTTTGAGGCTCCTAAAGGAGGTTTTTATAATTTTTATACCACTGGTTCAACTGATACAATGATTAAGGTGTATGAACATCAAAATTTTATGTGGTGGACTACAGGTTATAAAGATAGAGGCATAAATGATGATGGGTGCAAGATTGCTTCTAATGCAAACGCCAGCTATGTTTTAGAGTTAGATAAAGATGAAGATTATTATATTTGTGTTCGTGGGTGGAATACTCGTACCGGAGGTTATACATTACATGTCGAGGGAAACCAAGATAAGACTGATATAACATTGAGTCACGGAAATTATAAACGTTGGGATAAAACAGGTACTAGTTGGGATGCTTCTTGGGCTCAGGCATGGGGGGCACCAGCAATTTATGCTAAAACTTATCTTTCAAAAGAAGAAGTTATATTATTTTATTGGGCATTGACATCAGATTATGAAATTATTGATCCGGTTACTGGAAAGAAATTTTCCGTAGAGGGATTATATAATGAGTTTAAACAGTCAACATCACAAGCTATTTCTGATATTAATACGCTGTTATCACTTATTACAGCTATTCCCAAGGTTCCTGATGCTTTAGGTACTACAGCTACAGTTGCAGGATTAATCTTAGATATTGGTTATAACGCTTCGACGACAACAAAAGATGAAATGAAACAAATTCTTACAGATAAGTGTGGCGCAAAGAGAACTTATTATAGTTCGAGCTATTCTAATGGGAAGTATTATATAACAGAAACCATTGAGGCTTCTCATGGCTTGTGTATTGAAAATACTTTTACTTCGTCAACAAATTATGAAACTGGATTTACTTGGACTTTTGATGCAAAGAATTATTCTACATATGATGATAATGTTAGAGTGGGTGTTAAGTATGAAAAGGGCGATTGGAGTAGATAAATTAACACTATTATTCATGCTTTTACTACTATTTTTATCATCTTGTAATAATAATAAATTTGATATAGAAGAAAATAACTCGATATTTTTTAAAAAATATCAAGAAATGTATGATGATAATATTTCACTTGATAAATTAAGTATATATTACTATGAATCATATTTTTATTATGATGTTGAAGGTAGTGATTCAGAAACCGATTATCATTTCTTATATGTGTATAGATATCATCAATTTCAAATTTGGTATAGTATAAAATATCCGGAAATAGATAAGGATTTTTATCCAAATTCTTATGAACACTATTTGCTTGCTAAAGAAAAAGGAGAATCTAAAAATTATTCTCAAGAAGAAATTATGTCCTTCATAACCGAATATTATGATGGTATTGAACTGAGGGGATTGGTTGCGATATCATGATTAAAGTTAGTAATGTGTCTAAGATTTATAAGGATAAAAACGATTCTGTAATGGCATTGAATGATGTTAGCTTTGAACTTCCTAATACTGGATTTGTTGGATTAATCGGCGAAAATGGGTGTGGCAAAACCACACTTTTAAATTTGCTATCAACGTTTGACTCTGATTTTTATGGAGATATTTATATTGACAATTTAAATGTAAAGAAAGATAAAAGGGTGATTAGAAAAAATGTAGTTTCTTTTGTTTTTCAAGATGATTTATTCGTAAAAAACCTCTCTGTTTCTGAAAATGTATTACTAATTGATTCACAAATTGATTATTCGCATTTTTCTTACTTTGAGATTGATGATAAGAAAGATAAGTTTACCGATGAACTTAGTGGTGGACAAAAACAAAAAGTATCATTAATAAGGGGATTGGGGAAAGAATTTGATGTGCTATTAGTCGATGAACCTACTAGTAGTTTGGATGATAAAACAACAAAAAAAGTTTTTGATATTTTACACAAAATATCAAAAGATAAACTAGTTATTTTAGTTTCTCATGATATAGAAATGCTTAATGCATATTGTAATTTAATAGTAAAGTTGAACGAAGGAAAATTAGAATATATAAGAGAAAATAGTACTATTGAAAATGTAGTATATGATGAAGATGGTGCTATTTTTTTCGGAGAAGTAAATTTACATTCAATTTCTGTGTCAAAAATGAATGAGGTTTTAGCCCGAAAAGAGGAGTTTGTCATAAGAAAAATGAAATCCCCTCTAAAAATAAGTCTTGATTATAGTGAGAAAAAACATAATATTCTGGTTACCGAAACAGTGAAAAAACAAAATAAATTATTATTGAAATCTTTTTTTAAAAATATTTTCGAGAAAAGTTTTTTCTTTACGGTTGTAATGTGTTTCTTTTTGTTGTTTTTTGAAGTACTTATAGATTTTAGGTTTTTCAATTCTAATGAATTTATGTATGAAACATTAGCAAAAAATCAAAATTCTTATCTTATATGTGCTCAAGGTGTGGTGAATGATTCGAGTCAAATAATTAATAAGACTATTATAGATGATATGGCTAATGATAGTTTGACAAATGTTGATTATTTTAAAAGAATAGAAACAAGTAGTAATTTTGGGTTTAAAGAATTTTCAATATATAAACCCGTTATTTCTGGGATAGTGTATACTAATTTTGAAAACTTTAAGTTTGCTTCAGGCGAAATACCTAATAATGTGAATGGTATAGCCATATCTGATTACATCGCAGATGCCTTGATAATTACTGAACAAAACTACTCTAATTACTCTGATATTATAAATACTGGAATATTTATTGGAGAACAAAATGTTAGGGTTTCTGGCATCATAGACACTGATTATGAGACTTATAATAAAGAAGACTTAAATGAAAAAGAGTTGATAGATTTCTCATATTATCAAACATTATATTCTTCACTTTTTTGTTATAATCATTTTATAGGTGATTACTACGAAACTTTTTTTCTAAATGGTTTTGACACTTTTACATGTTTGCGTATTGACAATAATATAGAGCGTAATTGTTGCAAAGTAAATTCGTGTTTGGCTTCAAAATTGAATTATGATGGTAGTTATAGTCTTGCAATTAAGACTCTATACGGGGAATATTTTATAATTGGCATTGTTAATGACGAATCTGATAAAAATGTTATTTATTTTCCTGGTTATATTAGCGATGAAATCAATGTTAATAATGAATACGATTATTTTATGATGGATATTACCAATAGGGAAGTGTTTAATTTTTTACAGGCAAATAGTGTTGAATATTTTTGCTACTCTGCTACATATGCAAAAAAAACAATTGAAACAATTGGATTGTTACAAAACTTTTTTGGGGTATTTATCCTTGCGTTATTGATTTTATTAGTGCTATATATATATTACTATTTTAAAAATTTAGATAGTTTGAGTAAGAGTATTTTTTGCTTAACTAGTATTAATGGTTTTAGTTATTACCGATATGTTTTAACAGAAATTAAGACATTGATGATTTTTGTGATTGCAATTATATTGTTGAATTTTCTTTTATACTTTACTTTATATAGTTGCTTTAATTTGTTTTTGTCAAATGCATTTCAAATGAAAA
>JAEEGL011032527.1_pt1 | contig 19299 bp, 18 predicted proteins | sample 9134231 | NCBI WGS metagenome assembly JAEEGL01 (sample SAMN16246548, study PRJNA631951) | gut metagenome | biome: gut microbiome; feature: rumen; material: fiber-attached | host: Bos | place: Iran: Karaj | collected 2018-10
ATCGCGGCCTCAGAGGCGCCTACGGCGAGCACCTCAGCTGCGCCGGCTGCGGCGGCATTCAGCGCGAAGGAACCGGTGTGCGTGACGCAGTCGAGCACTTTCGCTCCGCGGCAGATCCCGCGGATCGCCTTGCGGTTCTCTTTCTGATCGAGAAAGAAACCGGTCTTCTGGCCGTTTTCAACATCCACGGAGAAGCGGACGCCGTTTTCGGTGATGAGCACATTTGTATCGAACGGCTCGGAGAGAAAACCGCAGAAAGGAGGCAGGCCTTCCTTCTCCCTGACCGGCGCGTCGCTCCTCTCATAGATCCCGCGGATCCGGATCCCGTCCTCAGCCAGGATCCGGACGAGCGATGCCAGGATAATGTCCTTCAGCCGCTCCGTGCCGAGCGCGAGGGATTCGACGACCAGCACGTCTTCGTATTTATCGATGGTGAGCCCGGGGAGATGGTCCGCCTCCCCGAAGATCACACGGCAGCTGGAAGTGTCGATCACATGCTTCCGGTATTCCCAGGCCGCCCGGACCCGGTCGTGAAGGAACCGCGGCGTGATCGCCTTCACCGAGAAACTGCCGTCGCTCTGACGGCCGCCCCGGGACAGCATCCTTATCCGGATCTTCGAAGCGCGGTTGATGAAGCCGAGACCGAGAAAGAAGCCGTCGTGGTCCAGGACAGAGAGGATATCTCCGTCCTGAAAGTCTCCGGTCACGGAATCGATCTCATTGTCATAGATCCAGGAGCCGCCTGCCTTGAGCGCGCGGGCCTCCCCTTTTCTGATATGTGCCTCGGCATTCGTGCCGAGATCCTCGTCCGTAAGGACGGGGTACGCCAGATACTGTGCTATCGTCATCATTGTGCGGATCCTCATTCCGAGTGCATTCAGGGCGCCGGTTCTGAGCGCGGAAGATGCGGTTCCTTGTTGGCACTTCAACGCTAAATATTGTATCATATTTAAGAGTATGCTCCGAAGCGACGTGCGCCCTGCGCACGGGAAGTCCGGCGGGAGATCCCGCCGTAGATGTATGCCGTTTAAAATGGGAGATGCGAGAGGCAAGGAATATGAATGAGCAGAAGACGGCAGTACTGATGGACTCCGGCGGTGATCTGCCTTATGAACTGTGCGTGGAAGAAGGAATCTATTACCTTCCACTTCACGTGATCTACCCCGAGAAGGACTACCAGGACGGGATCGATATCGATCCTCTGATGATATACAGAAGGTTTCCGGATGAGATCCCGACGACATCGACACCGTCACCGGGCGAGATCACGGAGATGTTCGACCGGATCCGGGAGGACGGCTATGAGAAGGTGATCGCGGTCGCCATCTCGTCCGGGCTGTCCGGGACCGGCAACACGATCCGTCTGGCGGCGCAGCAGTATGAAGGCCTGGAAGTCTATGTGTTTGACACGAAGAACATCTCCTTCGGCAGCGGGATCTGGGCGCTGTGGGCGGCCCGCCAGCTCAGGAAGGGAGTGGAATTCCGGGATCTGATCAGGAAGATGAACGAGAAGATCAGGGACTCCTCCGTCATGTTCTACATGGATACGCTCAAGTACCTTGAGATCGGCGGGCGCATAGGCAAGGTCGCGTCGATGCTTGGAAGCGTGCTCCGGCTCAAGCCGATCATCTCCTGCAACGACGACGGGATCTACTACACCGTCGCAAAGATCCGCGGTGAATCGAACGCGAAGAAGAAGCTTCTCGAGGAAGTCGTGAAAAGAGCCGCAGGCAGGCGCTGCTGGGTCATTATAGGCGACGGCGACGCGAAGGAAGAGGCGGAGAAGATGAAGCAGATGCTCTCCGAGCGCCTGCAGAACATGGAATTTCTGTTTGAAAAACAGATCACCGCGACACTCGCGATCAACACCGGGCCGGGGCTCATCGGCGTCATGACGCTGCTTGACCCGTGACCCTGAAAAGAAAGACAGCCGGCAGAATAAAGGACACTATCTGGATCAATGAAACTGTTATCTGCTATCGTTCCTTGCTTTAACGAAGAAGAAAATGTCGTCCCATTCTATGAGGAATTCATGAAAAACCGGGAATTCTTCGCGGAGAAGGAACTCACATACGAATTGATCTATGTCGACGACGGATCTTCGGACCGGACGATCGAAGAGGTCAAAAAGCTCAGGGAGAGAGACGAAAGAGTCCATCTGATCTCATTTTCCCGGAATTTCGGCAAGGAATCGGCCATGTATGCCGGCCTGAAGAAAGCGGCCGGCGACTATGTCGTGCTTCTGGACGCGGACCTGCAGGATCCGCCATCCCTGCTCCCGGAGATGTTCGGCTACCTGGAGGAGGGTTATGACTGCGCGGCGACCCGCCGCGTCACGAGGAAGGGTGAACCGCCGATCCGGTCGCTGTTTGCGCGTGGTTTCTACAAGATGATCAACTGGAACGGACGGATCGAGATCGTCGACGGCGCGAGGGACTTCCGCCTCATGACACGGCAGATGGTGGACGCGGTGCTCTCGGTCACCGAGTACAACCGCTTTTCCAAAGGTATCTTCGCGTGGGTCGGCTTCCGGACGAAGTGGGTGGAATACGAGAACGTCGAGCGTATGCACGGCGAGACCAAGTGGTCGTTCTGGGGATTGTTCCGGTACGCGCTGGACGGAATGCTCTCATTCAGCAATATCCCGCTGGCAGTCACTTCGTTCATGGGCGTCCTGTTCTGCATCGTGGCGTTCGTAATGCTGCTCTTTGTGTGGGTGCGCGCGCTGATCTTCGGCGATCCGACGAGCGGATGGCCGTCGCTCGTCTGCATCATCCTGCTCGCGAGCGGGGTACAGCTCCTGTGTCTCGGTGTCCTGGGGCAGTATCTTTCCAAGACCTACATGGAAGTGAAGCACCGGCCGATCTACGTTGTGAAAGAGGAAGAATAGTTTGAACCGCAGCGATGTTTCAAGGCGCGGGCGCTCCCTTGCGAAAGTGCTCGTCCTGCAGCTCCCGGTCCTGGGCCTTATGATCATGACCGCCATCTACGGATGGTACTGGTATCACATTTATTATCTGCCCCTGATCCGGTACAATCTGAAGTTCTATTTCAAAGGGCATGTCATTATCCTGCTGCTGTATTTTGTGCTGCTCTATTTCTTCACTTCGACGTACGGCGGCCTGAAAGTCGGATATCTGAAACCGACGGACGTCATACTCTCGCAGATGTTTTCGCTGCTCGGCGTGAACCTGATCTCATATTTCCAGCTGTCGCTGATGGCAAACTGGCTCGTGCGCGTTCTCCCGATGGTCCGGATGACGGCGCTGCAGCTTCTCTTCGCGATCGTCTTCGTGAATTTCAGCGACGCCGTCTATAAAAAGACATTTCCGCCCAAGCACCTGCTGCTCGTGCACGCGGACCGTCCGATCCGGAGCATTCTCAGCAAGTTCGCGCTGCGGCCGGATAAATATGAGGTCGAAAAATGCATCGATATCCGCGACGGGCTCGAGGCAGCACAGGAGGAGATCCTCCGGGAAAAGGACGGTGCCAGGGTGTACGAGGGCGTCGTTATCTGGGACGTGCCGACGCAGGTCCGCAACGAACTGCTCAAGTTCTGTTTCCATAAATCTGTCCGCATGTATATCATGCCAAAGATCCCGGACGTGCTGATGCATGGCTCTGCGGAGCTTCATCTGTTCGACACACCGATCTACATGACCAGGGAGTATGCCCTGAGCTTTACCCAGCGCCTCGCGAAACGGACGATCGACCTCGTCTGCGCGCTGATCCTGCTGGTCATCGCGTCTCCCATCATGCTAGTCACGGCGGCGGTGATCCACTTCTACGACGGAGGTCCGGTCTTCTATAAGCAGACGCGGTGCACCCAGAATGAAAAACCTTTCCAGATCATCAAGTTCCGCAGCATGCGGGTGGATGCTGAAAAGGACGGCGTCGCGCGCCTCGCGAGCCAGAACGACGACAGGATCACGCCTTGCGGCCGGTTCATCCGTAAAGTCAGGATCGACGAGCTGCCGCAGCTGATCAACGTGCTGAAGGGGGAGATGTCCTTCATCGGGCCGCGCCCCGAGCGGCCGGAGATCATCGCGCAGTATGTGGAGGAGATGCCGGAATTCGTCTACCGGATGAAGGTCAAGGCTGGCCTCGCCGGTTACGCGCAGGTCTATGGGAAATACAACACGACGCCGTATGACAAGCTGAAGCTGGATCTCACATATATTCAGAATTATTCCGTCTGGCTCGATCTGAAGCTGATGCTTCTCACGCTCAAGATCCTGCTGAAGCCGGAGAGCACGGAAGGCGTCACGGAAGGGCAGACGACAGCAATGGACAGCAACGAAGACCGCTGACTGAAGGGTAAAAATGGAAGACAGGAAAGAAATGGAACAGGCGGCGACAGCCGCGGAAGAGAGCAGAGGACCGGCAGTGGCGGAGACAGTGGAAATGCCGGCGGAAACGGCACCGGAACCGAAAGCGGAGCCGGAAAAGGAAAAGCCGGCGACAGCCGAAGCGGACCCGGATAAAGAAGAGCCGTCAGCAAAACCGGAGCCGGCAGCTGAGCCGGATGCGGAAGAACCGGCAGAACCGGAACCGGTAAAGACAGAGCCGGAGCCGGAAGATGGACCGGAAATAAAGAAACCGGAACCTGAGAAGGCAAAGCCCGCGCCGGAAAAGAAAAAACCGGAAACGGAAAAGACGCAGAAGGATGCCGGCCCGGAGCCGGCGGCACGCCTGAAATACCTGCTGACGCTGCACAGGGTGTATCTCGTCCCGCTCTTTGCGATTCTCGGGGGGATCCTTGGATGGGCGATCTATCTCGCGGTGACCGCGCTGACGGTCAGCGTCCCTTACAAGCAGGTCTCCAAGCTCTATATCGACTTCGCGTGGAATGACCACGAGACGACTTACGACTATTACAACGGGGCGACCTGGACAGACCTTCTGACGGCGCATCCGGGGATCCTCACGCCCATCGCGCACAGGCTGCAGATGCCGGAAGAAGAGGCGGCTGCCCTGGTGAAGCGGGACGTGAAGGCGGAGATCCTCTCCGATATCCGTCTTATCACGGTGACGGTGCGGGACGGGAACAGAGACACGGCGGAGCGCCTCACAGACGCGGTCGACGGCGGGCTTGAGACGTTCGGCGAAACGGCGAAGGAGTTCGAGAAGATCTCTTTCCTGTCGAAGACGGCGCCGGCGCTGGAAGTGGTGAATGACAGGACGAAAAATGCCGTTCTGCTCGGAGCGTTTCTCGGCCTTCTTCTCGGGCTCGGCATCATGCTGTTAAAGAGCGCGATGGAAGAGGGATTCTACGTGCCGGAAGAACTGGAGCGGACGACCGGCGTCCCGGCACTCGGCATGACGGCGAAGGAAGGAAGCGCTCTTCCGGAGATGTTTGCCGCGGAGCGGCGGGAAGCCATCCGGACCGCATGCTGGAAGCACCTGTACTCCGACGGGGAGGGCAGGATCTCGGAAGCGGGAGATATCGCGGTAGTGTCCCTGGACGGAACGGAACACGCGGAAAAGGTGCTTCGGGTACTGGAATCGGCCGGCGACCTGAATCCCACGGAGGACACGGAACTCTGGCCGCGCTTCTACTCGGCATCGGCGGCGGATCCGGACGACCTGAGGAGCTTCGACGGCATCTTCCTGGTCGTGCCTTACGGGAAGCAGCTGCGCGCGAGGACAGAGCATCAGATCTCGGTCCTTAAGCAGCAGGAACTCCCGGTCGACGGCGCGCTCTTAAGCGACGCCGACGGAAGATTCATAAAAAAGTACTACCGGCTATGAGGCCGGAATGACGGCGGAAAACCGCCCGCTGCATCACGGCGCGGCCGGGGAGAAGACGCCGGCAGAGAACAGGAGAACAGCACATGCAGCTGCAGGTACTGGTGGCCTGTGTGCAGGAAAACCCCATCATGCTCGCGGAGCATATGAACCTGTCCACGGAAGCGGTCATCTGCAATCAGTGTCAGGAATACAGCTACAAGGAATTTGTCAGGAAGGGGCGGCTCATCCGCGCGTTCGCTTTTGACGAGCGCGGCGTCGGCCTGAACCGGAACAACGCGCTCATGCGCGCGGAGGCTGAGTACGCTCTTTTTGCGGACGAGGACATCGTCTACACCGACGATTACGAGGAAAAGATCCTGCGCGAATTCTCGCGGAACCCGAAGGCGGACATCCTGATGTTCAACGTCGAGGCGGTCGAGGAGCGCAGGACTTACGAGAATGTGCGGCACAAGAGGATCCGCTGGTACAACTACGGGCGCTATCCCACCTACAGTATGTGCATCCGCACAGAGAGCATCCGGAAGGCGAACATCTGGTTCTCGCTCCTGTTCGGGGGCGGCGCCAGATACAGCAACGGCGAGGATTCCCTGTTCCTTCACGACTGCCTGAAAAAGGGTCTTAAGATCTACGGCGTCCCGGTGACGATCGGGCACGAGATGCGCAGGCAGGAGGGCGACGAGTCCACTTGGTTCAAAGGATTCACCGAGAAGTTTTTCTACGACCGCGGCGTGCTCTACCGCTATCTGTACGGACCGATGGCACTGCCGTTTGCGGTCCGGTTCCTGCTGAAAAACCGCGGCACGATGTGTCGCGAGATCCCGGTCGGGGATGCGCTCCGCCTCATGCGGAAAGGGATCCGGGAGGCATAGCGCGGATCATGGGTTCAGTCATTCTTTACATTTTCATCGCTCTCGCCGCGGTCATCCCGGCTTATTTCCTGTCCGACAGCCGGGACAGCCGTACCTGCGCCGCCGGACGCGCCGTTTTGCTGCGGCTTTCGGAGGACATCCGCTGTGCTCAGGTGACGCTCTTCAGAGACAGGGTCCTCATGGCGGTCATTTTCGTCATCCTTGCGGTGCCTGCCGTACTTCGGCAGAACGTCGGCAACGACTACATGCGGTATGTCGCCTTTTTCCATCTCGCGAACATCGACGCCTACGTGCCGACGGAACCGGGATTCAACCTACTCGTCAAACTGATCTACGGCCTTTGCGGGTACGAGAACAGCCTGCTCGTGTTCGCCGTATTTTCGGTGCTCACTGCGGCACTTTTCCTGATCGCGGTCAGGACGCTGTCCCGCCGGTTTTTCCTCTCGTTTTTCCTGTTCATGGCGTTCGGATACTACTTCCAGACCTACAACACCGTGCGTTATTATTTCGCGATGTCGATCGTGCTCTGCGCCATGATCTTTTTCCTGAGAAAAGAATATCTGCCGTTCCTCCTGCTTGTCCTCACCGCCGCTTCCTTCCACAAGTCGGCGCTCGTCGTGCTCGTGCTGTATCCCGTCTGCGCCATTAAGTGGAGGCGCATACCGGCTGCCGCGGCCATCATCGCGGTCTTCGCGCTCGCATATTTCCGGGATTTCTGGATGCAGGTCGTCGTGCGGCTCTACCCGTCTTATCTCGGGACGGCGTTCCTGAGCGGCGGAAAGATCAGCCCGGTCAGCATCGCACGCTGCTTTGCGGCAGCAGTGCTGCCGTTCCTCGCGCTGCTCATGGACCGCGCGGAAACAGGTGCGGCCGGCGCTGCGGAAGAAACGGACAGCCCGGAAGAAAAATCAGGGGGACCCGCCGCAGAGACCGCGGAAGAGGGCAGCCGGAGCGCGGCATACGCATTCTGGCTCCGGTGCAGCGTGCTGGCGCTCGTCATCTACTGCGCCGCCTGGTTTATTCCCGAGATCTCAAGGATCGCGACGTATCTCACCGTGACGCATATCTTCCTCATCCCGGAGGTCATCCGGCGCGCGAAGGAAGACCGCACGAAACAGATCCTTACAGCGCTCACAGTGGCTGCGGGGATCGCGTATTTCGCACTGTTCCTGTGGAGGGCGTGGGACCCGCTCATCAGCATCCTTCCTTACCGGACGTTCCTGTTCCACGAACTTCCGGAGGCGATCATCGAGTAAGGGAGAAACGAGATGCTCTTTTCCGTCATCGTCACCGCTCTGAACGCGGGAGAAAAACTGATGCAGACCGTCAACTCTGTTCTTTCGCAGAGCTTCCCGGATTATGAGATCATCGTGCAGGACGGCGGCTCAAAAGACGGATCGGCGGACTTTTTAGATGCGCCGGAATATGCGCAGGACGGCCGGATCCGGCTGTTCTCGGAGCCCGACACGGGGATCTACGACGGCATGAATAAGGCGATCAGCAGGATCCGCGGCAGCTATGTGCTTTTCCTGAACTGCGGAGACCTGATGTACGATGACGAGGTGCTCGGAAAGACCGCGGAGGCGGTCAGGACGCGGGAAAATCCGGAGAATACCATCTTTTACGGCGATGTGTTCGAGAGAACGAGCGGGCAGATCGTACCGGCAAATCCGAAGCTCGACGACTTCGCGCTGTTCCGCAACCTTCCCTGCCATCAGGCTTGCTTTTATGCCGCAGACCTGTTCCGGGAGAGAAAATACGACCTGAAATACCGCGTGCGCGCCGACTATGAGCATTTCCTCTGGTGCTGCTACGTGAAGAGCGTGGAGACGGTCCCGCTCGGCTTCACGGTCGCGTCCTATGAGGGCGGCGGCTTCTCCGAGACGGTAATGGGAAGAAGCATCTCGGCGAGGGAACACCGCGAGATCACACAGAAATACATGCCGCGGGGCAAGGTCATGACGTACCGCGCGATCATGATCCTGACGCTGCAGCCGCTCCGGGAGAAACTCGCCCAGGACAGGCGCACGGCGCAGGCATACGACAAGATCAAGAAACTGATGTACAAGTAGACGGCAAATGAGAATTCTTTGGGTATGCAATATCGTACTCCCGGCCTTTGCCAGGGAACTGGGCCTTCCCGCGACGGAGCGGGGCGGCTGGCTGGAGGGCAGCTACGAACGGATCCGCAGAGATCCGGGAGAAACAGAACTCGGCATCTGTGCGCCGGTACCGGCGGACAGGGCTTCCGTGCGCATTCAGTCCGGAGGCACGCTGTTCTACGGCTTTTATGAGAATATGAATGCGCCGGAGATCTATGACGAGGGAATGGAGACGCGGTTCAGGGTGATCCTGGACGACTTCGCGCCGGATATCGTGCATATCTTCGGGACGGAATTCCCGCACACGCTCGCCATGGCGCGGACCTTCGGGAACCCGAAGCGGACACTGATCGGGATCCAGGGCCTGTGCTGCCGGATCGCGGACGTCTATATGGCGGACCTGCCGTACAGCGTGCAGCGCTCCGTCACATTCCGGGACTGGTACCGGCGGGACACGCTGCAGGACCAGCAGAAGAAATTCCGCCTGCGCGCGAAAAACGAGGAAAAGGCGCTTCGGCTCACCGCGCACATCACGGGGAGGACTACCTTTGACCGCGAGGTGACGCAGGAGATCAACGAGGAGGCGGTCTACCACCCGATGAACGAGACGCTGCGAGCTCCGTTCTATGGGGGAATGTGGGACGTCTCGCAGGTGGAGCGGCACAGTATTTTCATCAGCCAGGGCGATTATCCGCTCAAGGGCTTCCATTACATGCTCGAGGCGATGCCCCTGATCCTGGAAAAGTTTCCGGACGCGCATCTTTATGTCGCCGGCAGTTCGATCATCGGCGGCGTCGCCGGCAGGCCGCGGGGCAAATATCCGCTGGCGCTGAAGATCACCGCCTACGGTAAATATCTGCGCAAGCTGATCCGCAAATACCGGCTTCAGGACAAGGTCACGATGCTGGGGAGGCTCACCGCGCAGCAGATGAAGGAACGGTATTTGAAGAGCAACGTGTTCGTGTGCCCTTCGATCATGGAGAATTCCCCGAATTCCGTCTGTGAGGCGATGCTGCTCGGCATGCCGGTCGTCTCCGCCAAGGTCGGCGGCGTCCCGGATCTCATCAGCGACGGCGAGGAAGGGATCCTTTTCCCCGGCGGGAAGGTCGACGAGCTCGCGGAAGGCGTGAAGACGGTATTTTACGACGATGAGCTGGCGACAGCCCTCGGCCGCTTCGCCAGAAGAAGGGCGAGGCAGGTGCACAACCCGGACACCAACTTCAAGAGGCTGATCGGCATCTACCGGAGTATGATGACACAATGAAGATCGTGTTTGTTTCCAACTACATCAACCACCATCAGATCCCCTTCTGCGAGGCGATGTGCCGGCAGGAGGGCGTCTCTTTCCTGTTCATCCAGACGGAGCCGATGGAGGAAGAACGGGTACGCCTCGGCTGGGGCCTTGATCCCGCGTCGCTTCCTTACGTGATCGTCGCGTATGAGGACGAGGCGCGCGCGAAAAAGGAAATGGCGGAAGCCGACGTTCTCCTGACGGGAGGGGAAGGACCGGCGGAGATCGTGGAAGAGAGACTGAAGGCAGGCCGACCTGTCATCCGCGTCTGTGAGCGGATCTATCGCGAGGGGCAGTGGAAACGGTTTTCCCCCAGAGGACTCGTGAAAAAATATCATGACCATATACGCTACCGGAACGCGCCCTGCTACCTCCTCTGCTGCGGCGCCTACGTCGCCTCGGACTTCTCCCTGATCCGCGCCTATCCGGACAAGATGTTCCGGTGGGGATACTTCCCGCCGTTCAGGAAATACGGGACAGAAGAACTGGCCGCGCTCGGGAGCGGAGAGGACGAGGATCTGCGGATCCTGTGGGCTGGACGGTTCCTGCCGCTCAAACACCCGGAATTCGCCGTGGATCTCGCGACCCGGCTTAAAGAGGACGGTATCCGGTTCCATCTCGACATGGTCGGCGGCGGAGAACTGGACGGAATGCTCCGCACTATGGTCAGGGAAAAGCATCTGGAAGACAGCATCACTTTCCATGGCATCCTGCCGCCGGACGAAGTCCGGGGGTATATGGAGCGGGCGGATATCTTCCTCTTTACCAGCAATTATCTGGAAGGCTGGGGCGCCGTCGTGAGCGAGGCGATGAACAGCGGCTGCGCCGTCGTCGCCGGCGCGCAGGCGGGCGCGGTGCCGTACCTCATCCGCAGCGGAGCAAACGGCGTGATCTTCCGGGGCGAAGACGAAGCGGATTTCCTGCGGCGCTCGCTCGCGCTCGTCAGCGGAGGAAGAGAGAACCTGAAGAGACTGGGAGCGGCGGCGTATCACACGATCGCGGATCTATGGAACGCGGATACGGCGGCTTCCCGTCTCGCGGCATTCTGCCGGAGCGTGGCGGAGGGAGAGGACGCAGGTGCGCAGTATCTGCCTCAGGAAGGCCCGATGAGCCGTGCAGAGATCATCCGGCCGTTTTATGACCCGGAGTGACTCCGGAACATCCACAGACAGGAGAAATCAAATGAGTAAGTCACCACTTGTCACCGTCATCGTGCCGGTCTACAACGCGGAAAGATTCCTGGAGAAGACCGTGTCGTCGATCCGTGCCCAGACGTATTCCCCGCTGGAGATCCTGCTGGTCGACGACGGCTCGAAGGACGATTCGCTCGCCCTGTGCAGGAAGATCGCGAAGAAGGACGCGCGGATCCGGGTCCTCCAGAAGGAAAACGGCGGCGCGGCGTCCGCGAGAAACTACGGCGTGGAACACGCGCGGGGAGAATATATCGGTTTCGTGGATTCCGATGACCTGATCCTTCCCGACATGTACGAGAATATGATGAACGCGGTCCTGACTCCGCCGGCGGAGGCGGAAGGGAAAAGCTTCCTCGTCCAGATCGGGCGCGAAGAACTGGACGAAGAGGGAAACCGGCTGCCGGACGTGCTGCCCGCACGGACGGAACCGGCCTTCGTGAAAAGCGGGGACTTTCTGAAGGATCTGCTCCTCTGGACCGGAGATTCTTCCTACTGCACGAAACTCACTCCCAGGCAGGCACTGCTTGACACGCCGTTTCCCGAGGGCGTGCTCGGGGAGGACTTCCTCCTTCATATGAAAATGCTCGGCGGGGATACATCGCAGATCTCCGGCGTTCTCATCCTGCCTGCGGCGGGATACCGGGTCGTCCACCGGCGCGGCAGCGCGACCAGGCGCGCGAATGCCGATGATTTTTCAAAGGCATACTGCGATATCGTGGACCACGCGGACTATGTCGAGAGCGAGGTCGTGCCGCGTTTTCCGCAGCTCGCGGAGGCGGCGCAGCGCTTTGCCCTGGCAGAGCGGCTCCTCTACCTGCTGCACGTGCCGACGGCGCAGATGACGAAGGACAACGCTTTTTACGGGAACGTGCTGTCCTATCTGCGCTCCCATAAAAAAGAGGTCCGGGAGAACCCGCTCCTCACCCAGAAGGAGAGGATCTACCTGCAGATCCTGACCGCCGCGCCGAAAAAAGTGAGGCAGTTTCATAAGGCTCTGAAGGGCTCCGGTCTCCGGTGATGCCGCGGATCGCGGAAATACCGCAATTTTCCGTGGAAAAATGAAACGCAAAGAATTATAATGGACGGAAAGATTCGTTAATTGGCGAGGAGGTTGATTATGGAGAAGAAGAATCTTGACTGGAGCAATCTTGGTTTTGCCTACATTAAGACCGACAAGCGCTATGTCAGCAATTTCGTAGACGGAGCGTGGGACGAAGGCGGCCTCATCGACGACGACATGATCGTCATGAGCGAGGACGCGGGCGTCCTGCAGTATTCCCAGTCCGTGTTCGAAGGCCTGAAGGCCTATACGACCGAGGACGGGCACATCGTCTGCTTCCGCCCCGACCTGAACGCGTCGAGGATGGCTGACTCCGCGAGACGTCTGGAGATCCCGGTTTTCCCCGAGGACCGTTTTGTTGACGCGGTCGTCGAGACGGTCCGCGGAAACGCGGCGTGGGTCCCTCCCTACGGCACCGGCGCTTCGTTATATATCCGTCCCTACACATTCGGCATCAGCCCGGTCATCGGCGTGAAGCCCGCGGACAACTATCAGTTCCGTATCTTTACGACGCCGGTCGGCCCTTATTTCAAGGGCGGCGCAAAGCCGATCCGCGTGAAGATCAGCGATTTCGACCGCGCAGCCCCGCGCGGCACAGGCAACATCAAAGCCGGCCTGAACTACGCGATGAGCCTGCACGCCATCGTGACGGCGCATGAGGAAGGCTTCGCCGAGAATATCTATCTGGATCCCGCGACGAGGACGAAGATCGAAGAGACCGGCGGCGCGAACATCATCTTTGTCGACAAGGACGACAACCTCGTCGTCTGCAAGTCGGACAGCATCCTGCCTTCGATCACGAGGCGCTCCCTCGTCTATGTCGCGGAGCACTATCTGCACATGAACGTGGTCGAGAGAGAGGTCTACCTCGACGAGGTGGAAGGCTTCAAGGAATGCGGCCTGTGCGGCACCGCAGCCGTGATCTCCCCGATCGGCTCGATCAACGACCACGGGAAAGAGATCCTGCTTCCGAGCGGCATGGACAATATGGGCCCTGTCATGCAGGAACTCTATGACACACTGACCGGCATCCAGTACGGCCGCATTGAGGCGCCCGAAGGCTGGATCAAAGTCATCGAATAAAGACGGCGGATCGGCTGCGAAGCCGGAGCTGTATCTGAATCTTCGTAAAAACGGAACTGCCGGATGTGAGACGAGGAACGTCCCTGATCCGGCAGTTCGATAAATCGGAAAGAGAGGAAATACATGGGCGAGAAGAAAATGATGCTCGGGAATGCGGCCCTCGCGCGCGGCGCGTGGGAAGCGGGCGTGAAGGTGTCCGCGGCATATCCCGGCACACCGAGCACAGAAGTTTCGGAAGAGCTGGCACTGCTCCCCGACATTTACTGCGAGTGGTCACCGAACGAGAAAGTCGCGACGGAAGTCGCGATCGGCGCTTCGTTTGCGGGCGTCCGCTCGATGGCGGCGATGAAGCACGTCGGCTTCAATGTGGCTGCTGACCCGGCATACAGCTTTTCCTATATCGGCGTGAACGGCGGCATGGTCATGATCGTCGCCGACGACCCCGGACTGTACAGCTCCCAGAACGAGCAGGACACCAGAATGGTCTGCCGCGCCGCGATGATCCCGGTCCTGGAGCCCTCGGACTCCCAGGAGGCAAAGGACTTCATGAAGCTCGCCTTCGACCTGTCCGAGAAGTTCGACACTCCGATCGTCGTGAGAACGACGACCAGGATCGCGCACTCCCAGTGCATGGTCGAGCTGGAGGACCGCGTCGTGCCGGAAGACAAGCCTTACGTCCGCGACATCCGCAAGAACGTCATGATGCCGGCCAATGCGATCGGCAGGCACCTCGTCGTTGAGAAACGGATGAAGGAGATGGGCGCGTGGGCGAACACCGCTCCCATCAACAAGGTGGAGATGGGGAACCTGACGCTGGACGGCAAGCGCGTCGGCTTCATCACGGACGGCATCCCTTACCAGTACGTGAAGGAAGTCTTCCCTACCGCCTCCGTGCTCAAGCTCGGACTTGTGAACCCGTTGCCGAAGAAACTCATCCAGGAGTTCGCTTCCAAGGTGGACACGCTCTATATCTTCGAGGAACTGGAACCGGTCATTGAGGAGCAGGTCCGCGCGCTCGGCATCGAGTGCATCGGCAAGGATCTGTTTACGATCCAGGGCGAATACAGCGCAAACATGCTCCGCACGAGAGTGCTCGGCCAGAAGATCGAGGCGGAACCCGCGACCGGGATCCCGGCGCGTCCTCCGATCCTGTGCCCCGGCTGCCCGCACCGCTCGGTCTACTCTGTCATGAGCAAACTCGGGCTGCACGCCGCCGGTGACATCGGCTGCTACACGCTCGGCGCACTCGCGCCGCTCTCGGTCATCGACACGACCGTCTGCATGGGCTCTTCGATCTCGACCCTGCACGGCATGGAGAAGGCAAAGGGACACGACTATATCAAGAACTGGGTCGCCGTCATCGGTGATTCCACGTTCATGCACACGGGCATCAACTCCCTTCTGAATATGTACTACAATCAGTCCCACGGGACTGTCGTGATCCTCGACAACCGCACGACCGGCATGACCGGCCACCAGGATCACGCGGGCACCGGCAAGACCCTTATGGGCGAGGTCGTCCCTGCGGTCAATTTCCCGAAGCTGATCAAGGGCATGGGGATCGAGAACGTGACGACGGTGGACTCTTTTGACACCGCAGAACTGGAGAAGGTACTGCGTGAAGAAACGAAGAAAGACGAGCTCAGCGTCATCATCTGCCAGCATCCGTGCGCGCTTCTGAAGGGACAGACCTTCCCTTACAAGTGCGTCGCGATCCCGGAGAAGTGCAAACACTGCGGCGCGTGCTTAAAGCCCGGCTGCCCCGCCCTCACGAAACAGGAAGACGGAACGATCCGCATCGATGTGACGATGTGCAACGGCTGCGGCCTCTGCATGAGCCAGTGCCATTTCGGAGCGATCGAAAAAGTTGAGGCAAAGTAAACCGCCGGTTCAGTACGAAAGGATGATAGCAATGAGTACAGCAGTACAGAATGATACCCGCAGCGTCATGATCGTCGGCGTCGGCGGACAGGGAACGCTCCTCACGAGCCGCATTCTCGGCGGCCTGATGGAAGAAGCGGGATATGAAGTGAAGATCTCGGAAGTGCACGGTATGGCACAGCGCGGCGGCAGCGTCGTCACCTTCGTCCGCTACGGCAAGTCGGTCGCGGAACCGATCGTCGAAGAGGGACAGGCGGACGTCCTGATCGCGTTTGAGCGCCTCGAAGCGCTCCGGTATGCGCATTTCCTGAAAAAGGACGGCGTGCTGATCGTCAACGACTGGAGGATCGATCCGATCACGGTCGTCACAGGCGCAGCGTCCTATCCGGAGAACATCATCGAGGGTCTCGAGAAAAAGTACCGCGTCTACCGGATCAACGCGATGGAAGAAGCCCTGAAGCTCGGCAACAGCAGAGTCTTCAACAACATCGTGCTCGGCATGGCGGCGCAGCATATGGACTTCACGAAGGAGCAGTGGCTTCAGATCATCCAGTCCAAAGTCCCGCCGAAGACGGTCGAGATCAACACGAAGGCTTTCCTCGTCGGTTACGAGAAACACGACTGAGAAGACAGGCACAGCACCAACCGGCGCGGCAGGATGACTGCCGCGCCGCTCATCATTGCGGAAAACAGGAGAGGAGGACGTCATGGAATACCAGGAAAAGATCGATAAACTCCGGGAGATGATAGCCGGAAGCGACAATATCGTATTCTTCGGCGGCGCAGGCGTGTCCACCGAGAGCGGCATACCGGATTTCAGGAGCGTCGACGGACTCTACAACCAGAAGTACGACTATCCGCCGGAGACGATCCTGAGCCACACGTTTTATGAGAGGATGCCGGAGGAATTCTTCCGGTTCTACCGGGATAAACTTCTCTCAGTCAAGGCAGCGCCGAACAAGGCGCACTTAAAGCTTGCCGAACTCGAGGAAAAGGGTAAACTGAAGGCGGTCATCACACAGAACATCGACGGACTGCATCAGGACGCCGGCAGCAAGGAAGTGCTGGAGCTCCATGGCAGCGTCCGCCGCAATTACTGTGAGAAATGCCACCGCTTTTACGACGCGGATTACATGCTCCACTACGGAGAAGAAGAGACTGGTGAAGGAAAGAACAGCCGGATGGTCCCGCGCTGCAGCGTTTGCGGGAGCCGGGTGAAGCCGGACGTCGTCCTCTACGAGGAAGGACTGGATATGGACGTTCTGAACCGCGCGGTGAACTATATCCGGAATGCCGATATGCTGATCATCGGAGGCACCAGCCTGGTGGTCTATCCGGCAGCGGGACTCATCGACTACTATCGCGGGAACAAGCTCGTCCTCATCAACAAGAGCGCGACGTCGAGGGACCAGTACGCGGATCTCGTGATCGCGGGGAGCATCGGAGAAGTTCTCGGCGCCTGCTGAGAGAGCCGGTGTGAGAAGGCCGGCGGACGGGATATTTGGGTGAAGATACCAGACAGCCCGGACGGAATGAATCGGAAAGGAAATGAGTACCCGGAAGTGAACATCATCCTTTATCTCATCGAAATGATCCGGAACGCGGCGGACAGGATCCTCAATCCGATCCTTCTTACGGCGCACGGAGTGCGCTGCGACGGTTCCGTGAAAGGCATCCGCGGCATCCCCACGATCCGCAGGAGCCGGAGGGGCGGGATCCGGATCGGAAAGGATTTCCGCGCGAACGCCGGCAGATCCCGCAACATGATCGGCAGCGGAAGCCGCCTGCTTCTCAGAACGGTGGGAGAGGGACAGATCCGGATCGGGGACCGTGTCGGCATGTCGAACTGCGCCATCGTCAGTTACGACAATGTCACGATCGGCGACGACGTCATGATCGGAGGCGGCGTGAGGATCTGGGACAGCGATTTTCATCCGACGGATTTTGCCGCCAGGACTTCCGACTACACAGACAGCGGAGCGCATGCGCCGGTGACGATCGGAAACGGCGCCTTCATCGGGGCGGATTCGCTGATCCTGAAAGGCGTCACGATCGGGGAGAAGGCAGTGATCGGCGCCGGAAGCGTCGTCACAAAGGACGTTCCCGCGGGAGAGACCTGGGCGGGGAATCCGACCCGGAAAATCAAGTGATCTGCCGATGGGGCAGGGCTTCAGAAGGATACCGGCAGAAGTCCGGAAAAATGAGCAAAATGGCATGCAAAATTCCTTGCATGTCATTTTCGTTTGTAGTAGAATTGAACTCCGTGGAGATTTATCCCGACACGGACCGGCTGCAATTGTCGTGAGCCGTCAGCGTCCGTGAACAATTCCTTGCCGCCGGTCAAAAGCGGCGGCCAGAGACCAGAAGGAGGTAAAAAGGCATGAACAAGTACGAGTTAGCCGTTGTTGTGAATGCGCAGATCGATGACGAAGCGAGAGCTGCGGTCGTCGAGAACTGCAAGAGTCTGATCACCAGATTCGGCGGCGTCGTCGGCGATGTTGATGACTGGGGAAAGAAGAAGCTCGCTTATGAGATCCAGAAGATGGACGAAGCGTACTACTATTTCATCCGGTTCGAGGCGGAAGGCACATCGATCGCCGACATCGAAGGACGTATGCGCATTATGGACAATGTCATTCGATATCTGTGCGTTAAACAGGACGAAGCTTAACGGAAAGCAGAGGTCAATATGAACAGAGTTGTCCTGATGGGACGTTTGACTAGAGATCCTGACGTTCGTTACAGTCAGGGGGAGAACGCGATGGCGATCGCGCGCTATACGCTCGCGGTCGACAGAAGAAGAGGACGCAGCGGGAATAACGGAGACGAGCAGACAGCCGACTTCATTTCCTGTGTCGCGTTCGGCAGGTCCGGCGAGTTCGCGGAGAAGTACCTGAAGAAGGGAACAAAGATCTGCGTCTCGGGCAGGATCCAGACCGGAAGCTACACGAACAGAGAAGGCGTCCGCGTCTACACGACCGAGGTCGTCGTGGAGGATCAGGAGTTCGCCGAGAGCAGGAATGCTTCGCAGGGCGGCTTTGATCCGAATGGCGGCGCTTCCTATGGACAGAATCATTACGGTGCACCCGCCGGGGGAAACCCCTACGACAATGGCGGACAGTACGGCGCCTCTTACGGACAGCAGAGCGCGGCTCCGTCTGCCCAGGCTCCGCAGCAGGCACCGCAGAGCCAGAATTCTGCCTCGATCGACGGATTCATGAACATTCCGGAAGGCATCGACGAGGAACTTCCCTTTACGTAATCGGACTGTGCGGTTTTCACAGGAGGAGACTGAAAATGGCTTTTAACAGAGAAGATGCCCCTTTCAAGAAGAGAGGCGGCTTCCACAGAAAAAAGAAGGTCTGTGTTTTCTGCGGCAAAGATAACAAGATCGACTACAAGGATGCGGCGAAGCTCCGCAAGTACGTCTCTGAGAGCGGCAAGATCCTGCCCGGCAGAATTACCGGCACTTGCGCGACACATCAGAGAGCACTGACGACGGCGATCAAGAGGGCGCGCCACCTGGCGATCCTTCCTTACACGGAGCGCTGATCGGACAGACGGTTCCAGGACCGTTCTAAATGGAAAACGAGAACTGCCACCCTAGTTCGGGGTGGCAGTTTTAAATTGATCCCATCTGTTACCCACAGCACGGAAATTCATACGCAATCACTGCAACAGGACAAATGTATATGAACCCAAATCCATGGTCAGAGAATGACCACTTCCACTTTGGGCGGGAAATTCATACGCAATCACTGCAACAGAGCAAATGTATATGAACCCAAATCCTTGGTCTGAGAATGAACGCCTTCACTTTGGGCGGGAAATTCATACGCAATCACTACAGCAGGGCAAATGTATATGAATCCGGGCTCCCAGTCAGGGCATGAACGCCTTCGCTTTGGACGGGAATTTCATACGCAATCACTGCAACAGGACAAATGTTTATGAATTTGAAGATTCAGGACTCAGGCAACGCTCCCATTGTCCATCTGCTTCAGCTCCTGAAGGATGGGGAGAGCCATCCTGATGTCGCCGTCCAGACCTCCGAGCACGTTGGAGATCC